>MDTB01218965.1_pt1 | contig 21972 bp, 18 predicted proteins | sample 811161 | NCBI WGS metagenome assembly MDTB01 (sample SAMN05326650, study PRJNA326480) | marine metagenome | isolation source: seawater | place: Mediterranean Sea | collected 2009 | reverse complement strand
TTCCAATTGATTTATTAAAGTGTGAAATACTTTTTCTTTCATAAAAAAATCATCATCATCTCCAAATCTTTCAAAATCAACGTTTGGGCAATAACTACATTTTCTATTACAGTAAGCTGTTGTTTCAAATTCAATAACTTTGAACATCTTATTAAACGGGTTTCTTAAACCCAGCCTAGATAAGGTTATTTTTACAAGGTCTTTAGAGGTGTACTTTTTTAAATTATTTAGCATTATAGATCTTTTATAATTATTTTTTGTGCATTTGAAAATGATTTTTGTAGTGACTTGATTGAGTTTTTATTAGACAATAGATTAGCGTACAAATCAATTTTTTTTTGTAAATCATCACTATTAAAAAACATAGAATACAATTTCTTGGGTGCAAGATTTATTAACGGAGAGTCATAGATAAAAAAAGAGTTAATAGGACACAAAACAGGCCTAGAATACAGTATTGACTCAATTGCTGTTGTGCTAGCTCCGATAATATTAATATGAGATCTTTTCATTGCTTTTTCAAATCTTTCATTACAAATAAAAATATTTCTATGGGTTAAATTTAAATATTTCTTTTTAAAATTTTCATCGAAATTTGGATGGAATTTGAGATAAAATAGACACTCATAGTTATGTTTTTTTGAATTTTTGAGTGTTATTATTTGATTTATAATTTTGATAGATTCATTTTTTTGTATTGGTAGAAACACATTAATATTTAATTTTTTATTAACATGATTAATCTTTTCAAACTTAATAAATTTATATTTTTTATATCTAAATGAATAAAATTTAATTTTAAAATTTTTGTAATGATTTTTAAAAGGCTGGAGATATCGTTTATTTAAAAGAATATTTTTTTTAGGAACTAATTTTTTATTGACTTCGTATTTTAATGGAACTCTTGAGAAGGCAAAATGATAATTAATAAAATAATCACAAATACCAATGATATTTGTTTTTGGGAAAAAATTTTTTGAACCTAATACAAAACCTTTTCCAGCTGATTGATTCTCAAATTTATGATAAATATTTGAAATCTTAATATTATGATCTTTAAGGTTTGCAAAAAAAAAGAAGTTAAGTAATCCCACAAAAAAATTGAAATTACAAATATTATTTAGGTTATCATGAAAAATTAAATACTTAATATCTTTTTTATTTAATTTAGTTTTTGATAAAAATTTAGTAAAAATAACTTTTTTTAATGAAATTAAATAATCAGAAAAATTCAAAAAATCAAATCTATATAAACAATTAATTTTTTTTCTACTCAGTATATCTACACAAGGTGACGTTTTTTTAAATAGTAAATTTTCTGGACATAAATAATTTTTTTTATATTTAAATAATTTATTTTCATAATATCGATCTACAAAAATATTTTTTTTAAAAACAGAATAAGTAAATGTTGTATCATATAAATTAATAAGAAAATTTTTTTTAATTTTTTTGGCTCTTTTATTTGATCTATTTAATAATTGCCAAAAAATAAAATTTATAAGAAAAAAAAACTTAAAGATAATTTTAAAATATAAAATTAGCTTTGTTGTCAAATAATTTTTACAAATTATCTTTAAACGATTATTATTTTCAAAATTTAGTTTGATATTCTTATATAAATAATAATTTGATATTGTAATTTTAATTTTTTTTTTGTTTAAAAGCATTTGATCTTCGACAAACACTATTTGACAATAACCAATATAAGATAAATTTGAATAAATATCTTTACTCAGAAAATTTGATAAAAAAAAAAAATTATCTTGTATAAGATTTTTTTTTAAAAAAATTTCATAATTTTTTTTATTATTTCTAAATATTTTATTGTATAAATTACTCTGATTTTCATTTAAATTATCAAAATCTATATTTATCATATTTTCTTTAAGAAAAAATTTAACTTTTCTAAAGTTTTTATCTTATTTTCAATAATGGTTTTATTTTTTATATTATTTCCAACTTGTATAAATTTTATTTTTGTTTTCATTGCGGCATCATAATCATTTTTTGAGTCCCCAATAAAAATGAAAAGATCAGCTTTTTTGAACTTTTTTCGGATCTTTTTTATATGATCTACCTTTGATTTTGGTGAACCATATATTTCCTTAAAGTATTTTGAGATGCCTCTTTTTTTACAAATCAATTTTAATTCTTTTTCTGGAGTGCCTGATGAAATAAATAAATGATAATCTTTATTTTTTTTTATAAATTTATCTGCGCCTTTAATAAATTTACATTTTAAGATTTTTTTATAAACAATTCTATTAAATTTATTTGAAAGATCTTTTTTAATTTTATTGGTAATTTTTTTCTTCAAAAATACTTTATAAAAGTACTCAAATTTTTTTATTCTTGAAATGCCTCCATTTATTTTATGATAATTTATAATTTTTTTTTGAATTTTTTTAGTTTGCTTTTTAAAAAGATCCTGAAAAGCACTAGTTTTAATATCAACTGAATCTAAAATTACTCCATCAAAATCAAATATTATAACTTTTTCATACATTGTAAATTCTTAATATTTTCATAAAGTTTTTTATCTAAGCTAATATCTATAGGTAAAGTTTGGAAATTTTATCATTTTTTCTACCAAGTCTTTTTGAGTCTAAAACTTTATTTACCTTAACTTTTTTATTTTGCTCATCTGATACATAAAAAGAATTTAGAAATTGAATAGTTTTGTAACAATCTTTTTTATTCATTGGGAATTTTTTTACATTAGTTAAGTCTAATGAAACATCTCTATATAGTTGAAAATGTCCAAACCCATAGGCATCAGGAATATTCTCACTAAATTTTTTGCAGATACTTGGTTTGGGGGTAAAAATATCAATCATATTGGCTGCTAATCCACCAATTTGAGCAAAACCCTTTGACCCAATAATTGATATTGTGGCCCCATAATCTTCGGTTCTTGCTGCTGTTGTAACCTCAAGAGTACCTAATGCACCGTTTACATATTCTAAATTTGCCACAACACTATCTTCAACTTCAATATTGGCTCCTAAAGTTTTCATTTTTGCATTGACTGTATTTATTTCACCAAATAAATATCTAAGCAGGTCTATATAATGAACACCTTGATTTGTTAATGCCCCTCCATCGTGAGAATATACTCCTCTCCAAACAGAAAGATCGTAGTATCTTTGCGGTCTACACCATCTTAGTTGTAAACTCGCAATTCTGATTTTTCCTAATTTATTTTTATTGATTAAATCTTTTATTTTTATGACACTTTTATTGTACCTATTTTGAAAAACTGGAAATATTTTTTTTTTGTATTTTGATGCTAAGCTGTATAAGTTTTTTATCTGCGATGTTTTTAATGATGTTGGTTTTTCTATTAACAAATGTTTTTTGTATTTTTTTAGTATATCCATCGCATGAGGATAATGCATACCTGATGGTGTTAATATTACAACAAGATCTATATTTTTTTCTTTAGAAAGCATTTCATCATAATGATTATAAATATTTAATTTATATTTATATGAATAATTTTCTGCTTTTTTTATATTCAAATCACAAATAGCCAAAATTCTAAATTTGTTGTTTTTTTTGATTGCCCTAATGTGATGACCCGCAATTCTACCTGCTCCTATTAAACCTATATTAATTCTATTTTGCATATTTTTTTAACCAGTACTTTAGAGACGGCATTTGCCAATCATAATCTAAATCAAAACCACCAACTGAAAATATTGGTGCTATTTTTTTCCCCATCCATTTTTGAGGTAATAAATTATTTTTCATTTTTTCTAAGCAATAAGGTCTAACAACAGAAACTGACATATCTGCGTAATAAACATCTCCTTGGGATCCTCTATCGCAATTTAAATTTTTGATATTACCAAACGTTTCAAATGGTACAAATGGCTTTAAACAGCCAGATTTTTTATCTAATTTCCTAGCCCTTAATGGACTCCACATATTATAAATTGATGTGGATACAGCTGAGTCAAAATTTTTGTTTGCACGTAAAATATTGACCCCTTTATCAATCATTTGAGATGTCAATGTGGCTGCATTAGCAAACAAAAGCACAACTGCTTCTATCTGTTTTGTGTCTAGATTCAAATTTTTCTTAGCTTCATAATATGCGTGTTGAAAAACTTTTTCTCCTAAGATTTTATCAGTTGTTAATTCTTTTGGTCTATCTATAATTTTTACTTTATGTTTCTTTGAAATTCTTTTAATAACGTTGCAATTAGTTGAAACATAAATTTCTTTAACAAATTTTGATTTTTTTGCAGCTATGAGTGGATATTCACACAGATGTTTTCCAAGTATTTTTTTAATGTTTTTATTCTTAAAACCTTTGCTACCAGATCTTCCTATCATTATTGCTAAAATCATAATTACAAATTAAGGTTATTTTTGGAATGCATATATTTTAATTTAAAATAATTTAAATTAATTTAACTAATTTTTGGTTTTTACCATTTATCTTTTTTTTTAAGAATAAGTCCACAATTTTATTTGAGTAATACTCATATACGGATTGTAAATGATATGGCTTAAAATTTGATGAATAAAATATTTTTCCTCCTTGTTTATAAACACCTATAATATTTTTTTTATTTATCAATTTAATAAGTTTGATAACTTTTTTTGAAATCATAATTAATGACTTATTTGTAACATCATGCATATTATCACCATAATCAAGTTTTGGCCTGACTTGAGTAACAATAGGGCCCGAGTCAATTTTATCTGTTAAGAAGTGAAGGGTTGCCCCAGCATTATTTGGTTCTAGGAAATAAAAAGCCCAAAAATTACTAGCGTCCCCCTTAAATCTGGGTGTAATGCCCGAATGTATATTAAATGTATTTTTAGGTAAAATTTTAACTATATTTTTCTTCAAAAAACATGCCCCATAAACAATTACAATTGCAGGATTAATTGTCTTTATAAAATTTTCAACTAACTTACTGTTCATTTTTTTTTCTGAAATTCTTAAATTATTGATATTTACTAAATCAATTTTAGAATTTTTAAAAAATTTTTTTTCCGAAATATCACGTTCCTTAAAGTGTCTTTTAAATAGTTTCTTTTCTAATCTAGACATACTAGAGCTATCAATAATTTTTTTTTTTCGATATTGGTAAATTATTCCATCTACCTTATATTTTTTTTGCACTTCTGAACAAATAAATCTATTTCTTAAGTCTGAACCAATTATAAGTAGTATTTTTTTTTTACTTCTTAATTGCATTATTTTTTAAATATTCTGATAGATGTTTTAAAAGTATAATTAATGTTTTTTTTTTACCTAAAGAAATTCTGATACTAAACAATTTTTTGTTTTTTGTTTGATATATTCTTAGTCTAACTAATATTTTTTTATTTTTTAAGTAATTTAAAATTTTTATACATTCATTTTCAGTGAAAAAAATATTTACAAAATTAGTATCACTAGCAAGATAATTTAAATTTTTTTTTTTACAATACTTGTATAATAAAGATTTTGAATATTTAACATCTAAAGTATTTTTTTTTATAAGAGATTTTTTTTTTAAAAGAAATGAGCAAAATTTGAGTCCAATAGAGTTTATATTATATAGGGGCCTTACTTTATTAACTTCTTTAATGTTAACTGCGTTTGAAACAATGTATCCCACTCTTAATCCTGCCGATCCAAAACCTTTGGAAAAAGTTCTCATTATAAATAAATTTTTATAATTATTTATATATTTAATTAGACTATTCTTAGATGAAAAATCTATATAAGCTTCATCAATAACTACTAATAAATTTTTTTTTTTAGATAAATTTAAAATTTTTTTTATATGATTATCATCTATACTAGTACCAGATGGTTGATTTGGATTAGCTAGATAAATAAGTTTAATTTTTGAATTAATAGTTTTTTTTATATCATCAAAATCTATTTTAAAATTTTGATCATAAGAAATCTTTAAACATTTACACTTATAAAGTTGAGAATAAAATTCAAACATTGCATAAGTTGGAGTCAAACTTGCAATTTTTGATTTACTTTTAATAAATGTTTCAAATATATATTTAATTCCAGCATCAGAACCAGGTGTAATTAAAATTTGATTTTTTTTTACTTTTAAAAATTTGGAAAGATTTTTAGTTAAATCTTGCTCATTTGGATAATTTGTTATGTCTACACTTTTTATATTTTTTTTAAAATCATTTAAAACCTTATTACTATAATTATCAATTCTTTCATTTTTGTCCATTCTCAAAAAGTTTGTAAATTTTTTCGAATTCACTCCATCTAATCTTGAAGCATGTAAAATATTAGATTGAATTGTCATTTACTTGAGTCTTTATTTTAATTTCTTTGATTAAATCTTTAATACCTGAATTAAGACTATACTCATTTTTAGGTCTCAAAGTAATACCTTTTCTTATTCTGTATGTAAAAGGATTTTTTGTATAATTATAAATCATTTTTTTATTTTTAAAAATTGCTTTAGTATTAGGAATTAATTTTTTAATTATATTAATTATATTTTTTACAGAGGTAGCTTTTTTCCCTAATATATTTATATATTTATTTTCATAATTGTTTTTAAGCACTTCTAAACATATTTTTTTTAAATCTTTAACATAAATATAATTCCTTATTTCTTTTCCGTCTGAGAATCTTGTTATTTTTTTTTGTTTTAATGCTTGCAAAATAAAATTGCCTATAGGATTAAATTTATTAGATCTTGATCCATAAAGTGAACCGAATCTTAAAATAACAAACTTTAAGGGATATTTTTCACAGTATCTCTCTATAATCATCTCAGAGGATAATTTAGTTGTACTGTAAAAACCACCTTGTTGACTCATGGCATAAATTGAACTGGCAAATATTAATTTTTTAACATTATTTTTTATCGCAGCTTCTAAAATATTTACCGTACCAAATATGTTTATTTTTATTGCCTTTAAGTGTTTTTCATTAGCTTCTTTTAGATCGGCCACTGCAGCAAAATGATAAATGATGTCAATGTTCTTGCAGGCTTTAAGAACTTTTTTAAAGTTCATTATATTGCCGATAATTATTTTTTGACCTTTTCTTAAATAAGATGATTTTCTAAAATCAAAAATAGTCACATCATAATTTTTTTTGATAAGCTCGTCACACAAATGACTCGCAAGAAAACCGGATCCACCAAATATTAATATTTTTTTTTTCACTTATTTTTATATTTTTTTTAAGTATCTAAATATTCTATAACTCGTATTTTTACTATTAATACAATAATTGGTTAGATTTGTTTTTTTATTTAGTTTTTCAAAGTAAAATTTTTTAAATTTATGATAAGTGTTTATTCTAATATTTCTATTGATATTCGTCATAAATTGAACATTTAAGTAGTCTGGGTCAAGATAATAACCTTTTTTTTTAAGAGAGAAAAATTCAATTATCATTGTTGAGGCCCAACTACATAAAAATTTTGCATTATTACAAAGATCATAACTGTTAGCTTCTTTGGGAATATATAATACTTTACTATTGTGAAAAAAATTTTTTTCAAAATTGTTTTTATTAGTAGCATGATGAAGGAATCCAACATTTATATCAGGGAAATCATTTGCAATTTTTTTTAACCAATCTAAATGTTTTATATAATTAGAAGAATGATTAGGAGAATTATCAAATTCACTGCCAGGATATTGCTCATTTCCACCAAGGCATAAAATATCAAATTTTTTTATACTCTTAATTTTTTTTTTATAAAAAAAATGTTCCATTAAAAAAGATCCAACAGGAACCTGTTTTTTAAAATTGCAAAATTTTTTATTTTTAATTTTTGTTTTATTACCTAAAATAAAAAGAGTATCAGATTTTAAAAAAAAACCGTTTATATTTTGAGAGTCGATGTTTTTTTGTATTACACAACAATGACTTTTATTTTTTTTCGCAATAAAATTTTTAATATTATTAGTTACATAGTGTCTTGATGAAATGATGAACTTAAATTTATAATCTTCAAAAAAGCTAGAATAGAAATAATAATCATTAATAAATTTCAAAAAAAAATAAAACAAATTTATATTTGTTTTGAAAGAATAGATAATATTTTTATTAAACATCTTAAGTAAAAACAATAAGTCAATATAAGATAAGTTGTAATTAATAAAGTTTTTTCTAAAAATTATCTTTTTTGAATCTTTTTTAAGTTCTAAATTTTTATTAGTTCTTACAATATTAGATTTGAAATATTTTTTTAGATTAGTATATCGCTTAACCTCATTTAGATCAGAAACATCATCTATTAATAAATCAAATTTTTTACACTTATGTTTTTTGATTTTTTTTTTAAAAAAAAAAATAATAATAATAAAAAACAAATTTATAAATATAAATTTAAATAATGATGATATAAATATTTTTTTTTGAAATGAATTTTTTTTAAAATTAAATGAAGTAAAGTATAGTTTCTTAAAATAGAATAAAATTTCTTTTTCAGGTATTAAAAGATTGTTACTTAATTCTTTACAATATTTTTTTATATCTTTATTTTCAAAGACTTTATTAGCTTTGTTCAATATAATATTACACTTTTCTGATATATTTTTGTTCTCTATTTTTTTTTTTGTTAACCAATTTATATCTCAATTAAAGTTATTTTATTTTTATATTATCAAAAACTATTTTTTTTTCATCGTTATCATTAAATGCTCTCCGATGTTTTCTTTTAAAGAGTTAAATACATTTTGTGGCATAATTTTAAAATGCTTAATTTTTTTATAAATATTTTTTTTGTAAGGTTTAATCAGATAAGGGAAGATAAAATCTTTTTTAACAGATAAAATTTTAAACTTTTTATTTAAATTTTGAATTATTTCAAAATCATTTACAAGAGTAGCAACAGGTACACCTTTTTGAGCTTCGTATCTATAATTTGTGGTATTTAACATAAAACTTTTATATGAGAATTTAGAATATAACATAATTTTAATAACAGTGTTTTTGTCACTTATTTTATAAATTTCCTTAAAACATTTTTGCATATTAGGAGTATGATGCAAAACACCGAAAGAGTATATTAAATCAAATTTCATTTTTTTTCGTGGCAAATATTTTGAAATATTTTCTGCATCCCCATAAAATAAAACAGGATTTTTTGAATTAAGATTATAAGCATCTATTCTTTTTTTTGTAATTTCTAGAGAATTTTTAGAGTATTCTAATCCATAGTATTTGGCACCACTTTTTACAAATTCAATAGCGTCCGTTCCTATTCCGAATCCAATTTCTAAAACATTTTTATTTTTATATGTTTTAAAATCTGCAAAAGTTTTTATGTGTGGTTCAACAAAAAACCTTTTTTTTTTAACCTCATCAAAATACTCTTTTGATAGAAAAGTTTTCTTAGAATGACCCACATTACAAGGTTTCTTGTTCCAAAAATTTTGAATTTTTTTTTTAAGATTTTCCATAAAATATTTTTTTTCTATATAAAAGTATTACAAATATGAAAATTAAAAAGAGAGTTATTGAAATATATACTCCCAAATTGTATATTTTAGTATCAAAAAAAACTTTAAATTTATAGTTTCCTTTAGGGAGATGAATACCTTTGTATATTTGATTTGCAAGAAAAATTTCAAGCTTGGAATTTCTATTAATTTTATTTTTTTTATTAAGATAAATTTCAGCTTTCCAATTAGGATGCCAAGAATCATTGATGATCATTAAATTATCTGAGTCTGATGAGTATTCAAATTCATAATATCCATTTTTAAAATTTAATAAATCTAACTTACTTTTATGAGTGTTTACAAAAATTTCTTGATATTGTTTATATTTCTCTTTTTTTAGAAAAATATCTCCTGTTTTGATCTGCTTTATATCAAATTGATTTTTGAGAAAAATATTTTTAGCCAAATAATAATGTGGTAAACTACTTTTATTTTCATAAATATATAATTGTTTTTGCTTACTAACCTCTTCATAAGCATTCATATTAAAAAATAATTTTGGATCATTTTTAAAATATAAATATTTAATTCCTAAAAAGTTGAGGTAATCATTATTAACAATTTTTTTATCTCCATTAGAAAAATTTCTCAATTCATAATTATCATCTTTTAAAATCTCTCTATACAAATAGTTAGCAGTTTTTTCTGGCCAATGACTTAGAATACCAGAAAATGATAACCCTGGGCTAGAAAGATAGCCAATTTTTTTATTATTTAATGAATTATCTTTCCACAATTCAATTAAACTAGTTTCTTTATTTTTTTTTATTAATATCTTTGACACTTAAATCAATATAAGCAAATCTCTCTAGTTTAAATTCATTATTATTTATTTTGTAATTTTGCCAAATATTTTCATTTTTACTCATTGGATAAATAGCCCACGCCATAGAAGTAGCACAAATTATAAATAGAATTGTTAAAGTCATATCTTGAAAATTTTTCTTAAGGGTTAATTTAGATGTAAAAATGCATAATAATAAAATTGTAGAAGAGTAAAAAGTTAATGAAATAATACTGATACTTAGGCTTAACCTTAATATTATTTCATTAAGTATTAGAATTATTTCATTTTGATCTATGTAAAATCTTAAGTCTAATATTTCAAAAAAATTACTAATTAAAAAACTAGTAAAATTTTGTATTATTGAAATATCATATAATGAAAAAATTGAGAAAAATATAAGCAAAACATGTATTGTTAAAATACTTATGAAAAAAAAAATTATTGGCTATCTTATAAGAGCTGATCTTGCTTTCTTTTATTTCTTGAATTCTATTTATGAAAAAACTCAATAAAACAATCTGAAAAAAGTAAAATTCAGGATACACTTTATGCCATGAATATAAATTTGTAAAAAAGATTGGAAGATTTTTGTAATCTCCAAAAAAAATACAAAAAAATAAATGTACAAAATAAATTAAAACTGAAAATTTTGCAATATATTCCCAATAGCTTTTTGATTTATGAAAAATATAAAATAATAAAATTATTGCAAAGAAAGGTACTACATTAATTATGCTACTTACTGGTAATAAGTTAGAATCTGGTAGTTTAACCAATGGAGAAAAAATTCCCGAATTGAATAAAGAGAATAAATATTTTAATATATCTTGGCCACCAAAATACAATCTAAGATTTTCAAATGAAAATGTTTCACTATAACTTCTTGTATAATCAACATTTATATATTCAATTATAATTGAATACCAAGTCCAAGTACCTAGTAACAAATTAAGTGTTAGCGAGACCACAATAAGTTTTATAAATTTTTTAAAAAATGGTAAAAAAGTTTGATAATAAGTACAATTCAAGATAAAAAATATTAATAAACCCATCAATAAATTTTGAAGGGCACCTATACTTCCAAAATAAGTAGTAAAAAATAAACTTAAGGTGACAAATAAAAGACTTTTAAAATTTTCTTTTTCAAAGAAAATTTTAGTATAATAAATTGCTATTGGTAATGAGGTAATTATCGGCAACCAATGTCTTTGAAAAAATAATTCATATCGTATAGGACTACAAACCATTAATAAAGCTAATGCTATTGCAATTTTATTAGAAATATTTTTGTTAATATTTATTAAAAAATAATAGATTGATAATGTTCCCGTTATAAAAAAAAAATAATTGAATAGTTAAAAAAGATATCATCGCTGAAATCTATTATTTTGTTTAATATTGTTAACAAAGACCATGCATGATATGCACCAGGATCTCCAAAAAAAAATGAAGAACCTAACCCTTTATCTGTTCTCCAACCATTTCCTTCCACATTACCCTGGGTATGTGTAAAAAGAGTATAAGCGTCCTCTTCAACTAAAAAACTTCCTCCAATTAAGACTTGATAAAAATTTAAAAATACTAAAAATACAATTATGCTGTTTGATTTAAAGTTAGACATACTTTGGTTATGAAATTATATATAATTTATTTTTAATTAATAAAGATAAATGATGATTTATAAACTTAAATGAATATAGTTATTGTTATACCAACAAAGAATGAAGTAGATAACCTAAAAAAGTTAAATTATTTAATAAAAAGATCACTGAAAAACGTAAATTATAAATTATGTTTTGTTGATGGAAGTGATACCTTATCAACTATTGAAACTATAAAAAAAATCTTCAAAAAAAAAGCCCATATTATCAAGGAAAAAAAAGTAAACAAAATCAGTAGTAGGTGTCATGCATCCTGGCTAGGTTTTCAATGGGCCATAAAAAAAAAAAATTGTGACATTATTGTCGATATGGACTCTGATTTAGCTCATGATCCAAAAGAAATATTGCTTGCAATTAAAAAATTTAAGAGTGGCAAATATGATCTTTTGATTTCCTCTAAATATTTAAAGAATTCCAGAGTAATTGGTAGAAATTTTTTTAGAAGTTTTTTAAGCAAATTTTATACTATTTTATGTAAAGTGATAATAAACAATAATATTTCAGACTATAGCAATTCTTATAGATTTTATAAAAAAGAAAAGTTAAAAAAACTTTTAAGATCACCAATAAGATTTAAAAGTCCCATTCAACATTTGCAAAATTTAAAATTCTTTATTAACAACGATTACAAAATAGGGGAAATACCTAGTAATTATGTTGAAAGAAAGGGTGGAAATAGTGCCATCAAACTTAAACATTTGTTTTCTTACGCTTGTGAGTTTATTTTATGTTTGACAACTAAATAACTTTATATTCTTGTGCTACCATAATGTATTACTGTGATTTTACTATTACTAGTCTTATAAGATCTCCATGGATCAACAACTACACTTCCATCTAATATTTTACAATATAATTTGGAATTGGCTTGATCTAATTTTGACATCTCTGGATAGGTTATTTTTTGGTTATGCGCTAAAAGAATAATTCCTTTTGCTTCTTCGACTATATCTTTTGTTAAAGGGTCAACATAATGTGTTTTTTTTCCCATTTTTTCGCAATAATAACCTATCAATAAACTATAGCTTCCATCACAATATTCAATATCTGGTTTGTAAGCTTTACCATGAATATAAATTTCCAAGTTTTTTTCGTTTGCTAATTTTACAAGAAGTTTTGCAATATTTTCAGCTTGCTTCTCTCTAGAGTTCATAATTGAGTCAAATAAATCATATCCTAAATTTAAATTCTTAGCTAAGAATCTTAATGCAATATTATCTCTAGGATGACATGCTCCACCATCTCCCATTCCAGCAGTCATATATTTTGGTCCCATAATTCTTTGTGTGGAATTTGAAAGAGCTCTAGTAACGACGTCAACATCTATATTTCCTGATTTTTCAGAGACATCCTGAATCATGTTTACTAAACTTATTTTTGCACTAATAAAAGTATTATAAAAAATTTTAATACACTCACATTCATCCCATGTTCCAACTATCATTCTTGGATTATTTTCCATTATATCTTTATAAAAATTTTTTAATTCTTTAGCATCTCCATCTTCATGTCCATCTTTGGTTCCAATCATTACCATCTCAGGATTTATCATATCCCAAGCGACAGTTCCCATTGCAATTAAATATGGGTTATATAAAAAACGAACATTTTTAACCAGGGGGATAATCTGATTTCTAACAGTGCCTGGAAGAACAGTACTAATTAAAATTAATAACTGATTTTTATTCATATGCTTATCAGCTTCAATTACACATTTTTTTACAGTCTCATAATCAAAATCTTTACATTCTAAATGTGATGTTGGATAACTACCATCGTAGTCATGGTGGTGCGGCGTTGGAACTGCTACAAAAACAATATCTCTATCTTTTACAGTATCCTCTATACTTTCTTTTTGTTTTACTAAATCAGACGAAATTTTAACAATATCATATCCTGTTACATCAAAACCTTTTTTAGCTATTACCTCTGAACAAGGAAGACCTAATTTTCCCAATCCTATAAACCCAATTTTCATAAAGCACTACTTACTTAAAAAAATTATTATTTCAAGAAATTATATTATTCAAACAGATTATTTGGTGAACTTTTTTTATATTTTATTAACTATTATGACGAAACCAATCTCTCCTGGGGTAAAAATTTCTAGCAGATATAATAAAAATTAAATATACCAATATGGTTACTTGATTCTATAGAATGTTATCTTTATAAAAGTTGTTATATTTTATTAATTCTTCATGCTTACCATTTTGAATAATTTTTCCATCAGACATTATAGCAATATTATCGACATGAATATAATTGGCAATTGAGTGAGAGACAATAATTGATGTTTTTTTATATTTTTGTAAGAAATTCAACAAGTTTATTATAATTTCTTTCTCTAAGTTTTTTTCTACGTTACTAATTGCTTCATCTAAAATTACTATTTTTTTATTTGAATATAAAGCTCTAGCCAAACAAACCCTTTGTTTTTGGCCTAATGACAATTTGTTATAAACGTGGATGTCTTGTACTCTATTTTTTTCCATATCTTCCAATAATTCATCTAATTTACAAACATGATAAATTTCACGAAGTATCTCATTATTGATGTCTTCATCTTTTTCGAAGAAAACAATGTTCTCTTTAATACTACCTAAGAAAAGTACGCTGTCTTGATTTAAATAAGAAATATTTTGTATATCAAAATCCTCTGAATTAATAAGTAAACCATCAATTAAGATTTTACCCTCAAAATTATGCTGACCAGCCAAGATTTCCAAGAATGTACTTTTTCCAGATCCTGATGGACCAACTATTAAATTAGAAGAGTTTTTTTTTATTACAAAATTTACTCCATCAATTACATTTTGTAAATTTTCCTTATGTTTGAAAAAAACATTTTCAAATGAAATTTGATTTTTAAATTGAATTAATTTTTTGTTTTCCATAAGTATTTTCTGATTTTTTTCTAAGTCATCTATTTCTGAGCTTATCAAAACTAGAGATGGGTAGAGCCTAGTAGCACTTAGGATTGCATTATTTATAGCACCTAATGAATTGTTTATTTTATAAAAACCAGCAAAAAAGGATATAATCAATGTCTCTTCTGAAAAAGTAACTTTTTGACTTAAGGATAAATAGATTATCAATAAAATTATTATAAAAACTAAATTTTTCTGTAATGCTGCTGGGATACTGCTTGATGTATTTAATATTATCTCTGTATTTTTATATTTATTATTAATATCTAAAAATATTTTTTTAAAGTAGTTTTCTTTTTTGAAAGATTTTATCGTTACAATTCCTTTAAAGATTAAATTTGCTACAGAAAATGCTTCCGATTGAAATTGATTTCTTTTTTCAGTTTTTTTTTTTACAAATTTTGCACCTAGAAAGTAAGTTAAACAAAAAATAATTATACCCAATAAAGTTACATAAACTGTGTATTTGGGAGACAAAAAAAATAATAAAAAATAAATATTCATTGCAATTAAAGACTCTTTTAAAATATAACTTGCTTCATATATAAATGATGATCCATCCCTTGGATGCACCATAAGTTTCTGCATTAAATCTCCACTATCGTTATTTTTAAAAAATGTAATATTCTTATTCAAGTAACTTTTAATAAGTTTACCTTTCCATTCGTAATGAAATAATTCACGAGACTTAGATGCTAAAAAAAAGATAATATGTTCATGAAAAATATGAATATAAATAACAATGAAAAAAATACGAAAAATAGAAATATAAATGTATTATATTCCATGTCGTAGTTTAATTTTAAATTAATCAAATCATTATACTTAACTAAAATATCTGGGTTTTGAGTTAAATCTACTAATGGCTTTATAAGAAATATTATAGAAGACTCCATAAAACTAATTAGAATTGCTGTTAACAAAAATGATAAAACTAAATATGGTCTAACTTTTATAGCGCTCCATACTAACTGGTAAACTTTATTTTTATTTTTTAATGGCATTTTAGATAATTATCGATTTGTAAAAAAAAACTATTAGAGTATAGTTTTTTAATTTAATTTATTAACTATAAACCACACAATTTAATAATAAAACTATAACAATAAAGTTTCAATAAATTATTATGAAAAAAATTATAGCGAGTATATATCCATCACCATTTGATAATCAGCTTCGACATGAACTTAATGCTTCTTTTTTCAAAAATGGTGAAATATATTCTTATGAAGAAGGAAAATTATCTTCTTTAAAAAATGACCCTGTAGGTCTTTTTCCAGAACGCTCTATTTTTGCAGGTATGAAAGAGTTGAAAATAGAACCTGAGAGAATTAATCTCTGGGTTTTAGCAAAACCAAATTTAAAACCAAACTATGATAGTTATTTCAATTTTTTTTCAAATGTATGCAAGGCTTACACGGGAGATAAAAAAAAATTTCAAAATTGGTTTAAAAAAAAAATAATTTTTTTAAAACATCATGATTTACATATCTATAACGCGCTAGGGTCATCAACCTATAAAAATTGTTTTTATTTATCTTTAGATGGTGGAGGAGATTTTGGTGATAGAAGAAATACTTCATGGGGCATTTGTAAAAGAAATAAAATTTATGAAAAAGGTAATCTTTATGGCAATAATAGTCTGGCTAGTTTTCATGCTTTTGTAACTGAGGCATGTGGATACAGAAATGAAAATGGAAAACTTTCAGGAATTTCTAGTTATGGGGAAGTAAATAAAGAGTTATATTTAAAATTTGATAACCTTTTAGTTTTAAAGAAAAATGGTCATATATTTAAACGAAAAAGGTATAACAACACAAAACTGCAATTATCGTCTTTAAATTTAGACTCATATGATAGATACAAAATTATAAATAATAAAATTTCTAAAACTAATATTCTTAAAGTTTGCAAAGGTTATAAAATTGAAGATGTGGCTGCTACTGCAGAAAAAATAATTTCTGATAAAATAATTATTTTTCTTAAGAGCATTAAAGATAAAATTCCAAAATCAATAGATCATGCTATATTTTCCGGGGGAATGTTTCTTAATGTAAAGTTAAATCAAGATATAGAAAATTCCAAAATTTTTAAAAAAAATTTTTTTACAATGTCCCCTTCAGATGCGGGTTTATCATTAGGAGGAATTTTTTCCCAAAATATAAAGTTAAAAAAAAAAATATTATTCTAAAAATGGTATCTCACCATATCTAGGGCCTTCATTTAATGAAAATGAATTATTGGAAGTTACAAATAAATTTAATCTTAAAATTCAAAAACTTAAAAATTCTTTTTACAAAGATGTAGCCTCAGAGATTTCCAGGGACAAAATTGTCGGGCTATTTAATGGTAGAGGTGAATATGGACAAAGATCTTTAGGTAACAGATCTATTTTAGCTGATCCTAGAAATAAACATATTAAACAAAAAATTAATTTTTTTTTAAAGAAGAGAGATTGGTTTATGCCATTTGCACCCGCCGTGCTTGATACTTTTTATAAAGAATATTTTGAAGATACGTCTCCATCTCTATATATGCAAAAAGCTGTTTTAATCAAAGATGGTTATCAAAAAAAAATTCCTGCGGCCATCCATGTAGATGGAACTTGTAGAGTGCAGTATGTACAAAAAAAAATATCCACAGATTTTTGGAAAATTATTAAAGAATTTTACAAGAAAACGAAAATTCCTATCGTTTTAAATACAAGTTTTAATAGACATGGAATTTCTACAATCTCTCACCCAAGACAAGCCATTGAACACCTAATGGAAGGTTGCTTGGATGTTCTTTACTTAAATAGATTAAAAATTAAGTTAAAATTTCCTAATTCTAAGAAAATTGATAAAAAATTTTATAAAAAAGAAGAGTATTTATTAACAAATGAAAACTTACTATGGAGAAAAAAATTAAATAAATAATTTATGAAATTTATTTTTGAAAAAGATGGTATCCAAAATTGTGGTAGTATTTATAAAAAAAAAGATTGCCTAAAACTTATTAGAGATGTTAAGAAAAATAGAGATTTTAAGAAAATTTTTTTTTCCAAGAAAGAATATCAAAAAAGCAGCAAAACCCCTTTTGGTTCTAACCCTAAGCCTGGATATAATTTGCTACACAAATTAGATTGTAAATTTATATTTGATAATAAAAAATTTAAAAAAGAAATGATAAAAACTTTAGGAGAAAACTATAGGGTTTTAGATTATAAATTGGTCATGGGTGTTCCTGACTCATATTTACCTAAATGGATTGTAAAAGAAACTCTTAATCAACACACTATAAATCTTGGGATGTATATTAAACCAAAATTTCGAGATATCACTTATTTTAGAGGTATAGATTTTCATCAAGATATAATAGATTATCCAACTAGGATTTCGGATTTCATCACTGCATATTTGTACTTAGATAAAGTAAACAAAAATACCTCGCCACTTCACTTAATTCCTGGTTCACACAAGCTTGGTATAGGTCAATACCCTCACAAAATTATAATTAATAAAAAAAAAATTTTATATACTAATAAGAATGAAACTATTAGAAGCAAATTTCATATTCTTTTAGGAAATCAAGGCTCCCTATCTTACTGGCACCCTTTTATACTTCATGGAACCCAACCACAAAAAAATGACTTACCTAGAATTTCTGTCAGACTTTTGTTAGAAAAAAATAGGTATTGTCAAATTAATTGTGCTTTGGACAGGGTTAATAATCGAATTAAAGGAAAAAAAAGAATAAAGATAACTCAAAAAGAATATACAAAAGATGGAAAGATAAAAATTAAGGGTAATAAAATTAATTTAGTTGGTTGAGTATTGAGTTATTTTATTGAATACAGCAAACCTTCAGCCTTACCATCATCAATTACTTTGTATACTTCTTGCTGAACTAGTCTTGTCTCTATTGATCTAGGCTCAATATAACCATTGTTTTTATAACTTTTATACATTTCCTTACTTCTCAATAATGTCTCCATACCACTTACATTTGTTATCACTCCTCTGGAAATGTCTCTTACAAACATACTTATATTAACATTCTTTACTAATAAATTTTTGTCTTCATATGACCCATTGAAGTTTTTATGAATTCTCCAACTAACATTCTTCATTTCTTCAAAATGATGGTAAATTGTCATACTATGCTGATCACTTAAATTAAATATTAATATCTTTGCATTTACTTTACAAAACCAATGAAATAAGGATTCTGCCCCTAATGCACTAATATTTTTTTTTTGCATTATATCATTGGGTATATTTCCAAAAACTTTAAATGAGTAAACTGGATTCCATGTTTTAAAACCATCTAACCTTTTTCTGGCAGTTTCACTTAAGATTCCCATTTTAGATTTAGTATTATTGTATGAATAATGTCTAATGTTACAAAAATCAAAATTGAAAGTTGGGAAAGACACGCTACCTCTGTCACCAACAAAATCTAGAAAATAATTAATCAAATCATCAGTATTCATTTTTAATTGTTTTTTAAAAAGAGTTTTTAAAAGAACTCTCATATCACTATGAATAAGTAGGTGATCTCCTTGACTAATTTTTGTATGCTTAAAATAATCATTTAGAAAATTCAAAATTGTTGTCATTATTAATTTTTTAGTTTAATTATATTTTAATTAATATAACAATTTTTATTAGTTATTGCTCCCTATATTACATTAGCAATTGATGAAAATTTAAGTAATTTTAATTAAAACAAAATATGACAAAAATTAAATACATAACTCACGCATGTTTAGATATTCAATTAAATAATTTAAAAATTCTAACTGATCCATGGCTAAATGGGCCATCTTGGGGTGGAAACATATGGCACTTTCCAAAAAATAAAATTGGAATAGAAAAAATAAAAAGACCTAACTATATCTATTTTTCACATGGACATGATGACCATTTTCATAATCCAACTATTTCAAAGATGCCAGAGGTATGGAAAAAAAAATGTACAGTAATTACACCTGATTTTGGAGAAATATGGTGGAATAATGAAATAAAATCAGCTGGATTTAAAAATGTTATTTTTCTTAAAAACGGTGAAATATTCAAAGCCAACAAAGAGAGTACATTTAAAGTTTATATTAATGATTGTGGTGACACAGACAGTTCTTTATTAATAGAACATAAAGGCAAAAAAATATTTCTACAAACAGACAATATAATGTCTAGTAAAGCAGCAAAAAAAATTGCAAAAGAAAATAAAATTGATATTGCATTTTGTATGCCATTTATGACTGGATCATTTCCTGCTTTTTATAGAGTTAAACCAATCAAATCTAATTTTATTATAAAAGGCTCAAAAATAAAAAAAGAAAGATCTCTAGAATATTCAACTAATATAATTAAAATTTTGAAGCCAAAATTTACTGTGCCTTATGCATGTGATATTGCTTATATGGGTGAAAATTTTTTTGCTAATTTAGTAATGAGTCACGACAAAAATGATTTTAAAAATAAGATAGTAAAAAAAAAAATTAAAACACAAGTAAAAATAATGTCTCAAAACGACATTATTCAATTTAAAAACCAAGGTCTCAAATTTAAATTAAGTGATTATAGACATAATAATGAAGAATTAATAAAATTTTATTATGAAAATTTAGATGAATTTGACAAAGTTAGTGCTGAAGAAAAAAAATATATAAAACCAGATATAAAAAAACTAACTAAAATCTTTATAAAAAAATTAAAGAATTATTTTACACAAAACAATGCCAATATTAATTTTAAAATAACTTTTAAAATTAAAGAAGCTAAAGACTCAATTATTAATGTGAAATTGACAAAAAAAGTATTGTTGCCAATGAATCTCAAATTATAGATACACAAAATAACTTAATTATAGAAATTGAGTCTTTCAGACTAAGAAGAATGCTGAATGGTGACTATCCAATGCAATTTCTCACTTTTCATAATGGTGGGTATCACTGCACAAGAAGGACACTTAAACTCACTTCTAATGAAAAGAAATTTTGGGAATGGATAAACTTTTTTGCATTTTAAAATGAACAGTTTATGCAGAGCTTGTTATAAAAAAAAAGCTGTAGTTGTTTATAAGTCCAAAAAAATACCTGAATACATTTGGCCCTCAACAAATAAAGTAAAATTATCAAAATGTTATTTATTTATCTGCAAGAATTGTGGACATATTCAACTACAAAATTTTTCACCAAAGAAAATTCGAACATTTTATGGATCTAAAATTTTTGTCATAAAAAACATAAAAGCGCAAGTTATTAGAAAAAAAACTATAGAAAATAAATTAGGCAAAAATTATTTCAAAAATAAAAAAATTTTAGAAATAGGAGCTGGTACAAACCCTTTCTTGAGAAAACCAAATAAAAACCATTTTCTTTTAGATTTTAAGGTTGATAAAGAAATATTAAAAAAGCATAAAAAAAATGCGATTTCATCATCAATTGAAACTAATAAAATTTTAACGAAAATAAAAGACAATGACATAGTAATTATGCTACATACATTAGAGCACTTAAGTTCACCTGGTAAAATTTTAAAAAAATTAATTTTATTAACTAAAGATACTTCAGATATAATAATTGAAGTACCAAACTTCAAAAACTATATTAAAAAAATACCATATTATGCAGTATTCCATCAACATATGAGTATGTTTACAGAAGAAACTTTAATTAATTTATTTAAAATAAATGGCTTCAAAGTAAAGAAATTTTTTGAAAAGAAGGATAATTTATTTGTAATATTTTCGAGGAATTTGAAATTAACACGCAAAAAAAAAACATCTAAATTATTTTATAAAAATAAAAAACTTATTCATATTTTATCAAAAAAAATGAACATTATAGATGAATTTTTAAAACTTAAATTTAATTCAAATATAAATATCCAGGGAGCAGGTGGTAGTGCATCTTTGTTAATAAATTCATTTCCGCATATAAAAAAAAGAATTAAATATGCTATTGATAAAGACTCACAAAAAATAAATAAAATAATACCAGGAACTAATATTAAAATAATAAATAAAAATTATAAATTTAAAAAGATAAATATTTTAAAAAAAATAAATTCAATTATTTAAAATCATTTTTATTAAGAATTTTTTTTAATGTTTTAACAAAATAAAATTTATTACAATTTTTAAAATTATA
>MDTB01058187.1_pt1 | contig 21972 bp, 16 predicted proteins | sample 811161 | NCBI WGS metagenome assembly MDTB01 (sample SAMN05326650, study PRJNA326480) | marine metagenome | isolation source: seawater | place: Mediterranean Sea | collected 2009 | reverse complement strand
TGACTCTTCAACAAAATCTCTGTTTTTAGATGCAGCATCATTTCCACCAGCGGCGGCAATGTTATACCAGATATGCGCATACACATTATCCTGAAGAACACCCTTACCTTCTGCGTATAAAACACCAAGATTAGATTGTGCTGCAGCGAAACCTTGTTCTGCTGCAAGCGTCCACCATTTAACTGCTGTCTTATAATCTTGAATGACACCATCGCCATTAAAATACATTAGACCCAGACTATATTGTGCTGCAGCGTTACCTTGTTCAGCAGCAAACGTGTACCATTTAACTGCTGTCTTGTAATCTTGAAGGACACCTTCGCCTTTCTGATACTTTATTGCCAAATTATGCTGTGCACTTGCATACCCCTGTTCGGCTGCAAGTGTGTACTATTTAAATGCTGTTTTATGATCTTGAAGGACACCTTTACCTTTCTCATACAATACAGCCAAATTATATTGCGCAATAACGTCACCCTGCTCAGCAAGAGGTGTCCATTCCTTTATAGCTGTTGCGTAATCGCCATTATTAAATGCTTCTACCCCCTTATCAAAGTCTCCACCCCAACTAGGCGTGGTCAGCATAACAAAGGCAATAGTGGCTAGAATAGTGCGCATTTTTTAAACCATCAAATTTTTATTGCAATACAAAAGAGGTGAAATGCACTTTCTCAATGCCGCCAAAACCATAAACCTCTTCCAACTCTGTGTTAAGGGCTTCTTTGATCGCTTCTGCAAGCATCTTGCGGCCAGCTTCACCTTTAATGTCTTCTTCGGTATAATTACCAATAGTTTGCAATATTATAGATCGCAAGTCTAATTCATATTCTTCCACATTTTGTATAACGGTATCATCATATTGGGCAGATACTGCAAGCCCTAACTGGAGCATTTTGCGAGAATTAGCCAGATTTGTTGTGAATGTCCCAGCAAACTCATAATAAATAGTCGAAAAGGTTTTTTCTTCAGATGAGTTACTACTTTCATCTGATTCTTGCTCTTCATTTTCTAAAGCATCTCTTTCACCCATAGCTTGTTCCATCATAGCCTCTAGTTCTGCTTTTGAGATAACATCACCATCAGGTGCATTGTAGGCATAATATCCAAGAGATATTAATAAACCCAGTAAAGGCAATAATAAAAATATCGATGGGTGGTATTTTCGTTGATTTGGACTGCTAACATTACCATAGTTGGCACCAGTTTCTTCAGCCACCCAACCCTTATGCAAGTAATGTTTTTCAAGTATTTGGTAAGTAAAGAAAGGGTATATAAAGTGACAAATTCCAAATGTAGCCAACGCTAAAATAAGGTGAACTACAAAATGCGTCCATACCCCTCTGTATGCCCAATATAATGGCCCTAGCAAGAACACCCAAAGCCAACTCATAGGGGAATAGGCTAATTCTTTATGACCATTTTGAGAGTTTGTAAATTCCATAAAATTTAAGACAATGAAAAAAATATTAGCAAGAATAAAAATGGGATAACTTCAACGTTATCTGTACGTAATTCTGTACTCAAATATGGAGATTACATATTTAAATTGTTATAATACAATGACTTAAGAAATATTATGGCGGAGAGAGGGGGATTCGAACCCCCGAGGGGCGTTAACCCCAACACGCTTTCCAGGCGTGCGCCTTAAACCGCTCGGCCATCTCTCCATAAATTCAGCCTATGTTGGCGCAGAATAGCCAAAACCGCGCCATGACGCAACGGCGGAATGACACCAAATGCCTTGTCATTGATTTTTTGCGCATGAGACGCAAAACCTCATTCACTTTTTAGTGAATTGGCGCCCCAGAACATTGCCAAAACAGCCGTAAATAGGCATACTCCCGCCATGAGTTGGATTGGCTTTACATTACGATTGTTTTTTGGCCTGATGGTGCTGGTGGCGGTATATGTCGATCTGACCGATGGACGTGCTGGCTTTACTAATGTTGGGTATTTGTGGTTTCAATTAGCCCCCACCAGCCTGCAAGTGAGTGAGGCCGTTATCAGCCGTTATATTGATCCTTGTGGGTTAATCATCAGCCTTAATTGCTCGCCATTTTTATGGCATCCAACGATTTCATTTATCTTGCTTCTGCCAGCGGCGCCGTTTTTCATTGGCGTCACCGCTCTATTGATCGTATGGCGTAAATATCGCGAAGGCCGCGGCAAGTCCGCAACCGCTAATAAATAAATCTCGCTAGTTGTCACCCATCTTGAGCGCTTCCAGGAACGCCGATTGCGGGATATCAACATTCCCGAACTGACGCATCCGCTTCTTGCCTTCCTTCTGCTTTTCGAGCAGTTTTTTCTTCCGCGTGATATCACCGCCATAACATTTTGCCGTCACATCCTTACGCAATGCGCCAACCGTCTCACGCGCAATCACCTTGCCGCCAATCGCCGCCTGCAGCGCAATTTTGAACATCTGGCGCGGGATTAAATCTTTCAATCTGCCACAAATCGCGCGGCCTCGACTTTCCGCTTGCTCTTTATTAACAATCATCGCCAACGCATCAACCGGATCACTATTCACCAGAATAGAGACTTTGACCAAATCCCCTGTCCGATACCCCGTGATATGATAATCGAATGAGGCATAACCTTTGGTGACTGATTTCAGCCGATCATAAAAATCAAAGACAACTTCGTTTAATGGTAGCTTATAGACAACCATCGCACGGTTGCCAGCATAGGTCAGATTGACCTGCTCCCCCCGCCGTTCCGTGCATAGCGTCAGAACCGCGCCCAGAAACTCATCAGGTGTCATAATGGTGGCTTCAATCCACGGCTCTTCAATATGGCTAATCCGCGTCACATCTGGCATATCCGCCGGATTGTGAAGCGAGACCATCTCACCATCAGTTTTATGGATATGATAAACCACAGATGGCGCCGTTGCGATCAGCTCAAGGTTAAACTCGCGGAATAGCCGTTCACGGATGATTTCCATATGCAACAAGCCAAGAAACCCACAGCGAAAGCCAAAGCCCAAGGCGGCGGATGTTTCTGCTTCAAAGGAAAAAGACGCATCATTGAGACTGAGCTTCTCAAGGGCTTCTCTTAAATCGGTAAACTCGCCTGCATCTAATGGGAATAATCCGCAGAACACCACCGATACAGACGGCTTAAACCCCGGCAATGCGACTTCTGCCGGCCTTCTGTCATCAGTGATTGTATCACCGATTTTAGCATCAGAAACCGTTTTGATACCGGCATTAATGAACCCCATCTCACCCGGCCCTAGCGCGTCAATGGTGGTTGGCTTAGGGCCAAAGATGCCAACACGTTCAACCGTATGGCTGGCATTTGTCGCCATCATCCTGACCTTCATGCCCTTTTTCAGAACACCATCAATGACCCGAACCAATGTCATGACCCCAAGATAGGGATCATACCAGCTATCAACCAGCATCGCTTTAAGTGGCGCATCAGGATCACCTTGCGGGCACGGCAAGCGATTGACCAAAGCCTCCAGCACATCCGCAATGCCAATATTTGATTTGGCGGAGGCTTCAATAGCATCACTGGCATCCAGCCCAATAACATCCTCTATTTGCGTGCGGACACGGTCAGGCTCTGCGGCAGGCAGGTCAATTTTATTGAGAACAGGAACAATCTCATGATTAACGTCAATCGCTTGATAGACATTTGCCAGTGTTTGCGCCTCAACCCCTTGTGAGGCATCAACAACCAGCAATGAGCCTTCGCAAGCCGCTAGCGACCGCGATACCTCATAGGCGAAATCAACATGCCCGGGCGTATCCATCAGATTAAGGATATATTCCTGGCCATCTTTGGCGGTATAGGATAACCGCACGGTTTGCGCCTTGATCGTGATGCCGCGTTCGCGCTCAAGTTCCATATTATCCAGAACCTGCTCTTTCATCTCACGATCGGTGAGGCCGCCACATACCTGGATCAGACGATCAGCCAAGGTAGACTTACCGTGATCAATATGGGCAATAATTGAAAAATTACGAATGTTGGATATCGGCACCATGATGAACCTCGAAGATGTATTAACCACTCATACCTATTTCCACGGCTTCGCGCAACGGTCAGATTGACACGTTGAGCATTGAGCAGTAAAAGAAAGTATGTGGTTATTGATCCGTACATATTATCGACTAACTAGCCCGGCTCTTGCCTTAAGCTGTGGCCAGGGTCGGGATTTATGATTTTTCTATAATTTTTAAGTATGCAGAAAAGCATCAGCATGACTTATTTGGACAACGGACTATTACTAAAGAAGGTTTATTATGACCACCACACCACCAGAAACCGCTGCTAGCAAAGCGGCCACACAGCAAAGCTTCAAAAAATATCGCCCCTTTCCTGCTATTGACTTAAAAGACAGGACTTGGCCCGATAAAACCATAACAACCGCCCCCATTTGGTGCAGCGTTGATCTCCGCGATGGCAATCAAGCGCTCATTGAACCGATGGATAGCCCGCGCAAGATGGCGATGTTTCAGCTTTTGGTCGCGATGGGCTTCAAAGAGATTGAAGTCGGCTTTCCTGCCGCCTCTGATACGGATTTTAATTTCTGCCGTGAGCTAATTGAAGGTGGGCATATTCCTGATGATGTCACCATTCAGGTGCTGACACAAGCGCGTGAGCATCTGGTTGACCGTACCTTTGACGCCTTGCAAGGCAGTAAAAACGCTATCTTGCATATCTATAACTCCACCTCAACGCTTCAGCGCCGTGTTGTATTCAAGGACAGCATGCAAGGCGTTAAGGATATTGCTGTCAATGGCGCAAAGATGGTGGCTGAGCGGATCGGACGGCTGAATAATACTAATCTTCAGCTGCAATATTCACCTGAATCTTTCACCGGAACAGAGCTGGATTACGCGCTTGAGGTTTGTGATGAGGTCATGGATGTCTGGCAGCCAACACCCGATAACAAAACCATTATCAACCTGCCATCAACGGTAGAAATGGCGACACCTAATATCTATGCTGATCAGATTGAATGGATGTGTCGTCAGTTTTCACGCCGTGACAGTATCATTATCTCACTTCACCCTCATAATGATCGCGGCTGTGCAATTGCGGCGACAGAATTGGCGCTTATGGCTGGCGGTGATCGGGTTGAGGGGACGTTATTTGGTAATGGTGAGCGGACAGGTAATGTTGATATTATCACCTTGGGGCTGAATATGTTGACTCAAGGCGTTAATCCTAACCTTGATTTATCCGACATCAATAAGCTGATTGAAACGGCTGAGGTTTGTAACCAGTTGCCTATTCATGAGCGTCATCCTTATGCTGGCTCATTAGTGCATACCGCCTTTTCGGGGAGCCATCAGGATGCTATTCGCAAAGGCATGGAAGCGATTGTGGAAAGTGATGCAGAACATTGGGAAGTCCCGTACCTGCCCATTGATCCATCGGATATTGGCCGCACTTATGAGGCGATCATTCGCGTCAATTCGCAGTCTGGTAAAGGCGGCGTTGCCTATCTGCTAGAAGTCGATCATCATATTAAATTGCCGCGCGGCGCAGAAATTGAGCTGAGTAAAGCTGTTCAGAAAGTCGCTGATACAACAGGTCAAGAAATTACCAGCGCCCGTATCTATGACATTTTCATGGATGAATATATCAATCAGAACGGCCCCTTCACCTTGGTCAGCTTTACCAGCGAGAAATCAGCCAAAGACAATGATCAAGAAGATATTGCGGCAACCATTCTCTATCGCGGCGAAGAAATCAGCTTCACCGCCACAGGTAATGGCCCTATATCTGCTTTTATTGACGGGGTGAGAGAACAATTCGGCTTAACCTTCCGGCTCAAGGACTTTGGCCAGAATACCCGCAGCGCAACATCCAAGGCAGAATCCGCCGCTTATGTTGAGCTGGCTGTACCTGACGATGATGGCAAGCATGTTTATGGTGTTGGGCTTGATACCTCAATCACACGCGCCCCTATTCGGGCGGTTGTATCGGCGCTCAATCGCATCAATCAAAGCTGATAGCTGATAATGGCGGGCTTGTTTTATGCCGGGTTTTATGCCGGGGTTTATGCTGGCAACTAGCCGCGTAAGACACCGCCGCAATGCTTTTCAACGGCGCTGATAATGGCCTGACTAACGGCTTCGATCTCGGCTTCGGTCAATGTCGCTTTCATCGGCTGTAAGGTGACTGCCAGCGCCACTGATTTCTGGCCATCTGGAATGCCTTTCCCCGAATATACATCAAACACCGTCACATCAGTGATGAGAGGCTTGCCTGCACCACGCACTGCTCTGATCAGTTTTTCAGACGTCACATCTTGATTTAAGACAAAGGCAAAATCGCGCCCGACCTGTTGAAATGGTGATAAATTGGCAAGCGGCCGCTGTGATGATTTCTGTCGCGGTAATGCCACAGCATCCAGCAGAACTTCAAATCCGGCGGCTGGGCCTTTGACATCATGAGCGTCCATAAAGGCAGGATGCATTGTCCCAAAACGCGCCAATACCATCTTGCCTTGATTAAGCGTTCCGCTTTGTCCCGGATGATACCATTCAGGGGCATCAATGCGAGTTTGAAGCGCATCTGTCTTTATTCCCATTGCCGCCAACGCCGCCATAGCATCGGCTTTCGCATCGAGCCAATCGACTGGCCGGGCTGAGCCTGTCCATTCACGCCCTGCCGTCATTCCATGCCTTATACCAGCAAGCACAGGGTGCTGGCCTGTCGGCGTATCATCAGCGAAAATCGGGCCAATCTCAAACACCGCAATATCATTTTCGCCGCGCGCTTGATTGCGTGCCACCACATCCATCAGAACCGGAATAAGTGATGGCCGCATCACAGCCAGATCAGTGCTAATCGGGTTAACCAAATGTAATTCAGCACTGCCGCCACCATAGCGCTGTGCCGTATCAGCATCAACAAAAGTGAAGCTAACCGTCTCACTCATCCCGCGGCCAGCCATCACTCGCCGCAACATAATGGGCCGTTTCTGTTCGGCATTGACCGCCGGTTGGCTCACCACACGCTGACGCGGCAAAGCCAGTTCAGGAATATCATCATAGCCGCTAACCCGAATAATCTCCTCAACCAGATCAGCCGCACCAACAATATCACCGCGCCATGGCGGCGGTGCAACTTGCCACTTATCATCAGCATCATCGACACTAAAACCTAGAGTCTCAAGGATAGTTTTCTGTTTTTCTGCTGCCACGCTAACACCAGTCAACTCAACACAGTGTTCAGGGCGATATCCGATCTGCCGCTGCCAGTCCGCGCCCTTACCTTGTGCGGTAAGCTCAGACGCTGTGCCGCCGCAAATCTCACCTATCATGGCGGATACATAATCAATGGTCGTATCTGGTGAGGTCGCATCAAGGCCGCGCTCAAACCGATATCTGGCATCAGAATGAATATTTAGTTTACGCCCTGTCATGGCGACAGAAACCTGATCAAAAATAGCGATCTCAAGGAACATTGTTGTCGTGTCATCCGTCACACCAGTGCGCTCACCGCCCATAATTCCGGCCAGATCATCAGCACCATCAGCATCGGCAATGACCAGCATCTGATCATCCAACTGATAGGTTTTCTCATTAAGGGCGGTCATCTCCTCGCCTGATTTAGCCAGCCGCACCGTCAGTATATCACCCTTAACACGGTCAGCATCATAGGCGTGAAGCGGCCGACCAAGATCAAGCATGACATAATTGGTGATATCAACCAATGCTGAGATAACGCGCTGGCCAACGGCTTCCAGTCGCTGTTGCATCCATTTCGGTGAGACGCCATTACTGAGACCAGAGAAGCTACGCCCAACAATTCTTGGACATAAATAGGCCTGATCAGATGACAGGTCTAATTGCCATGAGATTGCGCTTTTGCCTCTCGCCTCAACAGGCTTTGATTTTAATGGCTTCAATCTGCCAAAACCAGCGGCCGCCAGATCACGCGCAACCCCGCGCACCCCCAGACAATCGGCACGGTTTGGCGTGATCGCAATCTCAATCACCGGATCATCCAATCCTGACCATGCCGCATAAGATGAGCCGATTGGCGCATCTGCGGCTAGCGCTATAATGCCATCATGCTCATCAGAGATCATCATTTCCCGTTCAGAACACATCATCCCGCGTGAGGCAACGCCCCTGATCTCGGCCTCGGTCAAGGTCAGATCAATGCCCGGAACATAAGCCCCAACAGGCGCAAACACACCGACCAGCCCAGCCGCCGCATTTGGCGCTCCGCAAACAACCTCAACCATACCGTCGCCAGTATCAACCTGACAGACCCGCAAGCTATCAGCATTTGGATGCGGCTCTGCTGTAACGATACGGGCAATAGTAAAAGGAGCAAGCGCCTGACTATGGTCAACCACACTCTCAACCTCAAGTCCCAGCATAGGCAAGGCATCCAGAATGGCAGACATATCTGCATCAGTATCTAAATGATCGTTAAGCCATGACCAGGTAAACTTCATATCCGGCTCCCTAGCTTAATCCGAGATGAACAGCAGGCGGATCAAACGGCATAAAGCCGTAATGCCGCATCCAGCGCAAATCACTATCATAAAATGGCCGCAGATCAGGTATTCCATATTTCAGCATAGCCAGCCGTTCCAGACCCATGCCAAAAGCAAATCCCTGATGCTCATTCGGATCAATATTGCAATATTCAAGGACTCGCGGATTAACCATGCCACATCCCAGAATTTCAAGCCAATCAGCACCAGCACCAATGGTCAAGCCGCCACCATCACGACTGCACCCGATATCAACCTCAGCTGATGGTTCGGTGAACGGAAAATAGCTTGGGCGGAAGCGCACAGGCAGATCATCAACATTGAAAAAGGCACGGCAAAACTCAATCAAACAGCCTTTCAGATGCGCCATCGTAATCCCGTCACCAATAACCAGCCCCTCACATTGGTGGAACATCGGCGAATGAGTAGCATCATGATCAGAGCGATAGGTGCGGCCGGGGGCAATAATGCGAATTGGCGGTGATGTTGCTTCCATCGTCCGCACTTGCACAGGCGAGGTATGTGTCCGCAAGACTTTGCGCTGGCCTTCGGCATCAGGCGTCATGTAGAATGTATCATGTTCTTGTCTGGCGGGATGATCTTCGGGCATATTTAATGCCGTGAAGTTATAATAATCGCTCTCAATATCGGGGCCTTCGGCAACCGCAAACCCCATTTCAGCAAAGATCGCTAATATCTCATCCAATGTCCGCGATAAGGGATGAATAACGCCTGCGGTCTCAGGTCGCAGGCTTAATGATACATCAACGGTTTCGTTTGCAAGCCGGCGGTTAAGTTCAGCCATTGCCAATGCGCTGCGGCGCGCCTCAAGCGCTTGCGTGACGGCGTCTTTCACCGCATTCAGGGCTTGCCCCATTTCGCGGCGGGCATCACCATCAAGCTGACCAAGGGATTTCATCGCCGTGGTCAGCTCACCTTTTTTGCCGAGACAGCTGATGCGGACGGCCTCAAGCGCATCAGGCGTATCTGCCGCTTCAATGGCGGTTAAGATCGTTTCCTGTAACGCTTGCGGATCGGCACCAGCCATGCGGGTAAACCTCGATTAAGCGGAAGCTTTGCGAGCCGATTCAACCAGCGCCTTAAACGCCGCTTCATCACGCACCGCCAGATCAGCCATCACCTTACGGTCAACTTCTATCCCAGCCAGCTTAATCCCGTTCATGAATTGCGAATACGTCATGCCATGCAGACGGACAGCGGCGTTAATCCGCTGAATCCAAAGCGCACGCATCTCACGCTTACGGACACGGCGGTCACGATAGGCGTATTCGCGGGCTTTATCGACAGCCTGTTTGGCAACACGATAAACATTTTTGCGGCGGCCATAATATCCTTTGGCGGCGGCAATAACTTTCTTGTGTCGCGCGGCGGCGGTAGTACCTGAAGTCACTCTTGCCATGATAAATCTCCTCTACGCATAAGGCAGGAAACGCTTAACAATACGGGCATCAGCATCACTAAGGATCATGGTGCCACGCGCTTGGCGTTTCATTTTTTGGGAACGGCGACGGAGATTATGCTGAAGAAACGCGGCACTGCCACGAACCTTACCAGATGCGGTCAGACGAAAACGCTTTTTCGCCCCGCTTTTCGTTTTCATTTTGGGCATTTTAACCTCATTTCAAAAGGGGTTATATGAAACAAAAATCAAATATAACCAGGTTGATCATCATCCGGCCAGGCATGCCCTTTTGCGCCCGGACGCGGAACTTGAACGGGTTTTATCTATAAACCACGCTTAATGCAAGCAGAAATAGCGAAAATCGCAATCAGGCAGGGGCGAGAACCATCACCATTTGCCGGCCTTCCAGCTTTGGCATGGCTTCTACCTTGGTCAAGCTTTCCATTTCTTCTCTGACGCGGCTAAGCACCTGTGCGCCAAGCTCTTGGTGAGCCATTTCACGACCACGGAAGCGCAAGGTAACCTTAACCTTATCGCCAGCGTCAATAAACTTACGAACATTTCGCATCTTTACCTGATAATCATGTTCATCAATATTAGGGCGAAGCTTGATTTCCTTGACGTCAACGATTTTTTGCTTCTTGCGCGCTATATTCGCACGTTTCTGCGTTTCGTATTTGAATTTTCCGTAATCAAGGATTTTACACACTGGCGGGTCAACATTTGGCTGAACTTCAACTAAATCTAGCCCCGCATCAAACGCCTGACGCAACGCGTCAGCAGTGTTAATTACGCCTAATTGCTCGCCATTGTGATCAATGCAACGTACGGTGGTGTTAGAAATAGCGTCGTTAACACGAGGGCTATTTCCTTTTGGTGTGCCTTTCTGAGGGCCTTGTGGTGGACGGGCTATTGACGGATCTCCTTTTGAACATGTTGCCTGTCGGATTATTATACATGATATCCTATCACAGAAATCAGGTATTTTTCAAATCAGGTGGTTTAATTTCTTCAATCAGCATAGAAATAGCATCCTCAAGAGCGATGCTTTCTTGCTTATTTTCGCCTAAACGGCGTAGCGCAACTGTCCCCTCATCCTTCTCACGTTCGCCAATTGCAATGATGAAGGGCACTTTCGCCACCGAATGCTCACGCACCTTATAGCTGATTTTTTCATTCCGGCTATCAAGCTCGACTCTAGCGCCAAGGGCGGCAAACCGTTCACACACCTCAGCAGCATAAGACGTCACCGCATCCGTGATTGGCGCTATCACCACCTGAACAGGCGCCAGCCAAGGCGGCATGCGGCCAGCATATTGTTCAATCAAAATGCCAATCCAGCGTTCCAATGATCCTAAAATAGCACGGTGCAACATAACCGGACGCTTGCGTGAGCCATCTTCGGCGACATATTCAGCATCAAGGCGATCAGGCAGAACAAAATCAACCTGCAACGTGCCGCATTGCCAATCACGGCCAATCGCATCACGCAAGACAAACTCAAGCTTAGGGCCATAGAACGCCCCCTCACCCGGATTAAGCGTTGTCTCCAGCCCTGCGGCTTCGGTGGCTGATGCCAATGCCGCTTCGGCTTTATCCCATGTCGCATCATCACCTGCACGGGTTTCAGGGCGATCAGAAAACTTTACCCGCACGTCCTCAAATCCAAAATCTTTGTATATATCGAGCAACAAATCACAAAAGGCGCGGCCTTCGCTATCAATTTGGTCTTCGGTGCAGAAAATATGCGCATCATCTTGGGTAAAGGCACGGACGCGCATAATACCATGCAAGGCACCTGATGGCTCATTACGATGGCACGACCCAAACTCTGCCATACGCAAGGGCAAATCCCGATAAGATGTAATGCCTTGGCGATAAATCTGAACATGACCGGGGCAATTCATAGGCTTCAGCGCAAGGATACGATCACCTTCACTTTCCGCTGTAAACATATTTTCACGGAACTTATCCCAATGGCCTGATTTCTCCCATAAGCTGCGGTCAATCATTTGCGGGGTTTTGACTTCTCTATACTTCGCCGCATCTAACCGGCGCCGCATATAGCTTTCAATCTCACGATATAATGTCCAGCCCTTAGGATGCCAAAACACAGACCCGGCGGCTTCTTCCTGAATATGAAACAGCTCAAGCGCTTTGCCGAGCTTACGGTGATCACGCTTTTCGGCTTCTTCAAGCATGGTAAGATAGGCCGTTAGCTCTTTTTCCTGAAAAAAGGCCGTCCCATAAATACGCTGCAACATCGGGCGAGACGAGTCGCCACGCCAATACGCGCCTGCCACGTTCATCAATTTGAAGGCATGACCAATGCGAGATGTCGATGGCGCATGTGGCCCCCGACAGAGATCAATAAAATCACCTTGCCGATAAAACGTCACCGTTTCATCTGCCGGGATAGCATCAACCAGCTCGACCTTAAACGGCTCATCATTCTGGCGATAGAACGCCACCGCTTCATCGCGTGTCCAGACTTCACAGGTAATGGCCTCATCACGATCAACAATCGCATGCATACGGGTTTCAATGGCTTCCAAATCCTCGGATGAAAACGCCGCCTCCCGATAGAAATCATAATAAAAGCCATTTTCAATGGACGGCCCAATCGTCACCTGGGTTTCAGGAAACAGCTCAAGCACAGCCTCAGCCAAGACATGCGCGCAGTCATGCCGGATCAGAGCCAGCGCCTCATCATCCTTAGCCGTCACCATCGCCAGAGTAGCGTCACGATCAATCACACGGCTCAAGTCAATAAGCTCACCATTCAGGCGCGCCGCCAGTGCCGCCTTGGCTAAACCAGGGCCAATATCTGCCGCCACATCATAGGCGGAAACAGGCTGATCATATTGACGTTTGGCGCCATCGGGTAGCGTTATTACGGGCATGTTTTCCTCATGTGATGTAAACACAAATGATGGTTTTATCCTGTTGTGGCAAAGGCTTCAAGGGTTAACCCGTGCAAAATCTGATCCAACATCATGATTTCAGCAATGTGAGATAGACTGCCAAGGTTTTAGCTTCCATAAGATCGGTGCTGAAATGATCTATGACATGCTGTCGGGCACGTTTTGAAAATTGCTGTCGAGCGCGCGGTTTTAATGCCAAAGCCTGATCAACGGCATCGGCAAGATCATCAATATCATCAGGTTTGGCAAGCCAGCCTGTTTCTTTATCAATAATGCTTTCAGTCGCCCCACCATTATTAAATGCAACTACTGGTCTGCCCATGGCTTGCGCCTCAATGGCAATACGACCAAATGGCTCAGGCGTTATAGATGGCATAACAACAACATCAGCCAGCATCATAGTCGCTGGCATATCGCTGGTTTCAGGCGCAAAGATGACCCGGCCTTCGACTTGATTGCTGCTGATATGAGCAATCAGTTTTGACTGAAACCCTTCATGACCATCCGCCGCACCAACAAGAATCAGAATAGCATCTTTATCGCTAAGTTTTGCCATTGCCGAAATCATCGCCTCCTGCCCTTTCCAGAGCGTTGGTCTGGCCGGAAGCATGATAATTTTCTTGTTTTCATCAACATTCAGGGTATTTGCCGCGTTAATGGTGCGCTGGGCATTAACCGATTGCGGGTTAAACATATCAACATTGACACCCCGATGGATGGTGACAGTCTTATCTACGGCTTTGGGAAATTGCTTGGTAATCAAATCAGAGACATATTGTGAAATTGCGATGACACGATCAGCTCTTGTCATGATGCTGTTATAATATTTTTTGAAAATATTGGTTGCCTTGAAGCGGCCATGTACCGTCGTTACGACTGGAATATTCAATGCTCTGGCGGCTGGTATACCTATCCATGCTGGCGCTCGTGACCGGATATGCACCAAATCAACCTTATGTTGTAACATGACCTGACGCAGCTTATGGCGAATTCTTGGCCAGCGAATAGGGTTCTTACTCCTAACCGCCAGGGTTATATGCTCACCCCCAATACGCTTAATCTGCGCCTCCATAGGTCCACCGCCACTAATCACAAGCGCCGTCCCACCAGCCTTGATGATCGCCTGCGCCATATCAACAGTTCCGCGCTCAACCCCACCTTGTTGGAGATTGGGAAGAATTTGAAGGATGGTTTTACCTTTAAGGCTTGAAATTGGCATGGACGTAACGCTAGACATATTGGTTAGATTAGAGATAGATTTCTTTTTAACGCCTCAAGCTTGGCTTGTATATCGCTTTTTATTTTTTTGAGACATAATCCTAAAGGTGAGATGATGACACATGAGGAAAAACCATCACCATCATTGCTTGATCACAATGGCGGGCAGATTGCCTATCACGCGCATCTGATTGACGAACAACCTACAATTGTTTTTCTCCATGGCCATGGATCAGACATGGATGGCACAAAGGCACTTGTCGTTGAAGAATGGGCTAAACAACAAAAGTTTGGCTTTATCCGCTTTGATTATTTTGGCCATGGGCAATCTAGTGGTGATATGATGGATGGCACTATCAGCATATGGAAAGCCGATTGTCTGGCTATCATTGATCAGCTTGTTGACGGGTCTTGCTATCTGGTTGGCTCATCGCTTGGTGGCTGGCTGATGCTATTGGTTGCCATGGAACGCCATGACCGAATAGCCGGAATCGTAGGTATAGCGGCAGCGCCTGACTTCACCGAAGATCTGATCTGGAATGAATTAACCCCTCAGCAGCAAGCCGATATGGAAGCATCTGGCAAGATCAGTGTTCCGAACCCTTACAGCGAAGGTGACGTAATCTATCCCTATCAGTTAATCACTGATGGCCGCAAAAATATGATCCTGAATGCCCCGATACCGATCACTTGCCCAGTGCGATTACTGCATGGATATAAAGATGAGGAAGTACCGTGGCAAACAGCGAATCGGATCGCCGATGCTATCACCGGCGATGATGTTGATGTGCTGTTTGATGCCGATGCCAATCACCGATTTTCAGAACCTAATCAGCTTGATACCCTGCTTGCCACACTTGCCGAAATTACCCGTAAGCAGCCCCAGCCTCAAGCAATCTGAACAGACGCCAGGATAGAGCATAAGCTGGGATAGAGCATAAATAGATTGGCAAAATGGCTAATTAAAAATCAAGATTTGTGTAATGGCCAGGCGGCGACATGCCTGTGACTTGATCGGCGAGCAACGGCCGAAATGATGGGCGCGACTTTATCCGCGCATACCATATTTTCAGCTCACCCCAATCATCCCAATTAATATCATTCATGAAATCCAGCACTGATAATGATGCCGCCGCCATCAGATCAGCGATAGACATCTTTGATCCAGCTAACCACTGGCGATGTTCCACCAAATGATTGAAATAGGCTAGGTGGACGCCCAGATTGCTAAGCGCGGTGCGAATAACCACAGAGGATGGCACTCCCCCGCCTGTCATTCGGCGAATCAGGCGCTCATTGAGCAAAGGTTGCATCACGTCACGATCAAACCGCCTGCAAAGCCAATCGAATAATCGGCGTATCTCTGCGCGTTCTGCTGGGCGGCCCTGCAATAATGGCTTCTCTTGCAATATATCATCAAAATATTCAGCAATGACATAAGCGCCGCATAGCACTGTCCCATCATCTTCGACTAGAACAGGAACCGTTCCAGCAACATTAAGTTTAAGAAATGCCGCTTCTGATTTCCAATATTCTTCTAGTTTTGGCAGAAACTCCATTTTTTGCTCATCAAGATAGATACGCACAAACCGCGATGCCGATGACAACATATAGTGATGCAGAACACGCATGATCAGCACTCACCTGTGATCTGCTGAGCGGGTTCAACATCAATAGGCGCATCTGTGAGCGCATCTATGGGCATTGGCATAATCGGCCAAGGTTTTTCGGGCATAGCATCTGGCCGCGCAGATACCAATGGCAATAAATGCAGGCGTTCAGGTTCAATATGCGCGGGTAGCGTGATATCATCATAACTCACAGGATTAAATCCAAACTTCAGATAATATTCGGGCTCACCTGAAATGAAGCACCATTCCCACTGCCCCGTTTGGGCAAGAGCAAGGCTTTGCTGCACCAACGCGACACCAATGCCCTTGCCGCGAACACTTGGGTCAACCGCCAATGGTCCAAGCAAGATAGAAGGCCGCTCAGCGATTAAAATAGGCCAGTATCGAATTGAGCCTAATAACTGCCCATTCGCATCAGCAACCAGCGACAAGTCTTCAATCGCATCCCCATAACGAAGCCTCCAGATTGCCCGACCAGCATGTGACGGTGCAAACCCAAGACCCATCAAGCGCTCAATTTCACTTTTATCTTGCAGGATTTGCTGTCTTATCTGGTACGAAAGATCAACAGTACTCATCATTATGTGTCTTTATTGCTAATAGCGATGTTGTGATTAGGCCATTGCCTCACCTTCATCGGACACGTTAACAGGATGCGCTAGTCTCGGCAATACTTCATGCGGGACAATCTGCCAAAACTGCTTCACTATAACATCCCAATTGATCAACATTTGATTAGCCAAAGGTGATGATGTCCGATCACGATGCTCCGTCACTAATGCCTTTAAGTGATCAGACCAATGATCATTATCAATCCGGTAAAGCCCTATGCTTTCGGGGTTAACCTGATCTTTGAACTGATTTTCGGGATCATAGACAAATGCCATACCGCCAGTCATGCCAGCCCCAAAGTTAGACCCAACTTGCCCAAGGATAACAACCTCACCGCCGGTCATATATTCACAGCCATTGGTGCCGCATCCTTCGACAACGGCGGTTGCCCCAGAATTCCGAACAGCAAGCCGCTCGCCTGCCTGACCAGAGGCAAAAAGCCGTCCTGACGTTGCCCCGTAAAGCACCGTATTACCAATAATTGTATGCTCATGGGGGATGAGATTTGATGCCGCCATCGGCCGAATACAGATCATGCCGCCAGATAATCCTTTGCCAACATAATCATTCGCATCACCATAGACATCCAGCTTCAAGCCCTGAACAGCAAAAGCACCCAGAGATTGCCCGGCAGAACCACGCAGACGCACCGTAATGGTTGCTTCTTTCAGACCAGTCATACCAAACTTTTGGGTAATATGTGATGAAAGCCTTGTGCCAACCGCGCGTTCAGTATTTCTGACATTATAGGATAGCTGTGTGCGCTGGCCACGTTCAAGCGCATGGCTGGCATCTTTCAAAATGAACGCATCTAATGTATCCGGCACTTCATTTCGCGCCAGTGACGGGGTTTTGCGTTTAGCCGTTCCATCAGCCCGAACAAGAATAGGGTTAAGATCAAGATCATCCAGCGCCGCGTAACCACGGCTAACCTGACGCAGCATATCTGTTCTGCCAACAATTTCTTCCAGCGATGACACGCCAAGTGAAGCCAGAATCTCACGCACTTCTTCGGCTAGATGCGTGAAAAGCTGAACAACTTTTTCAGGTGTTCCCGTAAACTTGGCGCGCAGGTCATCACGCTGTGTGCAGACGCCAACCGGGCATGTGTTAGAATGACATTGCCGAACCATGATACAGCCCATAGCAATTAGCGATGATGTGCCTATTCCATATTCATCCGCGCCAAGCATAGCGGCAATGACGACATCACGCCCTGTTTTCAGGCCGCCATCTGTTCGGAGGATCACCTTATCGCGCAGGCCGTTCATGGTTAACACCTGATGCGCCTCCGACAAGCCCATTTCCCACGGCAAGCCAGCATGTTTGATAGATGATTGTGGGCTGGCGCCAGTGCCGCCGCCATGACCAGAGATCAAGATCGTATCAGCCTTGGCTTTTGCCACTCCAGCGGCAATCGTGCCAATCCCTGTTGAGGCAACGAGCTTAACGCAGACTCGCGCCTTTGGGTTAATCTGCTTGAGGTCATAGATCAGCTGAGCCAAATCCTCGATAGAATAAATGTCATGATGCGGCGGTGGTGAGATTAATGTCACCCCCGGCGTTGAATGGCGCAATCTGGCAATCAGACTATCGACCTTGATGCCGGGCAGCTGCCCACCCTCACCCGGTTTTGCGCCTTGAGCAACTTTAATTTCCAATTCTTCACATGAATTAAGATATTCTGCCGTCACGCCAAAACGCCCTGACGCTACTTGCTTGATCGCTGATGACGGATTATCGCCATTCTCACGCAGAACAAAACGAGCTGGGTCTTCGCCGCCTTCGCCTGAATCTGATTTTGCGCCAATGCGGTTCATCGCAATAGATAGCGTTTCATGAGCTTCGGGGCTTAGCGCACCAAGCGATATCCCCGGCGACACTAGCCGTTTGCGGATAGCTGTGATGCTTTGCACATCATCGGTGGCTTTAGCAGCATATTGCGGCACAAAATCGAGCAAATCACGCAAATTGACAGGGCCGCCCTTGGCGACGCCCGCGCTATACGCTTTCCAGGCATCATAACTGCCTGTATCGCAAGCCCGTTGCATCGCGTGAATAGTGTTGGCGTCAAAGGCATGGCTTTCCCCAGATTTGCGGAAGCGGAAGAACCCGCCAACAGGCAATACCGTCTGCTGTTCTGCCCAAGCCTGTTGATGCAAGGCTCTGATCTGGCTGAAAATACCTGTTAAGCCAAGGCCGGAAATACGTGAGGTCATTGGCGGGAAATATTGTGAGACCAATGACCGCGACAGGCCAAGCGATTCAAAATTATAGCCGCCCCGATATGATGCGAGAACAGAAATGCCCATTTTGGACATGATTTTAAGCAGCCCGTTTTCAATCGCTGTTCGGTAATTGCCAATAACCGTTTCAAGCGTCAGGCCTTTGAATAAGCCGCGACTATACCGATCTCTCAGGCTCGCTTCGGCAAGCCACGGCGTCACTGTCGTTGCGCCAACCCCAATCAAAACCGCAAAATGATGAACATCGAGACATTCGCCACTGAGTAGATTAATAGATGTAAATGTCCGCAATTGCCGCCTGACCAAATGCGTGTGAACCGCACCAACCGCCAGCACAGAAGGGATAGCCATCCGCTTGGCTGAGGTGTTGCGATCATCCAGAATAAGATGCTCAGCCCCGCCACGAACCGCTTCTTCGGCCTCGCGTTCAATCTGATCTATGACTTTCTGAAATCCGTCTTCACCAATATCAATCGGATAGGTGACATCAATCACCGAAGCCCGATCACCCAGATATTCATGCAATGAGGCAGCTTCTGCCATGGTAAGCACAGGCGAGTTAAGCAGCAGATGATCACATTGATCAGCGCTTTCATCCAAAATATTGCCCAGATTTCCCAGCCGTGTCCGCAAGGTCATGACATGGCGTTCACGCAAAGAGTCGATCGGCGGATTAGTAACTTGTGAGAAGTTCTGGCGGAAAAAATGATGCAAGCCGCGATAGGTATTTGACAACACCGCTAAAGGCGTGTCATCGCCCATTGACCCAACCGCTTCCTTGCCATCTTCGCCCATCGGCTGAAGCAACAACTCCAAATCTTCGAGCGTCCAGCCAGCGGTATATTGGCGCCGCCGCAAGTCATCCCCGGCAATCATGTCTACCGGCTCTTTGCGGCTAGCGGATAGCAGATCATCCATAATCTTCGACCTGCCCAACCACTGCCCCCAATCACGCCGATTAACCAGCATGTCTTTCAATTCAGCATCATGGTAAATGCGGCCTTCGGCCAGGTTAACGCCGATCATCTCACCAGGGCCTAACCGGCTCTTTTCGATAACCTTTTGTTCATCAACCTGCACCATGCCAGTTTCAGAGCCGGCAATGATAAAGCCATCATTTGTCACCGTCACACGCAAAGGCCGCAAGCCATTACGATCAACCGATGCCAGCACCCAATCACCAGATGCCATAGCAAGAGCAGCAGGGCCATCCCACGGTTCCATGACCGCATTACAATAACCATAAAGGTCTTTCAGCTTTTGGTCAGCATCATCACCTGTTGCTTCAGGCACCATCATGGTCTTTACCATCGGCAAGTCACGCGCCCCGTGAAGCATTAATTCAAACACCGCATCAAGGGCTGCTGAATCTGATGAGCCGCCCTGAATAACTGGCTTGAGATGTTCAACATCATCACCGAATAAGGGTGAGGTCATGCGGTCTTCGTGACAGGTCATCCAGTTCTGGTTACCGCGAAAAGTATTAATCTCACCATTATGGGCCAGAACGCGGAACGGCTGGGCGAGTTTCCATGTTGGAAACGTGTTGGTAGAATAGCGCTGATGATAGACCGCAAAACGTGAAATAAAACGCTCATCTTTGAGATCAGGATAAAAATCCGACACTTGTTCAGCAAGGAACATGCCCTTATAAATGATCGAGCGAACCGAGAATGAGCATAGATAAAACTCCATAATCCGTTCAGCAAGCACGGCATTTTCAATCTTTCGGCGGATCACATAAAGCTGTCTTTCAACATCAGCCTCACTGACATTATCAGGCGCAGAAAACATAATCTGTTCAATTTCAGGGCGCGTCGCATCTGCCCGGTCACCAATCACAGAAATATCAACTGGCACCTGACGCCAGCCATAAATCCGAAAACCTGCGGCCAGTATCTCGTTCTCAACAATACAGCGGCAGGTTTCCTGGGCAGCCATATCTGTGCGCGGCAAGAACACCATACCAACACCAATACGGCCATCATCAACAACATGCCCTGTATGTTCAATATGCTCAGCAAAGAAATCACGCGGAATCTCAAGATGAATTCCTGCCCCATCACCTGTCTTGCCATCAGCGTCAACCGCACCCCGATGCCAAACCGCTTTCAAGGCTTCAATGGCTTTATCAACAACCTGACGCGATGCGGTTCCATCAATGGCGGCAACCAGCCCAACACCACAAGCATCATGCTCTTGTTCAGGTGACCAGACACCACCAGATTGCAGTCGATCCTGCATATCGAGCCTATGTTCAAGCCACTGGGATTTAACAGACTGGGATTTAACCAACTGGGATTTTTTATCAATTCTGGTCATGGTCTTATTCCTAAATCTTCACAAAATGTTACTTGTTCATGTTTTGCTGCCAGCACCTTACCAGCCAAAACACCAGCAAAAGGGCGATACTTGATAGTGATCAGGAGGCCGCTTTTTGCTCAGCAGAGATTGCTTTTTTGGCGGTCTGGCTAGTTAACCATTCGTCAATTTGCGTGGCGGCATCACGGCCATCTCTAATCCCCCAGACAACTAATGAAGCACCGCGAACGATATCACCTGCGGCAAAGACCCCATCAACGCTAGTCATCATGGTCCGCCAATCAATGCTGATCGTCCCCCAACGAGATACTTTCAGACGCGGCTCATGGAACATATTCGGCATGTCCTCGGGATCAAACCCTAATGCCATGATCACCATATCAGCATCAAGCGTGTAATCAGAGTTCTTAATCGGCTCTGGGCTTTGACGACCGCTCGTATCAGCAGCGCCAAGACGGCTCCGTTGGCATATCACACCAGTAACCTTGCCATCCGCATCACGCGCCAGACCAGTAGGCTGTGACAGCCACTCAAATGTCACGCCTTCTTCTTCGGCATTCATCACCTCACGCGCTGATCCAGGCATGTTGGCGCGGTCACGGCGATAGACACATGTCACTGAATTTGCCTCTTGGCGAATAGCCGTTCTGACGCAATCCATGGCGGTATCGCCGCCGCCTATGACGACGACGTTCTTGCCCTTAACATCCAACTGACCACTAGCATGAGCGGCAACCGTATCACCCAGACCAAGACGATTTGACGCCGTCAGATAATCAAGGGCAGGAACGATCTGATCATCGCTATCGCTTTTGCCTTTCAACTCAATTTCTCTGGCCTTATAGACGCCTGTCGCAATCAAAACCGCGTCATGCTTTTTCTTGATTTGATCAAAGCTGATATCGTCACCAATCTGACAGTTCAGCTCAAAACTGATGCCGCCATCACGCAACAAAGCCTCACGCCGGGCGACCACCTCTTTTTCCAGCTTAAAGCCCGGAATACCATAAATCAGCAAGCCACCAACGCGGTCATATCTGTCATAGACGGTGATCTGATAGCCTTGTCGGCGCAATTGTTCAGCCGCCGCAAGTCCCGCAGGGCCAGCGCCAAT
>MDTB01235543.1_pt1 | contig 21974 bp, 20 predicted proteins | sample 811161 | NCBI WGS metagenome assembly MDTB01 (sample SAMN05326650, study PRJNA326480) | marine metagenome | isolation source: seawater | place: Mediterranean Sea | collected 2009 | reverse complement strand
TCGCCATACCAGCGGTCACCGAAAATCTTCTGCATTTCCTTGGTAGTCTCACGCATTTCAGCAAGGATGCCAGCCTCATCGAACCCCGTCCGATTACCGTCATCGTCATACACCGCATTGCGCCACATACAACCAGCATAGACACCGCCAAGACAAGCAGAGGCAGCGATGACGCCTTCTGAGTGCTTCGCAAGCAACTCATAGTCAACACGGGGGAAGCGATAATAGTTGTCGCCACTGAACGAATCAGAGACCATCTTGAAGATATTGTTCAAGCCTGTCTGATTCTGAGCCAGAAGAATAAGGTGGTTGCGGCGATTGACTAGACCCTTGAAGTGCCTCTGTTCGTCTTCGACGACCGCACCGCCAGTACTACCGTCCTTGAGCGCAGAAGCATTCTTCTTGACCTTCTTGGCTTCTTCATAGTCGCCCTTCCAGCCCTCGATTGATGGATGGAAATAAGCCTCGACACCATAGATAGGCTTGAACTCTTTACCCTCGGCTCGCATCTTCTTTGTATGCAGAACCTGATAGGCAAGACCATTGCAGTTTCCGTGGTCTGTCAGTGCCAGCGCACTCATACCATTGTTATAAGCGTACTCCATATGCTCTTGTGGGTAACCCAAGGCATCAAAGGGTGAGCCCGCTACAGAGTGAGCGTGGAGCCCGACAAAAGGAATACTTGGTTCACTTCTCGTTGTCATCTTCTAACCTCGTCAAAACGCTTTGCAATGATTGTCCAACTTCGTCAAGCAACTCCTTAGCTGCCTGCACATCCTCTATATTATCAGATTGGTCACGATTGTCAAGTAAATCAACCAAATCTTCTAAAAAATTTACAACTGAAGTATCGAGTTGATAAAACCGATTCGGCATATTTGCAAAATCTTTTGTTACGATACTTAGCTCATCATAAGCTCGTTCAAGCCTATTTCTCATTTTCACCTCCCACCTTGTTCCACTTTTTAGGTTTAAAAAAATCTGGCTTTGTCAAAACATCATCGCTTGACAGATAAGCCCTCAGACCGTCCCAAGAATCCACCCTATGGTATGTTGAAATCTCGTTCATTGAATCTACATCTATTATAACATCTGAGAATACTTTGTCAAGGGAAAAGTTTCTCGCAGACCATCTTTTTTCTTTCGACAACCTGTTGCCCTCTGAATCCAGCAGAACTGTGCTCTCCCTTCTGACTCGTCTGCGGCATCTCTTGAAATCTTCACCATCAAAAGTAAATCCTAAGTACTCACCAGTTTTAACAGATTCTCCATTATATGTCAAGCAAAAAGTTCCATTTCTGGAAATTTCTCTGCGAAAATTTTTTAGCATATCAGGATTATAGATTCCGTATGGAAATGCACAATAAAATTTATCTGGGATGAGCCACTTACTTATCTTTCTTGAGACGTGGTACGCACTCAGAGCACCATAGAGCACAGACCAGCCGAGGCAATCACGGCGGTCACGGTCCTTCGGATGAACAGGAATATAATATATTGGAATGCGCCTACGCTTTTCTGACTGGAAGATTCCTTTTTGCAGAAGAGAGTTCGGGTCAAAAATCCACTCACCCAATCGCTTTTTAATTAGAGGCTGCATCTCTCTATGGCACACAACCCATACAGTTTCTGCTCCCGCCCAAGCGCATTCTAGCACTGCACGCTCTGCTGCTAAATAATTTTTTCCAATAGGCATAAGGCTGTCGTGCCACGGCATATTGAAATCGAGTGGCTGTCCAGCGATGGGAACGATTCCCGCCAAATGAAAGGCAGAAATATTTTTCTCACCGCTCTCTATCATAGTCCACACTCTCAAGTAAATAATTTAAATAATCGTTTTTAGAAGCTGGGTATCTATAACCCTTCTGCTTAGTAATAATTTCAATTGTTGGCGGCAAGTTTAAATACGTTTTTGGTTTGAGGGGGAACACCTCTCTGTTTCGCGACTCTAATCGAATCGGAAGATACCTGCCAACACCGTTTCCTGCACCCTTTATTCCCGCCTGCTTCATAATCTCTTCTGCTTTGAACCTCGTTATCAGTTCCGAACAATTAAAATCATCAAGTTGCTCATCAGTCATATAACTCACAACACAAGCATCTTTTAGATGACGGTTGCCGTCAATTCTATCTGATGGATAAAAATTTATTGACTTAATAAAGTTATGATAAATGTGAATCACATCGAACTTGTGTTTCATTCCACTTCTGACATCAATCCAGTCCAAAACTTCATTGAGGGTATCGCCTGATACTGGTGGGGGAAAATTTTCGATACTATCTGCATCAAAAACATAAAAAGTAGTGTCTCGCATTTCGTGTACGTGATGACCAACCGTGATTCTCAAGTCTTCACCATCAATACGAATTTGAGACACCTTATCTGCAAATTTAATTTTACCGGCAAGGGAGAGGGCAAAATATAAATGATGCCACTCTTCCCTATAGCCGGTAAATCTATGGGGCGGTCGGATATTCAAATAAACAAGAGGTATGTCGTGTTCAAAAGAATATCTCAACGCTTCAATGTTCGCGCCTACAACCAGCCGCTTCATCTTTACCCCATTCAGGAACCAGACTTGCAAATAACATAGTTTTCTTGCACAAAGTGATATTCTTCGCCTGCTGACGTTACAGACAAAAGCATATTACCGGGAAAGACGATGACGCTACCCACATCGTACTCATCAACTGAGACACAATCATCTGAAATGTCAGTTATCACAGCCGACTGCCACTCTTGCACTGCCTTATAGCCGTCTGGCATAAGCACACCGTCCACCGCAGTGGCGGTATTGTGATTTACCAGCGAAATTCTAATGTGCTTGTTCATTGGTTCCATATACGTCACCGCAACTTCTTGTTAACAGTGTTGTAATAGTCCATCAACTGCTCAGGGTCAGTCTTCTTCTGAATCATACGAAGAGCCTTAACAGCCAAGCTGATATCTTCACGGGACAACCAGCCATTTTCCATATAATTGTTTTTAAGTGCCCGCTTCTGCTCCTTGAACGGCTCCATTGCCTCTTCAATAGCAGCAAGCGACTTAACATAGTTGATGACGTGCTCGTCGTGCTCATCAACAGGGTTATTGTTTTCATTGTTATCAACCATTATGTTCTCCTTGCTTGGTTGTTGTGCTATTAATATAACCTAACTTGATTCAAATGTCAAGAACTTTTTTTATTTTTTTAGCCACACTTTGCATAGCCGCAGGTGGTACAAGTGACACAACCATCTTGATAGACCAGTGTCTCTGCACCACACTCTTCGCATTGTTTATCGCTCAAAATCTCGCCGTCTTCAATATAATTCTTTAGAATCCTAGCGATACACCTTGCAAAACTGAACATATCGCTGTCTTTATTCTTCTGCAACTGCTCAACCATAAACCTTGGCTTGGCACCGTGCCGAAGACCAAGCGAAATTAATCTTGTAAACGCAGCGTTGCTTGGGTTATCGAACACCTTCACAACATCTTTAATTGTAATGGTGTCGCCGTTATACCCAAAAGATAAATCGTAGCGATTATTTCTTGTCTTATAACGGTGCTTCGACAAGCGACCCTTGTTATACCTCTTTGGAATTTCAATCAAGCTCGCTTCACCAGCCAAGACCTCGTATGGCTTTCCATCCATCAAGCCCACCAAAACAACCCACTTCTCTCCATGGATGGTCGTGTGATGAATCTCGCATTCAACCTCGTCTGGACGCTTTGGAGCCCTGCTCTGAGGGAACGCCTCGCTACTATCAGCCTCTGATTTAGTTACCAGCACTCCGCTCCGACTACCATCCACATAAACAGTGATGCCTTTAAGTCCGCGCTTCCAACCTTCCAAGTACAGACTGCCCACAACATCGGGTGTTGTGCCAGCAGGAAGATTAATTGTAGAACTAATCGCGTGGTCTATATTGTTTTGAATGGCTTGCTGAATCTCAATCCGTCTCTGCCAATCAATTTGGTCAGACTCAACGAAAAAAGCTGGCAGTTCTGCGTCACCATTGGCGTTGCGCCACTGTTGTACATTATGATGGAAGACTTCAAACTCTTTCCATCGGTCGCCAAGCTCATCTACAAAGTCTGCTTCGACATTGTGCTCATCGTGACTCATCTTCCTGCGGCGAATGTACGAGTTTCTAAACACGGGCTCAAGACCCGATGAGGTCTGAGAAAGAATCGATACCGAGCCAGTCGGTGCGTTCGTCAGAATAGAAATGTTCCTACGACCGTGGCGAGCAATGGCTCGCTGAAGCGTCTCTGGTAGCCGCTTAATATATTCGTTATTTTTTTCTTTGTTCCAAGAAAATACTGGGAACTGCTTTCTCTCTGTAGCCAGATTCACACTCTCTTGATATGCGGTCTCACGAAGACAAGAATAAATTCTAGAGATGACGCTCAACCCCTCGTCTGAATCATAAGCCAAGTTCATACAAGCAAGCGCATCAGCAAGACCGTGAGTTCCTAAGCCGGTTCGACGACCATCGCGGGCTGCGACATAAAGCTTACTCCACAGTTCTTTTTCATCGGGCGTGTCTGCCAGTTCAATAATTGACTGCAACTTCTCAAGCTCTAAATCAACCAAGTCGTCAGACAGCCGCATCGCAGCGGAAGCAACTTCCGTGAACTTATTAAAATTAAATGATGCCTTAGATGTGAATGGCGCATCCACCAAGTTTTTTAAATTAATAGAAATCAAACGGCACGAATCATATGCAGACAAAGGAATCTCTGCACAAGGATTCGTACAAATTGTTTTGAAGCCATCATCCGCATAAGAGTGTGCTGGCAAATTGTTTACGATGTTGTCCCACATCAGAATACCGGGCTCGGCTGTAGTGGTCGCAGACTCCACGATTGTATCCCACAGTGCCTTAGCATTAATTTCTTTTGTATACTTTGGGTTGTCTGAATCGACCGGGAACTTTAAATTAAATGTTTCATCGTTCTGCACTGCTTCCATAAAGTCATCACTAACCTTGACGGAAACGTTGGCACCCGTGACTTTGGTCAAATCCTGCTTCATTGTCACGAAGCTCTCAATGTCTGGATGTCGAACGTCCATTGTAATCATCAGGGCACCTCGACGCCCGTTCTGCCCAATCATTCGACAAACATAAGAATAAAAGTCTGCGAACGACCAAGCACCCGTTGTCGTACCAGCCGAGTTATTTACTGTGGTCCCGTCTGGTCGCAAGTCAGATAGGTCAAGCCCAACACCACACCGACGCTTGAACAAATTAGCCAAATCTCTTCCAGCGTTGACAATTGAAGAAACGTTGTCAGCAGGAGTGTCAACGACCACACAATTAGACAAAGAAACATTAACATAACTGTTTCCAATCCCCATCATTGGCGAACCCTGTGGAACAATATATTTAAAATTGTTGAAATACTCAACAATTTTTTCTTTAGTCAGGGCTCTCGGTCCACCATGCTTTTCTTCTACCCTAGCAAACTCCGCTGCCATTCTGTTGTGCATATCCTGCGGAGTTTTTTCTACGAAGTTGCCCTCGTTGTCTCGCAAACAATATTTTGTTATAAAAACATTTGTTGCAAGCTCATCACCATTAAAATATTCTAGGGTTGCTGCCCTAACCTCTGATTCACTATACATTTATTCCTCTTTCTTTCTTGTTCTGAATGCTTTATACTTATCCTTGAGCGACTGAGCTTGCTCTTTACTTGTTTTCGATACCGCTTGGTTAGGTGTCATTGCAGCGTTTGACATTACTTTAATTTTGACGTTTGCGGTGTCCATAAAAATTGGATACACAAGACCGTCTGGACCGTTTCTATTTTTTGCAATGAAGAACCTACCTTCGTTCGTGTTCTTATCTTCAATCGTTCGCGACAGGGAAAAGATAAAGTCTGCAACAAAGCACTTGTTGAAGGCTTCCGAAATAGACTCCATCGTAATCACCTCTGCGTTCAAGCCCGACCGATTCGTCTGTGAGGCTGTCCAAACAGGACACTCATAGATTTGGGCGATTGCTCGTAGCTCTTCATAAATAGATTCCAACTCATTTCTTTTTTCTCTTTGAGCACTAATTGGTCGCAATAAATCACCATAATCTACAATAATCATACCAACGTCAACGCCCCGACGCTGGAGCTTATCCAAGTGAGATGAAATCGTCTTTGTAGATGCAGACTTTGTTGGATATTCTTTAACAATAAGCTGCCCTTCAATATCCTTGATTGCATCATAAATCTTTTCCTTGTTGGAGAACGTGTTAGACAGGGGCACGCCCGTGATGCAGCTATCATACCGGGTAGCGACTACAGTGTCTGCCAACTCTAGCGTATAGTGAACAACTGTCTTGCCCTCAAGAATGCCTTGTGCTCCAAGGTGGACCAGAGCCATTGACTTGCCCGCGCCAGTAGGGGCAATGCAAACACCAAGCTCTCCTGCGCCCAAGCCACCTCGACAAATAGAATCGAGTTGTTGCCAACCTGTCGAGACTGGATTCCTCGCCTTTATTTCAAAACGCTTCTCAAAGTCCAAAATATAATCATAACCAGCATCGTTCGGAGCACCCATATTCAAAGCTTCATTCATAGTTTGACTAATCTCATCGAAGCTTGATGACTTGATTAGACCAACGCACTTGAGCATTGCCGCTTTCAGCTTTTGCTTTCGACAAAAGTCCAGAGAGACTTCTTTAATGTGCGCTGCGCCGTCCACCAGCGGGGGAGAGGCATATACTCTTGCGAAATAGTCACGCATCTGACGGCGAACTACCTCATTGACATCTTCAAGCTCGGCTCGCATAATAGTTGTCATCGTATCACGCGAAGGATGTGTTCCATACTTCTGGCGATAATCAAATATCTTGGAAACGAACTCCTTCAGATACCTCACTTCAAGGTATTGATAATCTAAAACCTCACTGATTTGGTCAGCGAAAACACGGTCATCAAGAATAAGCTGTGCCAACCCTTCTTGGAACTTTGAACCATAATGTGAAAAATCTGCTTGTTCATCAGCCATTGCTACAGCCATCTTTGCTCCGTTTCGTTTTTGATGTGGTAATCATAATATATATCATTTCGGGCTATTTGTCAAGCGAAAAACGATTCATTGTTTGAAATAAATCGTCCCAATTGCCCTGACCAAATCCGTCCTGAATCATCATCTTCCTCACCTCTGTCTTATTGAACTCATTGACAAAGTTCTTAACAGTGTGATTTAACTTTTGTTTTCCTTGCGGAGAAATCGCCGGTCGATAAAGCTGCATCATTTTATAATTTAGTTTGACCTTATCAAACTGTTCAATAATTTTTGAGTACGCTTTGACGTTGCTGTCAATGCTCTCGCAGTGGTCGTAGATATCGTCAAGTGAGTACGACTTGTCTTCGACCAAGAAAGGCAAACGCTTGGCAACTGTAGGCAAGCCCACGCCATCAACACCGGGCAGGTTATCACTCTTATCACCAGCAATAGCTCTCGCCATAGCAAAATTGACTGGGTGAACACCGTGACGCTCAGTAATAGCGTGCTTGTTCAAGACTTCCTTTTGAATTGGTCGGAAGACAACAGTTTCATCGTCGCAAAGCTGAAAGAAATCTTTATCACTGGACACAATAACCTTTTGCCATCCAGAGTATGCTGGCATTTGAACAACGTGAGAAATAATATCGTCAGCCTCGACAGCCTCCAGCATCAACTGAATGATTGGTAAACTATTAATGTATTCAATGAGCCTTGTTTGTTGCCAAATTTTATTTTCAATCTCTTCTGCCTCGCTCATATTACGAACATCGCGGTTCAAGCGAATAGGCTTGCGACCCTCTTTATAAGTCTTAACCATCGCCTTGCGACGTTGTGAGCCACCTGCGCCGTCCCAACAAATCACAATCCCATCAGGCTTTGTTTCTCTAACAAGCTTCTGAAGTATTTTCAAGAACCCCTTCAAGCCGCCAATAGGCTGACCATTGGTGGACAATGACGGGTCTACAATATAAGCTCTGAAATACATATTCAAAGCATCAATAACCAATAGTCTCTTCATCTTTTTCCTCAATTTTATATGCTCCCCACTCACCATCTGAGATTGTATAAATAACTCTCTTAACGCCAACGAAGCTCATCACTTCGTGACACATAGAGCAGGGTTTACTGTTCTTCCATTTACCATTTTTATTAATTCGAGCGACGTAAACTGTGCCACCCTGCGTAGCAGACTTGTCCAGACCCAAGACACAAGCTAACTCTGCGTGATGAGTTGCCTTACCGGGGTCAGTGCGAAACCGCTGACCAAAAGACGTATGATTGTCGCTGTTCGCTGCAACATTAATAACAGAGCCGCCGCGAACCAGAACAGCACCGTGTCGAAAAGTATCGTGACCTGATTGTTCAGCAGCCTTGGCTGCGATTTTCAAGCATCGCATTTCTTTACACATCTGCCCTCCATAGAAAAATGCCCTCACTTGTTGCCAACAATGTAACACAAGTGAGGGCAGGCTGTCAAGAAAAATCTTTCACTAACTTTATGATAAATCACCTCCTTCTTCGGTGATATCGTAGAAATCGGAAGCATTACCTTCTCGATTTTCAAAACGAAGAATAATTTCTTCATCCATCAACTCTAAGATGCGGTCATAAAACTTCTGATTTTCAAGCTTCTGGAGCCACTGAGCACTCTGAAACTTTTCAGTGGTGCCGTCCTTATAAGTCAATGTATACCACGCACCACCGGACGTTAGATTATCAGAACCCTTGACAGCTTCTAACCAACTTTCTCTATCCTGCACACCAACGTCATCTCCCCATAGAATCTTAAAAGCACACTGCCTTCCTTGCGTTCCAAAGCGGGACTTCTCAAGCTTGACCTTCACTTCGGAGCCGATTCGGAAGCCGTGGTCATCCATAATAAAAGAAGCCTTTGCCTTACGACCTGTGAGCCAAATGCGTAAACTATAAGTATAGTGCATCGCTTTGCCACCCGGCGTGAAGTATGGAGTTGTCATCGCCTCTGCAACATTGCTGGTGATGTTTGTCTTCAGTTGATTGAGCACTAGCAGAGTTGCCTCGGCATTGGCGATAGGCTGTACCAACTTTGCCATACCCTTTGATAAGATTCTGGGCTTGACAGCCATTGAGGAAAGCGGATTAAAGTCACCATTAATGTCAGTAGTGCTGGGTGTCAGAGCAAGCGAATCCCAAACGAAGAGCAGCTTATTTTCTGCCGAACCAAGCAAGTCCTCAATCGTTTCCAGCACAAACTCTACAGACTCAGCCTGAACATAAAGAATCTTTTCCAAGTCACAGCCAGCTTTGAGCAAAAACGTCGGGTCGATTGCCGACTCTGCATCAAAATAAACTACATCAATGTCCTGCTTCTGTGCATTGGCAGCAATTTGTGCAGCCATATAAGACTTGCCAGTGGCTTCCAGACCTGCGATTTCAGTCACCTTTCCCACTGGGATGCCTGCGAGCTTGCCTCTACAAATAATGCTATCAAGCCAGCGTGCGCCAGTAGGAATCCACTGTTTCACTTCTGTTGGATTATCTTCTGTGAGGTTGTAAGCTACGTCTTGTCCCGCACGCTTGTTAATCATCTTCCGCATATCGGCAATGGACAACTTGCCGGGTTTTGTTTTCTTTGCTGCCATCATGCAACCTCCGATATATTAAAAATTAAATGGGACACCTGATAACCCTGTGCCCCCCCGTGGGATTCACTTAGTCCTTAGTTTGAACAAACTGTCGGAGCTTTTCCGCAACAATAAGAACATCTTCTGTTGCGTAAGGGTTAATTGCTTGACGCTGACCCTCGGGTTTCAAACACTCGTTTTCAAAAAAACGTGCATTTCTGGATTCTAAAATCCCGATTGCCATTCCAAGCAAGTCTGTGCGTAGTTCATACGCATTTTTAGGGTTACTCATAATTTCTCCTTTCTGTGTGTGTGTGTCGAGTAACACGGTTAATAAGGCATCTGTAATCCCATGCCTTCCTGCGGATAGCGACCGCTATTCTGTTGCAGTGTCTTGAATCTCAACCAACTCAATATTGAAATTGAGCGTCTTCCCTGAGAGTGGATGATTCATATCAAGCTTGACATTTTCTTCAACAAGCTCCATAATGGTGGCGGTGACGGGCATACCACTCTCGCTCTGACCAACAACCTGCCCGCCAATAATAAATTCAAAGCCATCGGGGAAAGCTGTTTGCGGAACAATCTGTGTCAAATCGTTTCGCTTCTCTCCGTATGCTTCTGCTGGGGCAAGCGTGACATCCTTGACCTCACCCACCGTCATACCAGTAACCGCTGTATCAAAACCAGCAATCATTTGTCCAGCACCCAATGTAAAGGTAATAGGCGTTCGCCCATCATCTCGGGAGCTATCAAACGTTGTGCCATCATTCAGTGTACCAGTGTAGTGAACAGTGACTGTGTTTCCGCTTTTTGCATTCATAACTAAATTATTCCTTATCATTGTTAAAAGTGTGGGGCACCTGATAACCCTGTGCCCCCCTGTGGGTCATAAAAGACATCATCCAAGAAGTTCGGAAAATGCACTTTCAACGCTATTGGCAGTGGTTTGGGAGGTAGTAGTATTGCCATAGCGATTTGTTTCGGTGGACATATCTTCTGCCGACTCATCGTCTGCAAGATACTCGTCAAGCATACGCTGCACGTCTTCTGAAGACTTCTTCTCAAAGAGAGTGCTAAAGTCTGGGATGGACTCCAGCAACTCAGCGCACTCAGCCTCAGAAATATCTGGACAGATGGTAGAGGTGCGGCGTGATGGCATCAGCTTTGTCTGAGGGAAAGCTGCACCGGCAGGCTTACCGTAATTAAGCTGAAGGTCCGTGCCTGCTTCGGGGTCGGTGATATCACCGTACTCAGGATTAAGGACGAGGTTAAGAAGCTGCTCGTACACAGTCTTGCCGTAGCCCCAGATGCGGACACCCTTGTCTTCTTCGCCCCGAACAATAACGGGAGAGAAGAAACGCTGTCGAGCCATAAGATTCTTAGCCATCTTAATAGACTCTTCAGTGCCCTCGTTGAAGAGTTGGCGAACAAACGAATCCAACGGGTCGTCTTCACCGAAATTCTTCTTCGGGCTCAAGAAGCCTGAGTTCTTACCCACATTATAGTGGAACCAATACTCCTTGAAGGGGTCGCCGTCCGCAGTTGGAACGATGCGAATAGTCTGGTCACCGTCCGTTGGACGCCAGAATTGTGAAGTGCGTGAGCTACCTCGGTTTTGCACCGAGTTCAACTTGGACTTCATTTTGCTCATATCAATAGCCATTTTATTCTCCTTTGTGTTTAATGGCGGGTAAATTACCCTTTAGTATGCTCGGCAAATCTTCCGAACATCTGGTTTGTATTTTACACGATTTCCGTCGTGTTGTTAAGTTTATTTTCAGAAAAAGTTGAAATACTTTCATTGCCGCTCGGCAGATTAAATTCAACTACGTCACCAACAGCAGTATTCCAGTTAAAGATACGGAATCCAGCAGCATCCAAGTCCCACACAATTTCTTGTCCCTCCGCGAGCGTGGGTCCAACGCCTCCAGCAGTATTCTTTTCAATAAAGCCTTCGGGCAAGTTATCCAGACGAACAAAATTCATCTGTCGTTCATTTCCGTCCTTCTTAACGAAGGTTCCTCGTTGTGCAATCATTCATTTCTCCTTTTCTTTATGATTGATTGTGATAACAATATAACACAGATTATCTGTGCTGTCAAGAACTTTTTTTATTTTTTTTACAAACTTTGATAAACTTCAGGGAATGCCTGAACTTGGCTCGACCAGCAGGTGACATAACCCATATCGCCATCATAAGATGTCGGGTGAATCGAGTACGAACATGGTGCTCCAACCTCTTGTGATTTTGATTTCACTTGATTGCGAATTTTCTTCAACAAAGTCCCATCCGTTTCTAGCTTTTGTTCATTGATACCGTAATAATAACACAGGTCAGAAGAGTTGTCAAGTGGAAAAAATAATTTTTCTTCTTTTTTTTCTGAATCTAAAATTCCAATAGTCCAAAGGCGAACGTGCTCTTCTTTACGCATTGGTGATGAAGATATTTCTGGTTTGGTGTGAGTAAACACGTTCACCATATGATATGCATATGCAACGAAGCTGTTCATATTTTCATAATAATTTTTTATTGGCGTGTCGCCCATTGCTTCTTCGACGTGTGGATTGCTCAATAGCAACATCGACCTGAAAACGCCAGAACGGGTCATCTCTTGAAGCACACGATAACAAATCCTGTCCTGCTTTCTTGCCAACTCAGAAAGCATCTCAACATCGGGCTTGATATACATAATATCAATTGCGCCCTTAAATTTTTTATTTAATTGCTTGAGAATCTGAAGTGAAACTCCCGAGACCGTACCGCCGCCAGCCATTATAAAAAGCAAGCCTGATTTCTTGTCCATCTTAGACATAAACTGCGTCAACTTGACTTCTTGACTGTCATACTCTTCGTGAGAATTCTTCTTCGCGATTGGATATGTATTTCCCTTTCGCGGCAAACCTACATCCAGCTTAAAAACATCATACTGAGGGTAAACACTCAGTGCATCTGCCATTGCACAACCAGCAGAACCAAGACCTACAACATTCATCGAATCCTCCGCATACTGCCAAACGACTTGCCAGCACTAACCCCTACCTTGTACCTACCATACCTTGTTTCTGAAAAAATGTTAACTATTTTTTTCAATTCTTGCATATCGCACTCTGCCAAGTCAAGAATCACACTGTCGTGAATCAGCATAGAAATACGGCTCTTCTTATCTCTTAGAAAATTGTGTAGAGCAACAGCCCGCTCCAAAAAAACATCGCTAGAAGTGCTCTGTACTAAATAGTTCAGCGCGTGTTTCTTATCTGCTTCTATTTGGCGACCAAATGGCGTGCTCACAATTCGCCCATCCCAATGAGAACCAAGAACATCATCCCTTTTATAAGCTCGGCTGGACAGACGGTCTCTTGAATCAGGATTGTATAGCCACGCAAAAATTCTCTGCTTCGCCTCTTCTCTCGACACCAATCCACGATAAACATTCTTAACGTTCCAGAGATGAATGTCTTCCTCTGGTTGCGCCTCACCAGAAAGAGCCAGCAAGGTTCGCAACTCTGCCGCATTGAAGTCAAGCTCCACAAGCCAGTCGTTATTGGGCGTCACAATATCGCGAAAATCTTTGTTAAGCGTTAAGATAGGAAAGCTCCCCTTTTGAGTAGATAAGCGACCTGTTTTAGTGCCGTATGCATTATACTTAACGTAGCGGCTCATCTGGTCAAACCCACGCCAAAAGACACGACCTTGGTTTGAACCAAGGCGTGCTCGCATTGACTGCTTGTCTATACTGAGGCTGTAATTGCCTATATCCGTAATCAGTTTGACCACCTCAAGCATAAAATCATAGTTCTGAGGTTTTTCGTAGTTCTCAAAAACAAACTGACAGATATTATTCTTTGCCTCGCACAAGTCTACCAAGAATCTCTCAGGAACAAGGTTGTAAAAGCAGTGTTCAGACAAAGAAATTTTTGCTTCCGAGAATGAAGTCAAGTACGCTTTCATCTTCGCGGTCACGCCGTCCCACTCTGGCTTCAGGTGCTCAGGGCAAGCCTCTGCAAGCGATTTACCACCAGAATACACTTGAGCATACTCAACAGAAGCGTTGAGCAAGTGCGGGGTATAGTTCCACGTTTGAGTTAGATTGCTTGGGAAGGACGTGTAATGAATTTGTCCATTAGTATAGATTCCGAAGCACTCAGCCTTGTCATCGAGAGTTTGAAACAGCATCAGCCACCTTAAAAGTAGAAAGAGGGTCTATAGTCTTTTAGTTCATTTATATTCTGTTGTAATATATCACACGAACTCTCATCTGTCAAATACTTTTTTAAACTTTTTTGATAATTTCTGCTATTCCGGTGCTCGTAGAGTTCCGTATTAGTATGACGATAAACCTCATCAATATATTCAATTGTTTTCCACATTCCGACATAATTTAAATATTCGCAAGCCAACCTGACTGACTTGTCAAACTCTCTCTGTGTGAACGTCTTCTTGGTTTCGACGGCTCGCAAGTAAATCAAAAGCCTTACCCAATAATCATCAGGATATTTTTTATTTAAATTTTCCCACGTCATCTTCTGTCGCTTGACGTATTCAATGTTTGTCTTTATTCCTCCGTCCACCTTTCGATTTGGCACAAAACTTGCAGCAACTTCAGGTCCATTCTTGGGCGATAAAACCGTCACATCTGGATACTGCTTCAAGAACAAATCGTATAACTGAAAGAACCTAATTTTTAAATTGTCCAACTCATAGTTTGACGCCTTTAGATAATATGTCGTAAAGAAAGCCTCTTGCTCGTCAACTCCAAATTTTTCTATCTTCTCTTTCATATAGGGATTATCAATGTTAGCATAGATTCTCCAAGGAGCATTTTTATCTACATAAAAACCGTGTCGCTCGCAAGCTCGCGCATAAAAAGTAAAATTAGTATCGCGAATGAAGCCGACATACTTTGCATAATCGTCATCGTGCTTACCCTCATACAAATCAATCACAAGACCGCTCGCACGGGGATTAATATACTCCGAAGTAATGAAGGCGATGCGAGTGATTGGCTTCTGAAACGCCAGCTTTGTTGCGAAAGTTAAATACTCTCGGATAAAATCGTCAAAATTATAAATTCTCTGATTCATAAAGGAGTCCATATAGGAGCCCACAAAAAGAGAATATAAATTTTCCCAATACGTGTTGTACGAATCGTGTACGCCCGTCTTAGTATCCCAAGCTAAACCCGCTTGCGGCTCAATAAACGCACTGTCCTCTTTGGCGATGCGTCCAGAATCGTAAGCCTTCTGAAAAAATGCTTGTAAATCTTTAAACGCCTCCACCACAAAATTTAAAGCAAAGACTGTTTCTCCCCCACCGCTCATTGGCAATTGAAGCAAATTATCTTCTGCCAAGAAAACTGGGTTCAAATCATAATCAACCCTGCCGTACAAATTATTGTACTTGTCAAAAGTGTCAAGCGGCTTCGGACCCTGCATTGGATATGAGGTTTGAGCGTATTGCCCTCGTTCCTTGAACAAGTCTTTTGCGCCCATTTTGTTCATCCCAACGGGAATCAAATTTGGGTCAGCAGCCCTGCCTTTCTTAATGCCATACCTTTTAACTTGTTGTCTTCTTTTTTTAGATGAAACTTTCTTAGCCATAATTAATCCTCTTGCTTAGTCGCAACCCCCGTTGTCTGCTGGTTCACCCGGCTGACCATCCTGACACTCGTCCTCGTCCTCGCCACATTCATCTACAGGCACCTTACCGGAACCACTCGCAACCCAAACAGTCTCAATGTCTGTTGAAAACTTCCCTGCTTCTATAGCAGACTTTACCTTTGTGCATAGAAAATACCCGCCCAATCCCATTCGTCGAGCCAGTGTTTCAATTCTTGCTGGGTCGCCCGCACCGACAGTTGTCGGGTCGATATATACGTGTTGCCCCGGCTTAAAAACTGCGTTTCCAAACAATTCAACATCGGCATCATATTTTTCTCTTAACGAATCACCATCAAGCTCACCTGATTTTTCCATTCTTGCTTCTCTGGCATATGGCTGGTCGCTTTTCTTAAACTTAACTTTTTTCAACAGTCCAGAATCAGAGCCCATTCTTAAATGGTAAATACCTAACTTAGAATCTCTCTCTTCTCTTGTGCCCTCGCCATCTTGAGGTGGACCAAAGGCGTTTGCTCCAGATGAAGAAACATAGAGAAACAGATAAGAATATGCCTTCGCAGTTTCCGCATCGACCGCATCAGGATAAGGTAAAATATCTTGAAACTTAGTCCTTAGATTACCAATCGGTCCCTCTTCTGGCTGAGTCCCCGTAACTCGGCACCGACCTTCCTCAGTTGCTGGTACTTGCAAAAGCTGCATACTCAGCTTGGCTGGAGCAGCCCCATATTCACGACCAAAACAGTCTGGCTTCATTGCTGCGCCCACAAGTCCCGTTACAGCATCTTTAATAAATTGCTTGAGAGGGTATTTTGTGCGCTGCGGCTTTACAACATTGTCCATAAACCAAATTGAAAATAGGTTCATCGCAATTGGGATATCTGCCATATTAAACTCATCAGATAGCTTGCCTGTTCTCGGATTAAAATAGACATACGGTCCAGTAATAACTTTTAGTTCGCCAAGCTCACTTGGATGTCCGGTCTTATACAGTACAGAGATAGCGACATTTAACAAATCACCAAAATGAAAATAATGCACAGTCGTCTCATCGGGCTCTGCTGCGGCTGCGGCCGACTTTGCATCTCCACCGCCGTCTTCTGCGGCGTCCTCAACGGCTCCCTCAAGCTCGGCGGTTGAACCACTAACTGGCTCGCCTCGCTCAGAGATAACCTTTTGTTTATTCCAAGACGACCTACAAATATCTTCCGCATTCTCGGCTTGTCCACCATTAAGCTCGCCAACGTCTTCGGAAGTCAACTTAATTTTATAAATGCCCTTTTCATCTTCCAACTTTTTCAAAATAGCCTGATATAATATAGCTCGGTCATCAGCCTCTTCTTCTCCAAACTCTTCCTCTTCTTCTTTTTGAGCATCCCGAGCTTCAGTTTCTCTGTCATCTTCATCCTTTTTACATTTATTTGCCTTATCCTCAGCATCAACCTTTTCTTGCGTCTCTTCTCTCTTTTTTGTCCTTTTTTCAGCTTTCTTTTCTAAGACTTCTGTCATCCCAACCAAAAGAACATCAGCTTTAGGGTGTACCAAGGCACCTTCCATCGCTGCAACATACTCGACTTCCAAATCTAACGAACCGTCCTCTCTGAAGTCCAAAGAGTGGCTAATGAGCGTTAGGTAAAAAAACTGTCTGGCATTGTCGATGGCGTTTTTGAGTGCTGCACCACCGCCCTCTTCTTCCCAAATTGAGCCCACCGGGGTTCCGTAACCAACAGACGCTTTCAAGCGGAAATATTTATTATTGTAACTTCTCTGACCCTCGGAAGATTCACCACATCGTGGCGTCGTATCTAAATTAAATTTTCTGACTGGGACGATGAGATTCATATAAGAAACTTCTGTTCCGGTCGCTGCGTGAAACCCTCGGGGGGTCACGAAATCTTCGAGTGTGTTAAAGTGCAACTTCAGCTTGGCTTTAATATTATTATCTGATTCAGCAGGGTTTGTACCCAACAACTCCCACTCAAAACTCTTCAAGCCTACGCCCATACCTCGTTGAGCACCTGAAGCAGTAATATTTTGAAGCATCTGCGGGCTCAAAAAATCCTCGAAAGGCATCTCAACATCAACACCTCGACTGCTGGGGCTGTCATAGTGAACTTTGTATAGGCGAATCTGAGGTACGAGGGCTGACAGCAGATAAGGTTTAATGCTCATCAAACCGTGAAGGTTTGGAATCGCCAGAAGCTTCTGTACAATGTCCATTGGTGCGCCTTTGATTGGCACAAAGTTTTTATAAGTTTTTCCCTGATTAGACGCAGCAAAGCCTTCAAAGTTGTAAATTAAAAAACACTGCTCTTGAAGTCGCTTGGCTTCGACCGCTCTTTCTTCGTTTTCTATAACTTCTGGTCGTGCCATTAATCATTCCTCATATATCCTAGCACTTTATGCAGAGGATGTGGTATTTTAATTGTGTCGCCAAGCTTTACGTGCGCTTCAGTTGGCTTCTTGTTATACCAAGCAATGACCCACCAATAACGAGGGTTTCCATAATGCTTGTGTGCTAATTTAAAAAATCTATCGCCTGTGACCCAAACGTGACCAATCCTATCGAGCGTTTGACGCTCTTCGACTGTAGGATGACGCAAGGTAGCAGTCTTATAATGAGTGATTTGCTTAACGCCTCTCTCTTCCATAAGCTCTTCATAGACATCTGTGTCGTTAACCTTTGGTCTTTTACTATCGTATCTGCTGCCTGCCATAAGTTACTCCTATATTGACCCGCTACTGCTGGTGGTTTCTGCACCAGCCGCTTCAGCCTCTGCCGGGTCGGTAGTTGAAGCTGTGCCCGATGCATCAGCGGCACCACCTTGATTATATGGGAAATTAGCTTCGCGATTAGCAGAGCCTTCACCCTCGGCTTTCCATCCTAATTCGTGAGTGTGGTTCACTGTATATTCCATTGACAGAAAAATTGTTTGAGGATATAATGTACCGATACCTTCATCAAAAAATCCTGATTCAAAATCAGGCTCATAAGTAAAGCCGCTGATTGTCCCAACCAAGCCAGCCACCTCAGCAGTGGTCGCTGAACCCTCTGAAATTTCTGCTGAAACATCTTGAATCAGGTTTGCAAACTTTAATCTAAAAATTGGTCCACCAGTAATTGTGCTGGCTGTGCCCGCGCCGCCAGTACTGCTCGTTCCAGCCGCAGCATATGAAGGGTACAACATTTGAAATAGCTTTGTGCATCTCTCAAGGTTCTCTTTGGCTTCTTTAATCGATGCAGAAACAACATCCCACCCAAGAGAGATATTTCTTTTCGTAGCCTTGAACGTCTGAATCGGGTCCATACGACCATACACTTCTTCCGTGTTGAACTCTGAAGCGAACTTATCCTGATAGGATGTGACGAAAGCTTTAAAGGTCACAGAAGTCTTTGAGGGTATGTGAAAAATGTCTACGACAAGACCCTTATCGTTTGCAAGCATATCTGTGTTGTCACCAGACATCCCGCTGTTAAAAGTGCCATTAGACCAACCATATTCAGCCATCTTGTTTTTCCTCCAACATTAATTAGGACACACCCAAAGGAATTCTCTTATTCATATAAACTTCGATGGCGCGACCAAATTCCCTTTCATTAAGAACCAAGACCACATCTTGACCCTTACCACCTTCGCCACCGTCACCGCCGCCGCCTTCAGAATCACCACCTGCTGCCTTGGCTGCACCAACAACCGCTTGAGCAAACGCATCCTCATTAAAGCTCTTCATTGTAGCTTGCACCGTACCGTATCGCTCTGCCTCAGTAACCAGTGCGCCTGCGTTAACGGCAACTTCAGGCGTCATATTTTGAGCCAACTCGTTAAGTGGGTCCAAAGCGTTATCAAACACCATCTTCATCTTGAACAGTGTTTCTTCTGGAATGCTTCCCATAACAAAAGATAAGAACCAGATAGCTCCTGCCACACCGTATAGACCATCTGCCATCGCTTCCATATTTGTCATCGCTGCTAAACCTTGGAATATCTGACCAAGAGCAACGGCTTTTTCTGTTGGGATTGTAGACATCGCATCTGCGAATATATAAAGAGCACTCGCCAGAGTGTTCAATCCCGTCTCGAAGAATGGAAGCGAAGCAAAAATACCCAACATAAACAACCCAAAGCCAAACACCGGCAATGCAAGTCCAAGCGTGAGCAATGCTTGCGCCATCGCTGGTAACAGTGGCAATATTGGAGCCATCAAAAGCATAATTTGTGCAAACTGCATCAGTGGCTCGTTTAATATCGACATTCCGATAGCAATAAAGTATGCAGCGAACAAGAAGAACGGTGCTGCGACAGCTAAAATAACTGAGGCGATAAGCAACAGCGGTGCGCCAATAAACAAGCCAATCGCTGCGCCCATAAAGCTCTCATTTACTGTTTCCATACCAGCTTTTGTCAGAGGGTTGCCAATAAAAGCAAAAGCTAAGGCAATAAAAAACATTGCCGCAGCCAAAGGTGGTCCAGCAATCATAAGAAAGAACGCCGCTGGTGCCAACAACATACCCGCTGCTAACAAGTAAGGTGCTGCCGCATAGAGTGCAATAGAAACTGGTAAGACGTACTGTGCTCCCGTTTCTGCGAACAGCTTCAGACCCTCAGCCATCGTCATAAGGGTGGCACCATCAGGCATATAGGTCAAAGCTGCTCCCAAGAACATAACTCCAAAAGCAAAATCCATCAAAGCCGAGCCTACGCCCTCCATATCAGTTAAGCCACCGAGACCTTGGAAAATCTGACCTAATGCCACGGCTTTTTCAGTAGGAATCCCTGACATAGCATCAGCAAAAATATATAATGCCTCGGAAAGAACTTCAAGACCTGTGTCGAAGAACGGCAGCGAAGCTACAATACCCAACATCAACAATCCAAATCCAAAAATTGGTAAAGCAAAGCCAAGCAGCATCAGCCCAACCGCTAAAGCAGCCAATGATGGAATAAAGGGACCAAGAACCGCCACCGCTTGTGCAAATTGCATCAACGGTCCAGCAAGAATCGCCATACCAATTCCAACCAGAATTGCACCTTTGATAAAACTCGGACCCGCGAAAGCCATAATGATGCCCGCAAAGAACAATAGCGGTGCAGCAGCCAATAATGCTGCTGCCACTTGTGGTAATAACAACATCTGCGGGAACCTTGGGGCAGCAATCGAGAGGAACGCCAAGCCGATGCCAATCTGCATTGCGCCAAACATAAACGGTCCACCGGCAATACCCATTAAAATGCCTGCCACCAGAAGCAATGGAGCCGCTGCCAACAAAGCACCTGCCACCAAAGGCAGGGTGAGCAAGCTGGTAAACGAACCAGAGGCAAGACCGAGCAAGTAAATACCGCCCGCAATCAACGCTGCACCGACAAAGAATGGAGCACCCGCTGCGCTCAACAAAATGCCCGCAACAAGAAGAAATGGACTTGCCACAATCATTGCTAACGCAAAAGGAATGATATACGTCGCAATGTCCTGCATCGTCTTGCCCATTCCCTCAAACCCTTGAATGCCTATAGCAAGGAAAGCCAGCCCTATGCCAACGCCCATCGCACCAATCATAAACGGATACGCGGCTATGCTAAGTATTATTCCTGCAACCAACAACATTGGCGCAGCAAGCATTAATCCGAATGCCATCTTCATTAAATCAAACCCAAGCGTTGCCATTATTCCAACGTTTGGAGCTATCAGCATCAAGCCAAGACCAATGGCTGCTAGTCCGACAGCAAGATATATTGCGGCTGGAACAAAGAATGAAGCCGCAATATACATCGGGAAAGCTGCCCCAAAAAGACCCCAAGCAAGTGCCACCAAGCCCAAAGCCAAGGTCGGCATCAACCCTACATTTGGAGCTATCAGCATCAATCCTAAGCCAATTGCTGCCAAGCCAATCCCAACTGCAACGGCTGCTGGAGCAAACAAAGATGCTGCCAACATCATTGGACCCGCAGACACTAACAGTGCCATAGCAAAAATTGGTAGAGTTGCAGCAACTTGAAGCATTATTGCAGGGTTAAGAAGCTGCAACGCCTGCCCCATCAACATCATTCCTATCGATAATAACATAATTGGCGGTGCCAAGAACATCATCCCCGTTCCCAACATAATCATTGACGCCAACGCTACAGGAGCAATTGGTGCAAGTGCTGCAAAAATGCCTGCTAATAATGCAACTGCTATACCAAGAACAACAAGTGCTCCTGCTGCTTGAACAGCCGCCATTGGAGCTTCCATAAACATACCGATTAGCTCAACAAATGACATAAATACCAGAGCGACCGAGATAGCCAACAGACCAAAGCCTAACGCCAGCAAACCAACGCCAATGGCGAGTGCTGCCATACCGGGGGCTGCTGCGAGAGCAGCAATACCCATCATCTTGGTTCCCAAAGCAGCAGGTCCAGAGCTTGCCGCAACTCCTGTGTTCGCTGCCGCCTGACCTGTAGAGACACTAGTCTGCACTATTTGTGCTCCTGTCAATGCCGTCGTTGCAACTTGCCAAGCTTTTTGAATGAACGAGATAAACTGAATTACTTTGTAAAGAGAGTAAAGCGCGGCGATTCCACCAACCACGATGGGTAAGAGGTAGCCGCCGAAGGCATCGTTGAGTCCCAAAATACCGTCGAGCATTCCGTGAATAAAACTAATTACAGGCTGCATAGCAACGGCAAGCTGCTGCATTACAAGCTTGAGCTTCTTTTCCATATCTACCGATGCTGCTTTCGCTGCTGCAAGTTCTTCTTCAGATTTGGCATTCTCTGCC
>MDTB01180549.1_pt1 | contig 21974 bp, 21 predicted proteins | sample 811161 | NCBI WGS metagenome assembly MDTB01 (sample SAMN05326650, study PRJNA326480) | marine metagenome | isolation source: seawater | place: Mediterranean Sea | collected 2009 | reverse complement strand
GGAGATTCAGAGGTTGCAATAACATCGGCTACACCACCGCCTAGAGTTTGGAACTGATGGTTAACCGTAAAGTCTAAATCTTCAACTGCTATTTCTGATGATGGGCCTATATGTGATATAACCACGTGGTTGAAGCTAGGTGAAAAGATAGATTTAATATTGTCAATTTTGTCAGAGAAGAAGTAAGATTTTGATCTGTGAATTTGCTCAAGGCCCATTGGCCCCATGTTGTATTTAATTATTTCTCCTTCATCGTTGATTCCAAAAAGTCCTCCATTTGATTTAAATAAGCTTACCAGGTTGTCATCTATAGGAAACCTAAATGTGCTTGATGGATTTACAAGGTACACGCTCTTATCTGCTGTAAATACAATATCATCTGAGCCATCATTGTCTATATCAAATAATTGATCTGGAATGTATTGAACTCTAGGGCTTGTTGTGATAATGGGCTTAAATGATCCATTTGATTGTACTTGGTAGATTTGTGAAGGGTTGCTGTTAATTATTGCTACCAAATCATTTGATGGATCTTTATCTAAATTTCCACTGGTGATTTTGATGCTTCCATAGGACTGAGATAAAATTTGGTTCGTTATAGTTTGAATTACTTCAACGCGTTGATTTTTAATTCTACCTATCATTAAGTTTCTATTGGGAACACCGCCTGTAATGACAAAAGCATTCAGGCCCTGGTTCCCCCATTTAATTGTCTTTATATCAACCGCGTTAGTATTTTTTTTCAAACTTAGTTTTTTGTTGCTAGAAGGGTCACTAACATTTTCAATTAGAAGGAGATAGGTTTCTTTTTCTGCAGAACAAAGAAGTATGATTTCATGTGGATTTTTACCTGAAAAATTCCCCATAGCAGCGCCTACTACCAACACATTAGGTGCAGGAGTTTTATAGCTCCAAATTTCAACAAGGTTTTCATTGACAAAGTCGTAAATTCCAACCTCCTTGCTTACTCCATGTTTTTTGAAGGCCAAGAAGTCCATATATCTGTTTTTATTAATATCACCTGTTTCAAACATTGGAATTAGCATCTGACCATTTGGAATTGCTGATGAAATTCCAACAGATGTAGCGATAAGCATAAAAATTGAGGCTCGAAAGAAACAGGTTAATTTGCTAGTTGAAGGGATATTAGTCAAAATTTATTTTTATATATAATAATTAAATATAGAAGGTTATTTAATATTTTTTTAACATTTAATGCAAATATATTTATTTATTAAACTTTAATTAAGAAATGAGCAAAATAATTATAAATAAAATCAATGTTTTTCCAAATGAGCTTGCTATTCAATGGAGCGATAATACCGAATCATATATCGGCTATAAAGCCCTTAGAGATTCCTGCCCGTGTGCATACTGCGATGGAGAGGTTGATGCCCTTGGCAACAAGTATCAGGTTTCAAACAAGATCAAGCTGACGGATAGGTCCTATACGATAGACAGTATCTCCAAGGTAGGTCACTATGGAATTCAGATTTGGTGGGCCGATAAACATCGAGATGGCATCTATACCTTTGATCATCTTAGAGGCTTGGGTGGGTAGACCAGCCTACAAGACCGTAGTTTGGGATTGGAACGGAACTATTGTTGAGGATGCATGGCTCTTTGTAGAACTAATGAATGGCTACCTTAAAAAGCAGGGACTGCCAAGCATTGATATCGCTAGCTACAGAAAAAATTTTTGTTTTCCTGTGATAGACTACTACAGGCAGCTTGGTTTTAACATTACCGATAAGGAGTTTAGGGATCTGGGCAAGCAGTTTATATCAGACTACATACAGGGCTGTAAGAGGCCGAAGCTTTACAAGGGCATTGTTGATTTGATACGTTGTAACTATGACAGTGGGATCGTTCAGTGTGTTCTGTCTGCCCAGAGGCAGGACATTTTAAGGATGCTTGTTGCTTTCTATGGCCTGGAAAAGTACTTTAGCGCGGTTATTGGTCTTGACAATCACTATGCATATGGTAAGATAGATAGGGCCCAGGACCTTTCAAAAAAGTTGGATCTTGATCCCAACAGCACGCTTATGGTTGGAGACACCAACCACGACAAGGCCGTTGCAGATTCTTTGGGCTGGAGCTGCGTGCTTCTTTCTACTGGCCATCAGTCTACTGATAGACTCCTGGCAACCAATGCATCGATAGCAGATAATCCATTGCAGCTAAAGAAATATATTTATAACGATTAATTGTTTCTAAAATTTATTTTTTGCTCTATATTCTAGTTAGTAACTAAAATACAGACCAAATTTTATTATAAATGTTGGAACTTTTTTAAAACAGAGAATTATTATATACAGTGAAGACGCTAGCAGCCATAATATTAACAGTATCATTTATATTTTCAGCCTCCAAGGAGATGATTTTGAGTGATATTTCTCTAGCAGAAAACAGGCAGGCCATAGGCGACTACAGCCAGTCTATTGGTATTCTAGAAAGCACGATCTCTGAAAACTCCACTCTGCCCGATGATTATCCTCTGATTTACATTGACATTGTTATTAGGTTGGCAGATCTGTACTACCAAACAGGCAATGAAAAGAAGTCGGAGCAGCTTTATATTCGAGCGTCGTTGAAGTACGAGGACATCATTGCACAAAATGAGAAAGAACTTATTAACTATACAAACAAGCTAAAGAATCTGTACATAAATCTTAACGATACAAATAAAATTTCTATAGTGGATAGTAAGCTTGAGTTACTTTCCGAAGTACAATCAACAGATTTTTCTTATCTTGCTGAAAAAGATTCAATTATTCAGATGCAGGACAGGGCCTATGATTTTTTCAACCTTGGTTATACCTATATGGGCATAGCTCAGTATAGAAAGGCAGTTGACAACTTCATAGCTGCCTTTAACTTCAAGACAGATAACATCAACTACTCCTTTGTTGACAGCTTCTTCGAACTTGATTCTGTTCAGGTTGAAAAACTAATAAGCTCATTCAATGATACTTTTGAGTCTGATAGTTCCAATGCGGCAACAAATTTTTATTTATCTACGCTTTATAACAAGGTAAACGAGTTTGAAAAGTTTAACTATCATATTAACCTGTTCTTTGATAGTGATGGGCTTGATAAAAGAGCTTTAAACCTATACGCTGACCACCTTTTCAATCGTGGTAAGTATTTAGATGCTTTGTTTAACTATAGGAAGCTTCTGCTGATTGACAGGAGCTATGTAGAGGCCCTACATGGCTCATCAAGAAGCTTGTTCAAGCTTAATGAGTTTGAAGATGGGATTGCAGTACTAATGGAGTTAATTCAAATAGATTCATACTTCTATCAGGCCTACTTTGATATAGGCTATGGCTACCTCCAGCTTGATAGATTCGAGGAATCGATAAAGTATCTAACCCAGTCTTTAATGTTAAATCCAGAGGACGAGCAGTCTTATCACTATATAGGCAAATCTTACTACAGTCTTGGCAAGATGAACCAATCGATAGAGGCCTTGACCAAGTCTATAGAGCTTAATCCTAAGTATGGTGAGTCTTTCTATATTCTAGGTAAGATATATGAAAGCATTATTAATATAGAGAATGCTATAGAGTCATACAAAGTCGCTCAGAAGCTGGAGCCAGACCATCACTACAACCTAGATGTAAACCAAAGCCTGGGGATGCTGTACTTCAACCAGGAGGAGTACTTCAAGGCGATGGACTACGTTAGAAACTATATTATTGAGGAGCCAGACAACATAGAAATGTTAGAGGTTTTAGCAAAAATATTTGTAGAACAGGACAGGTATAACGAGGCCATTGATACATATGATAGGCTTTTAGATCTTTCCAATGACAATATAGCCTATCTTTATGAAACAGGTAAGATATACAAGGAGGTAGGCAGGAACCAGGAGGCTATTAAAATTTACGAGTACCTTCTATTTGTTGATGGAGAAAGTGATGTTTTATTTAATGAGCTTGCAGTGCTCTACAGCCTTGAAGGTCAGTATGATGCTTCAATTGAAAATTTTCATCGATCTATCGACTGCGGAATGATGACAACAGATACCTATTACTCTCTTGGAAAGGCATACGGAAACCAAAAGAGGTATATGCAGGCCCTGCTTGCTTTTGACAGTGCTGAAAAGCTATCTCCCTTTGATATGAAGATCAAGTACCAGCTAGGAGTTGTCTATCAAAAAATTGGAAACTATCAGCTTAGTACAAACTACCTCCAGCAGTTTATGGTCCAATACACCAACGATTTTTTGGCGAACTTTATGATAGGCGAGAACTACATGAATATTGAGGATTATGAGAACGCAATTATGTTCTTTGAGAAGGCCAATGAAATTTCTGAAAACAACTACAAGTCCTACTATCTTCTTGGAAGGTCTTACCTTCAGCTTGATGATATAGAAAACGCTGCGGTTAACATTAAAATTTCCACTCGTTTGAATCAGGACTATGGGCAGAGTCACTTTGAGCTTGCGAAGCTCTATGTTAGGATGAACAAGATAAATGAAGCAAGTAAGCTTGCCAATCATCTCTATATGCTTGACAGAGATTTGTTTTTTGAAATAGAAAAGTACATCAACAACTAAAAAAACTTATTTTTTTATAAACTTATTTAATAAATTTAGAGCTCTCATTTCTCTAAGAATTGGGTGAACTTGCGTCAAGGCAGTAAAAAACTTAGGAGATAATTTGAAATTTTTAATTCCGCCAAGTGAGGGGAAGGCAAAGGTCAAGCCAAGCAGCGTTCTGTTTTCAGAAACGGACTTTGTGCTGGAGGAACATGTTCAGCAGGTTGTAGATCTTTTGGATCTTATCGATGATGAGGACCTTCAGTCTGTTTATGGAACCTCTCAAGAGAAGTCTGAGCTTCTTCACAGACAGAATCAAGATATTTTTAAGAGTCGCTGTGCCCCAGCAATTAATAGATACACAGGCGTGGTCTATCAGCACATTGAATGGGAAACCCTGGATGAAGATGCCAGAAAATTTTTGAATGAGAACTTTCTTATTTTTAGTGGTCTTTTTGGAGTACTTTCACCGCAAACACCAATACCAAACTACAAGCTCAAGATGAATGTTCTTTCGTTGCAGTACCACTGGAACCCTATTATTACTGAGGAGTTGAAGGGTGAGGACCTTATAATAGACATGCTTCCTCAGGTTCACAGGAAGGCCTATACCCCAAGCAAGAACGTTAAGCAGATTGACTTTATTGTTAAAAGCGATGGTAAGAATAAGGCTGCTGGGCACTTTGGCAAGGCGGTTAAGGGAAAGCTCATTAGGTACATAGCGCAGAACAAAGTAACGGACCTAGAGGGTTTCTACGGGTTTGAGTACCAGGGCTTCAAGTGGGATGGAAAGGCGTTTGTTAAAAATGGATAAAAATTATTAGCTATGATTGAAGTAAAGAATTTATCAAAGAACTACGGCGACGTTGCGGCGGTCAAGTCCATAAACTTTTCGGTCAAGGACAGAGAAATAATTGGGTTTTTAGGGCCAAACGGCGCTGGTAAGTCCACAACGATCAAGGTTATAACTGGCTTTCTTGCTCCAAGCGCCGGAGATGTTATTGTAAATGGCATGGACATCAAGACAAACCAGATAGAGATTCAGAAGGAGATCGGATATCTTCCTGAGCTTAACCCTCTATACACTGATATGTTGGTGTATGATATGCTGGAGTACGTTGCGGGCGTAAGAGGAATTCATGGAAGGGCGTTCAAGGATGCATTTGCTAGGGTTATTGATCAGTGCGGTTTGTCAGGGGTTGTTCATAAGAGAATTGATCAGTGCTCAAAGGGATACAAGCAGAGGATTGGTCTTGCCTGCGCGATGATCCACGACCCTAAGATATTGATATTGGACGAGCCTGTAACGGGCTTGGACCCCAATCAGATTGTTGAGATTAGAAGCTTGATAAAGGAGCTTGGCAAGAAGAAGCTGGTCCTTATGTCTAGCCACATTCTTCAAGAGATAGAGGCAACGGTTGATCGAATTGTCATCATCAACAACGGAGAAATAGTTGCGGATGGGTCCAACAGGTCTATACTCAGAAAGTTTTCCGGTGCGAGCTCTATAGAGATGGAGCTGCTTGGGGTTGACAAGGAAGAGGTGAAGAAGATCGAAGAAAAAATTGATAGCGTTAAGGTATCATCGGTTAGGAAGTCAGGAAGCTCGACTATGGTCAGTTTAAGCTGTAAGGGCAAGTCCGACCCGAGGGAGGACATATTTAAGTACGCGGTTAAGTCCAAGTGGGTAGTGCTGGGAATGTCTCAGAAGAAGTCTAATCTGGAAACTATTTTCAGGAAGCTAACATCGGAGGCCAAGTAGATGAATAACTTTAAAACAATATATCTAAGAGAGATTAAGTCGTACTTCAACACGCCGATGGCCTATATATTCTTGGTCGTGTTTGCGCTTGTTAACAGTTACTTCTTCACGCTTTGGTTTTTCCCATCGAACCAGTCTGATATGAGGTCGCTTTTCTCGATCGTTCCGCTTGCCTATCTGTTCTTTATTCCAGCGATTAGCATGAGCCTTATAGCAAGAGAGATTAACTCAGGCACGATTGAGCTGGTTTCAACGCTTCCTATTAAGGATGTTGAGTTTGTGGTTGGAAAGTACCTTAGCTCGGTAACGCTTATTGCTATTGGACTGGGCCTGACCCTTGTTCACTTCTTTACGCTTGTAAATGTGGGTTCGAACATTGACTACGGCGCCGTGTTCTGCGGCTACCTAGGCCTTCTTCTTGTGGGATCGGTCTACTGTGCGATTGGGGTTTTTGCTAGCTCTATTTCTGACAACCAAGTTGTTGCCTTTATCGTTTCGGTTTTTGTTGTTCTCGCGTTTTTCCTAATGGATAAGATGCTAATTTTTATGCCCCAGGGGCTTGTTGGTATTATGGAGTACATCAGCATAGACTACCACCTGAGCAACATATCAAGGGGAGTGATTGATACAAGAAATATTATTTACTTCGGATCGCTTATAGGGTTCTTCATCTTTCTATCGCTTAGAACCTTCGATTTAAGGAGGTGGAGCTAATGGTCAAAGACAGAAAATCAATATTTGTTTACACGGCGATTGTCTTCGTGTCTCTGATCGTTCTAAACATTATATCGAGAGATGTGTTCTACAGGCTCGATCTTACTGACAACCAGCAGTACTCGCTTTCGTCTTCCACAAAGTCGGTTGTTAAGAACATAGATGACCTGCTTTCTATTAAGCTGTACTTCTCTGAGAATCTTCCTCCTGAGGAGGCCAACACCAAGAGGTACGTTCAGGACCTTCTTGAGGAGTACGTTGCAATTTCTAAGGGGAAGATCCAGATTGAGTATTTCTCAGCGGACGATGATGAGAAGCTTCAGAACGAGGCCGTTTCGGCTGGGATACAGCCTTACCAGTCTCAGATTTTAGAGAATGACAAGATGGAGATAAGGATTGTTTTCATGGGTCTATCAATGCTCTACAACGATAAGAAGGAAGCGATTCCTATTCTAAGCAGGAACATATCCCTGGAGTACGAGCTAACAAAAAGACTTAAGAAGCTAACCTCTCAGGGCAAGTCCAAGATCGTACTTGCCAAGGTTGGTCAGCAGGAGCTCGGGGTTCAGAACCTGACACAAATTTTGAGCGAGGTTCACGAGGTTAACCAAGTGAACCTAGCAGATGGAATCAATGAGAACGTTGACCTTGCCTTTGTTATGGATGTTGCTGACTCCCTGAGCGTTGAGGAAATGAGCGCTCTAGCGATCTTTGTTGAAGGCGGCGGTAAGCTTGTTGTTGGGCAGGGAAGAATCAATGCCTCCATCAGCTCTTTCCAGGCAGAGCCCATTCGATCGAACCTGTTTGACCTTCTGGGATCCTGGGGAATTAATATTCAGGAGAATATGGTGCTAGACCGTAAGTGTGGCGCGGTAACTGTTCCGCAGCAGCAGATGTTTGGCGGGTTTATCCCTGTAACGGTTAACAAGCAGGTTAACTATCCCTTCCTGCCGATTGTAGAGTCGTTTGATAAGGACCAGCCGGTTGTTAGCGACCTTGAGCAGATTATACTTTTATACCCGAGCGAGGTTGTTGAGAACGACTCAACCACGTTCTCGCTCTTTTCTAGTTCGGACAATACCGCGGTGATGAAGGAGTTTTACAACCTGCACTTTGATCCGGAGTCTAACCCAATTTTAAACCAGCTAAGTGAAGAAGGACGGTCTCTGGCCACCGTTTCAACGATCAGCGCTGGAGGAGATCCCCAGATTATTACGGTGGGATCCTCAAAGTTTTTTACCGATGACCTTGGAGCCGGTGGCGCGAACGCAAACGGTGCGTTTGTTCTTAACGCGGTTGACTATCTCCTTGGTGATAGCGAGCTGATAGCGCTACGGTCAAGATCGGTAACCAGCAGGCCTCTTCTAGAGCTTGATAAGTCTGAGAAGGCGTGGTGGAAGTGGATGAACATGCTTCTTCCTATGATGCTTGTTATTCTGCTTGCCGTTTACAAGTACAGGTCAGAGTCCAGACGTTCAACCAACCTGCAGGATCGTTTTGAATAGGCAGCTAAAGATATGGGCCGGCATCCTAGCAGCGCTTGTTGCTCTGTACTTCCTCAACAGCAGAAGCCAGAGCAAGCTTGTTGGCAAGCTTACACCTGTTTTTACCGGTGACGCGGACAGCGTTCAGAAGATTACGATATTCAGGCTCGATGATGGCATCGAGATTGTTAAGAACGCCGAGAGCCAGTGGGATATAAGCGGGAACGATACCCTTGTGGTTAAGGCCGATCAGATGCAGAAATTTACAGATCAGGTTCTGGGTCTTGAAAGAGAGGCCGCTGTATCTATCAACCCCGATAGGTACGCCACCTATTCGGTAGACGACTCCGCTGGAACCCATCTTGTTCTGATGGGATACAATGACGTTGAGCTTGGCAGGTATGTCTTTGGGCGGTCCCAGGCAAGCTGGAACAAGAACTACATCAGGGTCGGAGACGATCCTGCGGTATACCAAACGTCCCAAAGCGTTCTTCACCTTGTTACGACCAACGTAAACTCGTGGGGGGAGACTCCCAAGCAAGAGATTCCTGAGGTAGAAGGATCGAGCGACTCAACGTTCGTTCTTCCTCACTCGCACTAATTAATTTTAAAATTAATTATTTAACTTCGCTGAATAATTGTGTGATTCTTTTTTTTTGATTGAGTAGTAAGACCCGCTTCCATCAACCCCTATAGCCTCAAGATTTTCAAGGTCCAACGAGCCATCAGCAATATCAGTATCAACATCATCGACAGCTATAAACATTACCCTGCCTACAACCAGAGTACACCTGTTAATCAGTTTGATTTCGTGATCATATTTAAGTGCAATTTTCAGCTTTGATTTTTTTACAAATGGAGGTTTGAAGTCATCAATGTATTGCTCCTCAAGCCCGGCATATTCGAATTCAGATACTGATGAATCAACCTTGGTGGATGTCTTGTGGCCCTTATAAATAATATCTTTTGTGAATTGATTTATAGTAAACAATTTGGTTTCTTTTACATTTAAATAAGTATCGGATCTCCTGCTTGTTTGCGGTCTAACAACTACGCCTATATATGCAGGGTTCGACCCTAGATGAACAATAGAAGAGAATACTGCTAAGTTAGTGATACCTTTGGTTGAAATAGATCCAACCAGCGTTGCCGGCTTTATTCCAGAGGCCGAGGTGATTAGCTCGGCACCTTTAAATCGATCTACTTTTCTTAAATCGTTTATATTTATTATTTTCATATTTTAGTCCATTTTAATTTAAATCAAACAAAATCGATGCAAAGTATTTACAGCCTATTGGGCATCCAAAGTAGGATATACTAAAAAATATTTAAGGCTAAAAGAGTTTTAAACAAATTTAGTTTCCGCAGGATCCATCGTGATTAGAATCAAAACTAACAACGTACTCTACACATTGTTTGTCGCTGTATGCATTGAACTGAGGTATATCAATAACTTCATTTAGTAAAACTGTGGTATTAGAGGTTATTATAGCAGTTTCAACTTCTTCTTCCCAAGCTCCCCCAGCATCCACGCAGGATGTTGAATCAGTTAGGGAGGATGAATTTTGAAATCCATTGCAATCATAGTCTGAAACAGTAATTAAGTTAGAATCTACAGAATAAGTTCCAAGCTCGCAGTCAGGATAGATGAATGAATTATCATTATTAATAATGGCGTATGAATCTTCAAGTTGAAATAATTCTAGAAGTGTTGTCCAGCTACCGCTTATAGCATTACATTCATTTTGTGAATACAGTGTTGATTCCGAATTCGAACTAGAATAATTACATAGTCCAGTATATCCTTGGCCATCACAGCTATCATTCATATAAACTTTTACCTGATTAAATTTATATGAACCATAATTAAATGAATATGACTCATTATTAGTGTTTGAATTAGTAGTATTGTTTTCATTGCAGCTAGTAATTAGAGATAAGGTTATAAAAATTGATATTGTTTTAATTTTTATCATTTTAATACTCCTTTAATAACTATTCTTTAACTTCTTCCAGAATCTGGGGGAAGACCCTAACAGGCCTCTGCCTTTCGTAGTCGAAGCATACAACCACGATCGTGGATACCGCCACGGGCTTATCGCCTCCCTCTTCAAATATATAGGACAGAACATCAAAGCTTGAGCCTCCAACTCGAGACACCTTGGCGCATACCTCTAGACTAGAGGGGTGCTTGATCTGGGCGAGGTAGTCGACCTTGATCGATGCGACGATCAGGCTCTTTTCCTTTAGCTTCCACTTCTTGATCATGGTAATTCGGGCGTCCTCGAAGTAGGTTAGGTAGGTCGCGTTGTTAACGTGGCCGTAGGAGTCCATGTCCTTCCACCTGGTTGCTACCTTGTAGCTGTAGCTGAAGTCTGATCTTTTAAGTTCAAATTTTCTCATTAGAAGTGGGTTGGTATTTTTTTTATTGATAGGTGTAGGCAGTCCATGTTGATCTTGTACTCGCACTCGGGCTTCGGGGTTTCAGGGATAGGGTCTATTTCCAGCGTCTTGTACTGCTCCAGGCGCATGTTGTGGCAAATAATCAGAAGCCTTTGAAGGTTGACAGCGTCCTCAACGTTGTATGCAAGCATCGTATCCAGGAAGTCCCTGTTGCCGGTTTCCTTGAAGCACTGCCACAGCGTTATGGCAACCCTTCCATCCACGCCCTTGAGCTCCTCCCTTCCGATTCCTAGCTTGTTCTCGCATGCCTTGAGACCGCCTTTGTAGCCAAGGCCCTTTAGGACGTGCATCAGATCGATGTTGGGCTGTCCAAGGCGGATCTTCATCTCCTGCTCTACAAACGGCACGTCAAACATCTTGCCGTTGAAGGTCGATAGGACCTTGTACTTCTTGAGGTGGTCCGGAAGATCGTGAAGGTTCTCATCGCGTACGAAGGTGGTTGTTTTCTTGCCATCGTAGCAGGCAACGGTGGTGATGTGGCTCTGAAACGCTGATAGGCCGGTTGTTTCAATATCGAAGAAGCAGATGTAGTCCTTGAACTCTGGGTACAGCCGCCAGTGGTAACGCGTTGGGAGGGTTCTCTTGAAGTAGTATATGTCTCCCTCCTCAAGGGCCTGCATGGATTTTTCAAGCTCCTTGTATATCTGTTTAACCATCGGGTAGCTTAGGAACTTTGGAGGCGCTGACAGGAAGTCGAGCCAGCTCTGGGCGCCCTCTGCCCATATACGCCTTTCGATAATATCGCCTACGCCATCGATGTGTATGAAGCTGTTGGTTAGCATGCCTGTCCCTTTTTGTATAACTTAAACCAGTTTGGTCTAAGACTAGCGTTAAAAATTTATTTTTTTTGTAGGTACTTCATCAGCTGTGATAGCTGGTCCAGCTGCTTCTGGTCCTGGTCCTTCTCCACGCCGATGTCACCCAGCGCTGTCTCGAACATCAGGTTCCCCTTCAGGTGATCGAGCTCGTGCTGGAAGAGCCTGGATATAAAGCCCTTGAGAGGCTTCTTGACTGCCTTGCCCTCCACGTTGTAGTACCGGACCTTTATCTTGTCGTACCTCTCAAGAAACAGCGTAAGGCCCGGGAGGCTTAGGCATCCCTCAGACCCTCTCTGAGTCGACTGGTCATCCACCCTGTCGATCTGGGGGTTGATGTAGACCTCGCAGTTGTCCTGCCTGGGGTTGACATCATCCAGGTCCTGCTCGGGGTCCTCAACCTCGATGTCCTCCCTCATGCCTACGAATATGCTTTTATCGTATCCCAATTGGTTGGCCGCGATTCCCGCGCAGGGGGTTGCCCTGTAGGAGTCGATGAGGTCCTGGATTATCTGCCTCGACTTTTCGGTTAGGGGGAACTGAACCTTCTTGGTCCTTTGCTTCAGGAAGTCTATGTTCTCCTCAATGAGCCTGTCGTTGTCCCAGGTTCTTACTATTTCCTTTACTGCCATAGATTAAATTTAATCTCTATTAATAAATAAAATTATATTATTATATATAAATCAAAGGGTAAAAATGGATAACTATAAAAAATTAAAGTGAAAGAAAAGGTCATAGATATTGATGGCGTTGGTCCTGTAGAGTTTAGGATAAGCCAAAGGGCGCGAAGGATAAACATGTCCATCAAGCCACCATCTACAATCAGGGTATCGATTCCAAGGAGGGTATCATATGAAAGGGCGGCGGAGTTTGTTCTTTCGAAGAAGAGCTGGATCGATCGAACGCTGGCCAAGCTGAAGCGTCTTGCGGAAAGCAGTAGCCACAGCAGGCCTATCGTTGCGGAGCAGGCGGTTGACTACCTTACCAACAGAATCAACGAGCTATCGAACCTGCACGGCCTGCCGTTCAACAGGCTCAGTATTAAAAGCCAGAAAACCCTGTGGGGAAGCTGCACCTCAAGGAACAACATAAACCTGAATATCAACCTAATAAACCTGCCAAGGGAGCTGATCGACTACGTTATAGTTCACGAGCTCGTGCATACCAAGGTCAAGAACCACGGCCCAAAGTTCTGGTCCATGCTAAATGGGCTTGTTGATAACGCCAGGGCGCTAGATAAAAAGCTTAAGGGCTATATCCTCCCATCAAGCTAAATAAAAATTAAGTAGGGGTTTAGTTGCAGAGCTGGCTAAGTAGTACGCTGCCTGCAGAGGCTACGTTCAAGGACTCGATGAAGCCCTTGCCCTCAACGCCCACGCTCCTGTCTATCTCATTTGAAACGCCATCGCTGATGCCGTGGGCCTCGCTTCCAACAACAAGCACCCAGCTCTTCTTGCCAAGCTTCAGAGACGAAACGCTGTCGCCCTTCATGTCCGCGCCAAGGACGATCCTCTTGGAGGACCTGAGTCTCTCAATCGCGCCAACAAGGTCGTCTATAACAATCGTTTTCATATAAAACAGAGCGCCCATGGACGACTTGAGGACCTTGGAGTTGTAGATGTCAACGCAGTTCTTCGAAAGAACGATGTGATCTACACCGAACCAGGCCGCGCTTCTTACAAGGGTTCCTAGGTTGCCGGGATCCGAGACCTCGTCAAACGCCAAAACGTTGCCCTTGAGTGTTGATAGTGTGTTGATATCGTTGGTGGTTCCCATTGACAACGCAGCCAAAACGCCTGGAGAGCTTTGGTTCTGGCTCACGCGCTCCATGGCCTTGGCCTTCGCCTTAAAAATTTTGATTTCGTGGGTCATTGCTTGCTTCTCGATGCTCCTTCCGTGATCGGTCTGGGTGAACTGATCGGTCACAAATACCTGTATAATGTCCTGCCTGGTGCTGATGGCCTCGCTCACTAGGTTGTAGCCCTCTACAAGGAACACTCCCTCCGCGTATCGGTTCTTCTTTCTGTGGAGCGACTTCAGGTACTTGATCTGCTTCGGCGTCATCTTATATCTCTATGTCCAGCGTTACGGGGCAGTGATCGCTGCCCATTATATCAGGCAGAATGTCGGCGCCCTTTAGATTTGATCGAAGAATCTGGCTGACCATGAAGTAGTCGATTCTCCAGCCCGCGTTGTTCGTCCTGGCGTTGAACATGTAGCTCCACCAGGTGTAGTTACCGCCCTCCTTGTTGAACTCCCTGAAGCTATCGATGAAGCCGGATTCTAGCATATCTTCAAAGCTCTTTCTTTCTTGGTCTGTGAAGCCAGCGTTTCCGGGGTTGGAGGCGGTTGTTTTGTTTGACTGAGGGTTCTTAAGATCGATCTCTGTGTGCGCAACGTTCAGGTCTCCGCAAAGAACCACCGGGTTGGTTGACTCAAGCTCCTTCAGATAGGAAAGGAAGTCGACCTCCCACTCGTTGCACCTGTAGTCAAGCCTAAGCAGCCCCCTCTTGGAGTTTGGTACGTAGACGTTGACAAGATAAAAATTTTCATATGACGCGGTTATAACCCGGCCCTCGTTGTCGTGCTTCTCTATTCCGATGCCGTAGTCTACATGCAGCGGCTTGGTCTTTGAGAATATTGCGGTTCCTGAGTAGCCCTTCTTCTCCGCGCTGTTCCAAAACTGGTGTGGATAGTCCGGAAGGTTGAGCTCAACTTGGTCCTGTGTGGCCTTGGTCTCCTGAAGGCAGATTACATCGGGGTTGATATCGACAACGCTGTCCATGCCACCCTTTTTGATGTTGGCCCTGATTCCGTTAACGTTCCAGCTAAGTAGCTTCTTCATAGTTATACTTTATTGTTTTAATTTCTGTATTATTTTCGGCATCTTCCATCAAATTACCAAGATCAATTTTAGATTCATCCATAAGAACAAGGTCAAGCTTCGACTTTGTTTCTGGGGATGGAGGAAGGAAGAAGGTGCAGCAGTCCTGGTGGGGAAGGTTGGAGATGTTGTACGTCTCAATCTTCTTCGCCAGCTCCATGATCTCGTCCTTGTTCGTGCCGGCCAAGGGCCTAAGGATCGGCAGGTCCGATGCGTGGTCAACCGATCTGATGTTGGATATGGTCTGCGAGCTTACCTGTCCAACGCTTTCTCCTGTTACAAGCACGTTGATCCGGTTCTTGTGCGCGATCTTTGTTGCCAGTTTAAGCATCGCCCTCCTAAACAGTATCACCCAGTTGGAATCTACCGCGTGCTTCATAATCTTCTCCTGAATTTTTAGAAGTGGAACGATGTACAGGGTTGACTCTATCTGGTAGTGGCACAGCCTATCGACAAGCTTCTTAACGTTCTCAATCGACTGAGGGCTAGTTGCTGGAGCGCTGTGGAAGTGGATGTAGTCAAGTTGCATTCCACGACGTATCATGTGAAACGACGCAACTGGAGAGTCCAGCCCAGAAGAAATCAGCGAAAGACCCTTCTCCGTTGATCCAACTGGAAGGCCTCCGAAGCACCTCTCCTTGTTCATCCCAACAAACGCGCTTTCTTCGATGATTTCGATTGCGATGTTGCAGTCGTAGTTTCTAAGACTCACCGGCTTTCCGCTAAGCTTCTGAACCATGCTGCCTATCTCTATGTTGATGTCCGGAGTTTTTACCGGAAATTTTTTATCTGACCTGCGTGAGCTAACTCTGAATGAGTTGAAGCTGGTTTGAGATACAAGGTCCTTAACAACTTCTCTGATGTTTTCCATTGTAGGCTCGGTTATCCTCATCAGGCTGCATCCAATAATTCCCATGACCCCCACAAGGCGGCTTGAGTAGCGATCCCAAAGGCTCGCATCAACGCCAGCAACAACGACCCTGGCCTTCTTGTTCGATACGGATTTAAAGGGGAGGCCCCCAAGCTGAGTCCGGATGTTTTTGTAGAGCCTTCTTTCGAACCTTCCGCGGTTTTTTCCTTTAAGTGTAAGCTCGTGAAGGTGGCAGATTATAACGTACTTTGATCGCATGCTAACCCCTGATGCGCTTAAGCAGATCACCGCTAGGAACCTCGGACTGATCGCCTCCCTGGTCCATGCTCTTAAGCTGAACGGTGTTTGCATCAACCTCGTCCTGGCCAATGATAATAGCCCATTTGGATCCAAGCCTGTTTGCATCTCGGAGTTGGGACTTTATCGATCTTCTTAGCGTTTCTTGTACAACGGTCAGCCCTTCATCTCTAAGCTGCTTGGCAATGGGCGCGCCTGCCTTGATCGCATCGTCACCTGCCAGGCATATGTATACATCGGGCCCTTTATCTGGAGCAGACTGATTGGCCTGGTTCATGCACAAAATCAGCCTCTCTATTCCTGCCGCGAAACCAATCGCAGGCGTTGGCTTGCCACCCAGGTCTTTAACCAAAGAGTCGTACCGGCCTCCGCCAAGAACTGCGTTCTGAGAGCCCAAGTCGCTTGAGACCATTTCAAATGTTGTTCGGTTGTAGTAGTCAAGACCCCGTACAAGCCTCGGATCTATTTCGTACTTAAGCCCAAGAGACTCCATCGTTTCAAGAACGTCTTCGAAGTGCTTTCTGTCATCACCATCAAGGAAGTCCGATATAACAGGCGCGTTCTTAATGAGCCCTATCTCATCAGGTATCTTGGTATCTAAAATACGCAGTGGATTGGAGTCCATTCTGGCTCTGCTTGTTTCAGATAGTTTATCTGCATGCGGTATTAAAAATTCTTTTAGAGCCTGGCTGTAGCTGGCTCTTGCCTCTGAGGATCCTATAGAGTTGATTTTGGTAACAACGTTTGACAGGCCCAGATGGTTGCAGAGGCTGTAGGCAACGGCTATCACCTCAGCGTCTTGCTCCGGGTTCTCTGACCCAATCGCCTCAATCCCAAGTTGATGAAACTGCCTAAACCGTCCTTTTTGTGGTCTCTCCCTTCTAAAAAAAGCGTCAACGTAGTAGAGCCTGTTTATAGGTGATGAGGCCCCTATGTTATTCTGAACAAAGGCGCGCACAACAGACGCAGTGCCTTCTGGCTTTAGCGTTAGGCTTGTTTTTCCGTTGTCAAGCCAGGTATACATCTCCTTGTTAACGATGTCCGAGTCCTTTCCAACAGATCGCACAAAGAGCTCGGTCTTCTCAAATGCCGGAGTCTTTATAAAGTTGTAACCGTAGGAAGACATTATAGAGTGTACCATGCCTTCTAGTTTTATAAATTTTTTTGCTTCTTCTTGAAGGAAGTCGTTGGTGCCCTTTACCTTTGAAACTTTATCTCCCATTCTACAGGTTCTCCATGTTCTTCTGCTCCCAATCGATGATCGTGTTATGGATAGACTCTACGCTACCGTCTTCCATCATGCTGTACTTAATCTCTATGTTGGATATCATATCTTGGAACATATGTACAAGCCTCCTGCGCTTTGTTGGGTCTTTCTTGCTTGAAAGGGTGAGCAGTATTAGGTGACACTTTAGTCCATCAGGCGCGTTAAACGCAACCCCGTTCTTTGAAACACCCAGAACAGCAATCACGTTCTCAACCTCTATCGATCCGCATGATGGAAACGCAACCCCCTTTCCTGCCGCGGATGAGAACGCTTTCTCCTGGCTATTAATAAAGTCGTTGAGCTTAGCCGTTGAGGAAAGGTTACCGTTTTTTTCCATGTGCCTCAGCAGTTCTTGGATAGCATGTTCCTTTATAGTTGATTTGATGGGAACGATAATATTGTTGGGATCAATAATATCAGATAGTTTCATAACATCTTAATTTGATTAACTTAAATGACTATTCAAAATAATTTTTTAAGATCCGAAGTATCTTCCACCTGTTGATCTAACCCTTATATCTCGCAGATCTGGATTTTTCACATAAATGTGAAGCCTGTACCCTTCTCCTGGTCCGCTTGGGGTCCATCCAAATGTAAACTCCCAGCAGTGAAGGTTGCGCCTGATGTTAAGGCTGTGGCTTGTGATGGTATTGTTGGTTATATCCATCCTTGATTGATATCCAAGCCTCCATTTTTTTGTAAGGTTTAGGTTAAGGTTTAGCCCAACCCACAGCTTCTTGTTGTAGCTATAGTCACTAAGCGATGATTCAATCAGGTAGCGTAGCGACATGTTTGCGTTCCAGGCCCCGCCATCCTCGCTGGAGGATTCCGTAGAGGGTTTATCGTTAAGCTTGATCGATGTGTAGGCGTTTAGGTTCCTAAGCTCTGGCAGATTAGAAAACTCGTTTACTGTTACCATGCCGGAGCCTGTTTGAACTCTTTTGTATAGACTGTGTCTCATAGACAGGCTTAGAGAGAACGCCCCAACCCTGGTTCTCATGGATGAGGTTACGTTGCTCCAGTTGAGGCTGTCCGCAGTTGGTGAGTAGCTTGATGCGAGGTTCCAGCTTAGGAGCTTAATCTTTGAGTAGCTGTTGTCGCTGTTTTTAATCTTGGCCTGGAAGTCATTGGCAATGGATAGGCTGTAGATCTGGTTGAATGTTGTTGGCGTTCGTCCAACGTACGATCCTTCAAACAGATCAAATGCCCTTCCGCTCGCATCGGTTTCGAAGTACCCCCAGTCGTAGAATCCTAGGAACTGCTTCGAGAAATCAGGAGCGTAGCTGGTGCCAATGGATGGTGTAATTGTGTGTCTTAAAGAATTTAGAGGCCCTACTCTAAAAGGAATAAGCCCATACAGAGTTGTTTGCAGGCTGATAGAACCTCTCATTGTAAGCCTTCTCTTGAAGCCATCCTTAACGCTGTAAGACACTCTATTGTTGTCATCAATAATAAAGTTTCCTGATTCATCGATATCTGGAGATCTGTAGTTGGCTATCCAGTCCTCTTTAAGATTAATGCTTGGGCTGATGCTGAGCCATCCAAAGGCCTTTTGAGGAGATCGAAAGCTAAATGCGTGCCTTATGTAGTAGTTGTAGTTTGATACCAGATCATCATCCCAGCCATAGGCGCCATCGTAAAGTTCTTTAGCCACGGCCTTCATCTTTTGAATTCCATTTAGGCTAGAGCTATAGCCAAAGTAGGTGTTGTTGTACCATCTGTCACCGATCCCAAAAAGAGGGCTTTGCATGTGCCTGAACGATAATCTGGGAAGGTTTCTTATTTTCACTATCGCTGTATCTGCTAGATTTTCTGGTGGAGACTGCTGAACAAGAAGGTTGTAGCTTTCAGATATGTTTACAGACATAGAGTTCTTGTACTCCCTCCAATTTTTAGAATAGTTTAGCGATGATTCAAGCTTTTGCTTCAAACGAGTTTCAAGGTCGTAGCCAACATCATTCTGCTGGTAGAACGAGTTGGAGGTTAGGTACGTGTATCGAACATTAAGGTTCTGGGTTGGGTCTATCTTTTGTTTGTGGTTCCAATTTAGATCGAAGTTGTTGGTATAGGAGTTAAAAAGGTTTGAGATGTCATTGGTTCCGGATAGATTTTGGGATATGGTGGATGTTATCGATCCATCAAAGCTGTATTTTTTCTTGTACCTAAAGTACGATCGAACGTTGATTCCTTTTTTATCGTAGAAGTTAAGTAAAAACTTTAGGTCGTAGTAGTCAGATGGTGCGTAGTAGTAGCCTAGATTCTGCAGGTAGTTCCCGCTTGATCTGCTGTATCCGTATGAGGGCATAATCCAGCCACTGTGACGACTTCCGCCTTTGTTCGGAAAGACAGCAAAGGGTATACCTACAAGAGGAACGTCAAAGACATACAGCCAAAGGGGCCTAGCAATAACCCTGTCGTTTGGGATTATCTTCATTTTCTTGCTCCAGAGGTAGAAGTGGGGCTCATCAAGATCGCAGGAGGTATATTTAGAGTCCTTGATGTGGTAAAGGTTTGGATCGTTCCTATATAGCTCATCTCCATGGAAGTATGAGTCGTTCATTTTACTTCTTCCATGGCTAATAACTCCGTTTTTTTCGATCATGTTGTACCTCAGCGTGTCCCCTCTGATTGGATCCTCACCCTCAGGTGAGATAACAGGGAATACGTCGCTCTTCTTGAATGCAAGTAGTTTGTTGGTGCTCCAATCAACCTCAATAAGCTCTGACTCTAGCGTTGTTCCTTGGTAGTCTATATGGGACTCACCCTCTAAGAAGCTTATTCTGTCCTTCACCTTGTAGTCAATGTAGTCACCTCTGTATGTAATGAGGGAGTCGATGCTTGAGTTGCTTGACTCTGGAATAAACTCTCCCCTGCAGTTGTTGTACACCTCAATTCTATATAGATCGTTGTTCTTGATTCGTATGCTTATACTATCTCCTGACACATCGTTCTTGCCTACAAGAAGGCTGTCCTCTATCGCGTGGTATTTTGTTTCGGCCATGCCCTTCATTTGAATGCTTGATGCCTCGTTGTTGTTGAATTGGACGGTCATTGAGTTACTTATCATTTCATCAACAAAGTTCTTAGGGGGCTCATCTTTTTTTATTCGAGCCGATCCTTGGTTGTAGGCATACGCCGACTTGGTTATCTCAATTTTTTCTATTACGGAGTCCTGCATGGTAATCAACATTTCGTTAGACTTTATGCCCTGGCTCTCCCTTTTTAAAAACACGTTGCCACTTGCTCTAATTAAATCTTTATCAAGCCAGTAGAACATGGTGTCACAGAAAAGTGTCTCTAGATCGGTAAACATTTCAACGCCTCCGTACATCTTCATTTCTTCTTGATCGATGCGGTGGATTACCTTGTCAGTGTTGATGGTTATCTTATCATTTTTTATAACCACGTTATCAGAGAATGTTCTTGTGCTGCCAATGTTTTCAAGGGGGCCATCGGACTTAAACCTCCAGGCATCATCCATGAAAGAAAAAGAAAAGAAGGCGGTAAGTATAAAAAATGGTATGCTTTTCATTCTATTGAAAATTAAATAAATACATTTAATTGATAAAGCTATAAATAATAATAGTTGTTTATAGTTTTATCTATTTTTTTAAAACAAATACATGTTAAATTTTAATCTAAACTTTTTTGTATAAATGATTATATCTGTACCCAAAGAGATTGAGCCAAACGAAACGAGAGTTGCCCTTATTCCGTCATCTGTTAAGCAGCTGATAGCTGCAGGATTTTCAGTAGTTGTTGAAACCAAGGCTGGCGAAAAATCATACTTCTCTGACTCTGACTACCAGAACGCTGGCGCAACGATAGCACCATCTTCAGGCCAGGTGTATTCAGATGCAGACATAGTAGCGAAGGTTAACCCTCCAAGCAACGAAGAGATTTCAGAAATTAAGGATGGATGTATGCTTATATCGTTCTTCCAAACCATGAAGGAAATAGATAAGGTTCAAAGTCTATGCAAAAAAAATATAACAGGCTTTTCAATGCACCTAGTTCCTAGAACTACGCTGGCACAGAAAATGGATGCTCTTAGTTCTCAGACCAACATAGCCGGTTACAAGGCGGTGCTGATAGCTGCTTCTCATATTGAGAAGTATATGCCTCTTTTGATGACAGCAGCTGGTACAATTCCTCCGGCAAAGGTTCTTGTAATAGGGGCTGGAGTTGCGGGTCTATCTGCCATAGCGACCGCCAAGCGTTTGGGGGCGCAGGTTGAGGCCTCAGATGTTAGGCCCGAGGTAAAGGAACAGGTAGAAAGCTTGGGAGCTAAGTTTTTAGAGGTTGATTCTGATGAGAATGAGGGCGTTGGAGAAGGTGGCTACGCCAAAGAAACCTCGGATGAGTACAAGAAGAAGCAGCAACAGCTGTTTGAGGATAGAGTCGCAGCATCTGACATCGTAGTCTCTACTGCCTTAATTCCAGGAAGGCCAGCGCCAGTTCTGATTGGCAGCGATATGGTTGGGATGATGAAGCCTGGTTCTGTTATAATGGACCTTGCTGCTGAGAATGGTGGCAACTGCAGCTTAACAGAGCCTGATAAGGTTGTTGTTGAGAAAAGTGTAATTATAGATGGCACTGTTAACCTTGCCGGAACAATGAGCGTTCATGCATCCCAGCTTTATTCAAAGAACGTCAGCGCGTTCTTGTTGCATGGATTTAATAAGGAGAGCAAGGCAATGAATCTTGAAGATGAGATTATTGATGGTGCTATGTTTATTAAAGGCGGTGAGGTTGTGGATGACAGAACAAAGAGCGCCATTGAAGAGGGAGTAAAGTTTTGAACATTGAAATAATAACCATACTAATACTTGCAGTCTTTGTTGGCTTTGAGATTATTACCAAGGTTC
>MDTB01203387.1_pt1 | contig 21975 bp, 17 predicted proteins | sample 811161 | NCBI WGS metagenome assembly MDTB01 (sample SAMN05326650, study PRJNA326480) | marine metagenome | isolation source: seawater | place: Mediterranean Sea | collected 2009 | reverse complement strand
GGGCATTGGGTCAATAACTTTGGTGACTTGTTCAAGCACGATTGAATAATTGCGGGTTACGCCCGTAATCATCGCATCAGCGTCGCCCAGCGCCAGCATGCAGGCGCCGAAAATATTCCGGTCATTACTAACCATGCGCATCACATCTCTTTCGAGGAAGCCATTGCGCTGTAGCCGCTCATAGAGATAGGCAGCATAGTCATCAACCCTTTCGGAATTGCTGGTGTTTGCGATTTTCAAATCATCTCTGTCGCCGAGACCGATTGACTTCATATTTTCAAGAACAATTTCGTCCCGCCCAATAAGAATTGGTTCACCCAGACCCGCATCCTTATAGGCAATTGCTGCGCGGATAACCTGCTCTTGCTCGCCTTCGGCGAATATCATCCGCTTGGGCTTCTGGCGAACTTTGTTGAAAATAACTTGCAAAGAACCTGCCGCCGGGTCAAGGCGCGCGGATAGGCGGTCTCGATAAGCATCCATGTCCACAATTGGTTTTCTGGCAACGCCGGTTTCCATCGCGGCTTTTGCAATCGCAGGAGGGATATCTCTAATTAGGCGCGGGTCAAATGGGACGGGGATAATGTAATTCGGCCCAAAGCGCAGGCGTTCGTCATTATAAGCTGCAGCAACCTCATCGGGCACATCTTCTCGCGCCAATGCGGCTAGAGCCTCAGCACAAGCGATTTTCATTTCCTCGTTAATTGTTGTGGCTTGCACATCTAACGCGCCACGGAAAATATAAGGAAAGCCAAGCACATTATTAACTTGGTTTGGATAATCCGAGCGCCCGGTGGCAACAATCGCATCGGGGCGAATTTCATGCGCTTCTTCAGGTGTAATTTCTGGATCTGGGTTTGCCATGGCAAAAATAATTGGGTCTTTCCCCATTGATTTCAGCATCTTGCCCGTCAGTGCGCCCTTTACTGAAAGTCCGATGAAGATATCCGCACCATCCAAAGCTTCGGAGAGTGTTCGGGCATCTGTCTTGACGGCGTGAGCTGACTTCCATTGGTTCATGCCCTCTTCGCGTCCGGCAAAGATGACACCTTTCGTGTCGCATAAAATCGCATTATCTGACGGCAAACCCATCGCCTTTAATAGCTCTAAACAGGCGATACCCGCCGCGCCGGCGCCATTCATCACAACTTTTGTTTCTTTGATATTTCTTACTGTAAGATGAAGGGCATTGATTAGGCCGGCAACGCAAATAATAGCTGTGCCGTGCTGATCATCATGGAAGACGGGAATATCCATTTCTTCGCGCAGCTTTTGTTCAATGATGAAGCAATCAGGGGCTTTTATATCCTCAAGGTTAATGCCACCAAAGCTAGGCCCCATATAGCGCACTGCGTTGATAAATTGATCGGGGTCTTCGGTGTCAATCTCAAGGTCGATACTGTCAACATCTGCAAAACGCTTAAAAAGAACCGCCTTGCCTTCCATAACTGGCTTAGAAGCCAGTGCGCCTAGATTGCCAAGTCCTAAAATGGCTGTCCCGTTTGATATAACGGCGACCATATTGCCACGACAGGTTAAGTCATAAGAGGCGTCGGGATTGTCTGCAATCGCACGCACAGGAACAGCCACGCCAGGCGAGTAGGCCAGAGACAAATCTCTTTGCGTCGCCATTGGCTTGGTCGGGTTGATTTCAAGCTTACCCGGCTTGCCACGACTGTGAAACCTCAGCGCCTCACGATCGGATATATTTTTTTCAGTTGAGTCATCCATCTAACACCTGCCTTGTTGATATTTACGGTGATGTGCGGATTATCACAAGCCCTGAGTTTATTTCGTTTTCATGTGCCTCTGATTTAAACAGATATTTTCCAACAGTAATTTTCCATATCGCATTTTCCATTGCTGGGTAGCTCTGCTAGGATAGCATTATGCTGAACGCCGAAAATAAAATGTTATCAACAAAGATAAGAATGCCGACTACAGATCAAAACATCACGCCAATGATGCGTCAGTTTCTGGACATCAAGGCGGGCCATCAGGATTTTCTCTTGTTTTATCGAATGGGAGATTTCTATGAGTTATTTTTTGATGACGCCATTACGGCGGCGGCGGCACTGGACATTACCCTTACCCATCGTGGCAAACATCTTGATGAAAACATTCCGATGTGCGGGGTGCCTTTTCATGCCGCCGAAAGCTATCTCCATCGCCTCATTCGACAGGGTCACAAGGTAGCGATTTGCGAGCAGACCGAAGACCCTGCCGAGGCAAAAAAACGTGGGTCAAAATCTGTAGTCCGGCGCGAGGTTGTGCGCCTCGTAACTGCCGGCACGCTTACAGAAGAGGGGCTGTTGGAGGCCGGAGTCAATAATTACCTCGCCGCTTTCGGTCAAACCCGACAAGAAGAAAACCCTGCCTTAGCCTGGGTGGATATGTCGACAGGCGACGTACAGATTTTTGCCGGAACATTTGAAGCTATTCAAGGGCGTTTGGCGGGTTTAATGCCACGTGAATTACTTTTGCCGCACAGTCTACAGCCAGAGAAACACGGTCTTCTGGCTGAAAGTTGCGGTGATGTGGCCGTTACAGAGCTTACCACCTCGCAGTCTAATTCTGAGTCCGGTCACGCGGCCTTGGTAGAGGCGTATCAGGTTAAGACACTTGAGGGGTTTGGTAACTGGTCGCGGTCAATGTATGCCGCAGGCGGCTCCCTGATTAATTATCTCACCCTCACCCAACTTGGGAAATTGCCGAACCTAAAGCCACCACGTTTAATGTTAGCCGATGATAGAATGCGGATAGATGCGGCGACCTGTCAGAATCTGGAAATTCTACAAAATAAAACCGGCGAGAAAAAAGGTTCTCTTTTTGCGGCAATTGATAAAACTGTAACGGGTCCTGGCGCTCGCATGCTTTCTCAAAGGCTTGCGGCGCCCTTGGCTCAAAAACATGCCATTGAAGGGCGACTTGATGCCATTAGTTTTTATGCTGGTCAGGGTGTCGAGACCACAAGGACACGTGAGGCTAAGCGCTCGATTTTAAAACAGACGCCCGATATGGCGCGTGCCCTTGGGCGCCTGTCACTGGAAAGATGTGGCCCGCGCGATTTGGCGGCTGTGAGAGACGGGCTGATGCAGGGCTTTGAATTGGCGGCGACAGCCCTGCCCGATATTATGTCCTGTCCGCCACTGATCGAGACGGCGCTGGCGGCAATTGCGCCCTCGCAAACATCCCTTAAAGATTTGTGCAAACATCTCGAAAAGGTGCTTGCTGATGAACTGCCCATTCTGACGCGTGATGGCGGCTTTATTGCTGCGGGATATCATCCAGGACTTGATGAGGCTCGGCGTTTAAGAGATGAAAGCCGTCGCGTGATTGCAGGGTTACAAAATAGCTACCGTGAAGATACCGGCATAAAAGCTCTTAAGGTAAAACATAATGCTGTGCTTGGTTACCATATTGATGTCCCGGCGGCACACGGCGATAGGCTAATGACAGCCCCTTTTGCCGAGACATTTTTTCATCGGCAGACACTCGCCAACTCGGTTCGGTTTTCTACTACAGAGTTGGCAGAGCTGGCCGGTCAAATTTCTCGTGCCGGTGAAAAAGCGACAGGGCTTGAACAGGAAATTTTTAAGGCCCTTTGTGGCGAGGTGCTGGCGGAAGCTGACGCGATCAGCCGCGCGGCCGAGGCTTTAGCTGAACTGGATGTGGCGTTGGCGCTCGCCGAGCTTGCCTGCGATATGGACTGGGTGCGTCCGGAAATTTATGGTGACAATCGTTTTTTTGTTGAGGGCGGTCGTCATCCAGTGGTCGAGACGTCATTGTCCGGACAGGGCGAGAGCGCCTTCATTGCCAATGATTGCCATATTCATGCCGATGATAAACAGAGTGATACGGGCAGATTATTATTGCTCACGGGGCCTAATATGGCGGGTAAATCAACTTATTTGCGCCAAAATGCATTAATTGCAGTGCTGGCTCAAAGCGGGTGCTATGTGCCGGCCGTGAAAGCAGAAATCGGAATCGTTGATCGTCTGTTTAGCCGTGTTGGGGCGGCAGATGATTTGGCGCGTGGGCAGTCAACTTTTATGGTCGAGATGGTAGAAACAGCGGCGATATTAAATCAGGCAGGCCCTGCGAGCTTGGTCATTCTTGATGAGATTGGGCGTGGCACATCCACATTTGATGGTCTCTCGATTGCATGGGCAACCGTTGAGCATATGCATGAAATTAACAAATGTCGTACCATGTTTGCTACGCATTATCACGAATTGACGGGCCTGTCGGAGAAACTCGATAAAGTAACGAATATCACTATGCGAGTTGCCGAATATCAGGGTGATGTAGTTTTTCTCCACGAGGTGATTAATGGGGCCGCCGATCGTTCTTATGGCATTCATGTTGCCAAGCTTGCAGGACTCCCGGCTCCTGTGATTGATCGAGCGAGAATACTGCTTGAAAAGTTGGAACAAAGCCGAGAACAGGCTGAGCCTGCTGGCGTGTTGGAAAACTTACCATTATTTGCGCCAGCGCTATCTGCAGAACAGGTGCAAGACAAGAAGAAGGATAGCCCAGCTGACAAGTTAAGTCAGGAAGTGGCTGAAATAGATCCTGACAGCTTATCCCCGAAAGAGGCGTTGGATTTTATTTATCGTCTGCGTCACATTTTGGATCAAGCATGAAGGTATAATTTTTCGGTTCGCGGCTTATGTATGTAAGAGGTTATGTATATAAAGAGGTAGTTGGATTTTAAGTGAACGGGCTCATGGAAAATAAAAAGTTAAAAACATTAAAAAGACCTGATACGGCTGAAAAAATTCGTAAAGCGTTTGATAAAATTGAGCGCAATCACGCGAATAAGCCTGATGATGCTCTCACTCAGTCAAGAGCTGCGGCGCTTGAGATGCTCAAAAAGAAGCTGTCAAAAGGCCATAAGCGGGCGCATGAAAACTTGCTCAATCGGGATTATCGGGGCGGCAAATGTGCCGAGGTTATCAGCGCCCTAATGGATGATATTATTGTTGAGCTGGCGCGGTTTGCTAATCAGCTTTTGAAGGGTAAGGATGGGCAGCCAATTTCATGTGCAATTGTTGCGGTTGGCGGGTATGGGCGTCAGCGCCTTGCCCCCGGTTCAGATATTGATTTGCTTTTTATCACACCCCAGAATGCAGATAAAGCCTGCCTAGAAGTTGTAGAATTTATTTTATACATGCTCTGGGATATGGGGTTAAAGGTTGGCCACGCTACCCGGGATGTAGACGATTGCATCTCTCAAGCTAAAGCAGACATGACCATCCGCACAGCGATGCTTGAAGCTAGATTTTTGACTGGCGATGAGGAAATGTTCACAAAATTTCGGAAAAAATTCGCCGGAAAAATTCTAAGCGGATCGGCGCGTAATTTTGTGAAAGCCAAGTTGGATGAGCGCGACCTAAGGCACAAAAGAAGCGGCGAAAGTAGATATCTGGTCGAACCAAATGTTAAAGAAGGCAAAGGCGGATTGCGGGATCTGAACACATTGTTCTGGATTGCTAAATATTGCTATGCGGTAGACACACTTGATGAGCTTGTCAGTTGCGGGTTTCTCTCTCGTGAAGAGCTGAATCTTTTTAAACGCTGTGACAATTTTTTATGGGCGGTCAGGTGCCATTTGCATTTTCTGACTGGGCGCGCTGAGGAGCGTCTGGGTTTTGACAATCAATCTGCCATGGCAGAAGCCATGGGCTTCAAGTCCACAAGTGGTCTTAATAAGGTCGAACGCTTCATGCGCCAGTATTTTTTAATTGCTAAAGATGTTGGTGATTTAACCAGAATTTTCTGTGCGCGCCTAGAAGCGGAGCAAACCAAGCCGGGCCGAATGGCGCGGTTGCCGGCGCTGTTCCAGCGTCAAAAACAGGTGCATGGTTTCACCATATCCGGCCAGCGCCTCACGATGGTGCGCTCGGATGTATTTCGGCGCAATCCGGTTAATCTCATCCGTATGTTCAAAATCGCCAATGATTATAAATTGCTGATAGACCCAAATACGTTGCGAGAAGTAACGCGCTCGCGTCATCTTATTGATAAGGATCTGCGAGAGAACCCTGAAGCCAATAAGTTGTTTCTGGAAATTCTCACCTCGCGCAACCACCCTGAGCGTATTTTGCGCCGTATGAATGAGGCGGGCGTTTTGGGTAAGCTATTGCCAGATTTTGGGCGGATTGTCGCCATGATGCAGTTCAACATGTATCACCATTATACGGCTGATGAGCATTTGCTCAGAGCCATTGGCATTTTGTCTGAATTGGAACGCGGCGAATTGGAGGATGACCACCCCCTTGCGCACCGCTTGATGTCACAGAATATCAATCGCAAGGTGATTTATCTGGCTGTGTTGCTACACGACATTGCCAAGGGGCGGCCTGAAGACCATTCGCTTGCCGGCGCCCGCATTGCTCGCCGCCTCGGACCACGCCTTGGTTTAACCAAAAATGAAACCGAACTTGTGGCTTGGCTTGTGGAATTCCATCTGGTTATGAGCGACACGGCGCAAAGGCGTGATTTGACCGATCCGCAAACCATTGAAGATTTTGTTTCAAATGTTCAGACCTTGGAGAGATTGCGGCATTTGTTGGTGCTGACTGTGGTTGATATTCGCGCTGTTGGTCCGGGTATTTGGAATGGCTGGAAAGGCCAGCTTTTGCGAGAGCTTTATTTTGAAGCTGAGGCACTGTTGGTCGGCTCTGCCAGTCATGCCAACAGGCCGCTTAGAGTTGCGAATGCTCAGAAAGAATTTCTGGATGTTTTGCAGATGAATATGCCCGATTGGTCGGAAGCCAAATGCAACAAATATATTGCGCGGCATCATGATGCCTATTGGCTGAGTTACGATATAGATACAAAAATCAAGCATGCGGCTTTGCTCTCTTCGGTAGAAGACTCTGGCTTTCAAATTGAAGTTACGGAAGATAAAAAACAGGATGTTCTTGAGCTTAATTTCACTTGCCCTGACCACCCCGGTTTATTCTCGCGTTTATCAGGTGCGTGTGCTGTGGCTGGATTGACGATTGTTGATGCTAAGCTTGCCATTACCAAAGATGGCATGGCACTCGATGTTTTACGACTGCAAGAGCCTGAAAGGGAAAACTTTCCAGATAAGGCGCGCGTGAAGAGGCTTATTGCAACTATTCAAAGTGTTTTGCATGGCGAAATTCTTCCTCCTGACCGTCTGGCGGATGTGCCTTTCTCGCGGCGGGTCAATGCTTTTAAATTGGTCAATAATGTGATGATTGATAATGATGTGTCGAGCCATTCGACAGTTGTTGAGGTCAGCGGACTCGACCGTCCGGGATTGCTGTATGCACTGGCCAAAACATTATTTAATCTCAATGTAACGATTGTATCTGCGCGCGCCGTCACTTTCGGTGAAAGAGCCGTTGATGTATTTTATGTGCAAGACCTGACGGGAGAAAAAATAACACGTAAATCCAAATTGACCGCCATAATGGATGGTTTGCAGATGGTGCTAGCCAATCAATCCAAGCCTAGGCGAGTTGAGCAGTCAAAGCAGGCCAAGTCTTCCAAGTCAGCTAAACAAGCCAAACAAGGAAGAAAAGCAGCTTGATGAAGCGGTTTTCCATAATCAGAGCTGCGGCGACGACGGGGGCTGCGACTTTGATGAGTCGCATTCTTGGGTTTGTGCGGGATGTGATGATTGCAGCTTCGTTGGGCGCTGGCCCATTGGCGGATATTTTTGTAGTTGCCTTTAGATTGCCTAATCTTTTCCGCCGCCTCTTTGCTGAAGGAGCATTTAATGCTGCTTTTGTACCTATCTTTGCGAAGCGGATGGAAGCTGAGGGTGTTGATGCGGCGCGTAAGCTTTCAGCAGAGGTATTGGCGGTACTCCTCGTAGGGCTAATCATTTTCACGCTCCTTGCCGAATGGTATATGCCCTACCTTGTTCATGCGCTGGCAGGTGGATTTCGGGCTACACCAGAAAAATTCGATTTGGCAGTAACCTATTCGCGCATAACGTTTCCCTATCTGGTTTTCATGTCGCTATTGTCGCTTTATGCGGCGATGTTGAACGCCTCGGGCCGATTTGCCGTTGCCGCATTTGCGCCCGTTTTACTTAATGTTGTGCTTATTGGTGCTTTGGTGCTGGCGGCCATGACAGGTCGGGACAGCCTCGCATCTCTTATATGGGGTGTTGCGATTGCCGGTGGGGTGCAATTTTTGATGGTTTGGTTTGCTGTTAAGCAAGCCGGTCTTGGTATCGGGTTACAACGTCCACGACTTACAGAAGATGTGAAGAGGGTTTTGACGCTGGGGCTTCCGGGTGTGCTTGCTGCAGGTGTAGGTCAAATTAATTTGTTGGTCGGGACAAATATTGCCTCCGCGCAAGATGGGGCAGCGTCATGGCTGTATTATGCCGACAGGCTTTATCAGCTTCCGCTGGGTGTCATTGGCATTGCGCTTTCAGTCGCTTTGTTACCCGATCTTTCGCGGCGACTGAGGGCTGGCGATGAGACCGGCGCGCGCAATAGCCAGAACCGAAGTCTTCAGATTGCCCTCTTGTTTTCCATTCCCTGTGCTGTTGGCCTCTATCTTCTGGCTGACCCGGTCATGGCGGTTTTATTTCAACGCGGCGCTTTTACGGCTGCAGATACTTCTGCCTCCGGGGTCGCGCTTATGGGATTTGCGTTTGGCCTTCCTGCCTTTGTTGGGATTAAGGTGATGCAGCCCAGTTTCTTCGCACGTGAGGATACTTTCTATCCTTTCGTTTACGGCGCTTTGGGCGTTGTCGCGAATATTGCTATCAGCCTCACATATTTCCCGGTTTTCGGGCACTTGGCGATTGCCGTTGCCACGAGCGTTGCCGGGTGGCTGACACTCGTCACCATGAGTGTGCATTTGTTCATCAACGGCTGGCGGCCTGATAAGGCGCTTGTGATAGGAACGCTAGCTATCTTGTTTTCGGCTGCTCTGATGGCTTTGGCGCTGCATTATTCACCTTTTGCGCCACCTGAGGGTTCGATACATCCAGCTTCACTGGCGTTATGGCTCGCGGGTCACATTTTAGCGGCGATAGCGCTTTTTCTGCTTTCCGGTCTTAAGACGGGCGCTTTTGGCAGAGATGTCGTGAGCTATTTTAAGCCCTATGCACGTGCGGCGCGGCTTGCCAAATCCGACGCATTGCGTGATAAGGCTGATGATATTGAGAAGGGTGATTAAATGACGGATTTCCATCCACGGGTCTTTTCGGGTGTCCAGCCAACAGGCAATCTTCACCTCGGCAATTATCTTGGCGCGATTAAAAACTTTGTTGCCCTGCAGGACAGCCATGACTGCATATATTGTGTCGTTGATTTGCACGCTATAACTGTCTGGCAGGATCCCAAGGAACTGAAGCAGAATATTTACGAAGTGACCGCAGCTTTTCTTGCCGCCGGCGTTGATGCAACGAAACATGTTGTTTTCAATCAGAGCCGCGTTTCTGCTCACGCTGAATTGGGCTGGATTTTAAATTGTGTTTCTCGCATTGGCTGGTTGAACCGGATGACCCAGTTTAAAGAAAAAGCGGGCAAAAACCGCGAAAATGCGTCTGTCGGTCTTTATGTTTACCCCAATCTTATGGCTGCGGATATTTTGGCCTATCGCGCAACGCATGTGCCTGTTGGGGATGATCAAAAACAGCATCTTGAGCTGGCGCGAGATATTGCCCAAAAATTCAACCATGATTATCTCGGCGAAGATGCGCCGCCTTTTTTCCCGCTTCCTGAGCCGGTTATTACTGGGGCGGCCACGCGTGTGATGTCATTGCGTGACGGTTCGCGTAAAATGTCCAAATCCGAACCATCTGAAATGTCGCGTATCACGCTCACGGATGATGCTGACGAGATTGCCAAAAAAATCAGGAAAGCCAAAACAGACCCCGATCCGCTTCCTAGCGCTAGGGAAGGGCTTGAGGGGCGTCCTGAAGCATCGAATCTTGTGGGTATTTTTGCAGCCCTATCCGGTCAAGACGTTGAGACTGTTCTCGCAGAATATGGCGGCAAGCAATTCTCAGAGTTTAAACCTGCTCTGGCAGATTTGGCAGTTGAGATACTTGCCCCGATAGGCACTGAAATGTCCCGTTTGCTTGATGCCCCCGAGCACCTTGAGGCCGTTCTTGCAGATGGTGCGGCGCGTGCTGATGCTATCGCGAGCCCTGTTTTGGCGCAGGTGAAAGAAATGGTTGGTTTTTCAGCGTAAGACGGTTTTAATTTTTACGATCAAGAACAAGAACAAAACAGCGCTTGCCGCATCATTTGAGATAAGGCACTTTAATAATATGTATAAAGACGCACATTTGCCTCGAAAGTTTTTGGTTGTCGTAGATGGCACGCCCGAGTCTCGGGCTGCCCTACGTTGGGCTGAAAGGCGGGCGCATGGTAATGGCGGTCAGTTAGCTCTTTTGGTTGTGTTGGAGCCAGGCGGTTTCGAGCATTGGCTTGGCGTGGAAACGCTGATGAAAGAAGAGGCTAAGGAGAATGCCGAGCAGATACTTGCAGAACTCTCTGCCGAAGTTGAAAAGATTGCCGGACGTTCACCGGAAACCCATATAATGGAGGGTGACAGAATTGAGCAGGTGATGGACCTAATCAATAGTGATAAGAACATATCGACACTTGTGCTGGCCGCCGGCACGGACCCCGCAGGTCCAGGGCCGCTTGTCGGTGCTCTGGCAACCGGAAAGGCGGGTTTTCATATTCCCGTCACAGTGGTGCCGGGCGAGTTGAGTGATGACGAAATAGACGCGCTGACTTAAATAAGTTAAGCGCATGAATTAAATAAAGCGCTACCCGTATCTGGAGAAAAAAATGTTTATACAAACTGAAGAAACCCCGAACCCAGCAACATTGAAATTTCTTCCCGGAAGAGATGTCATGGGCGCCGCCCCTCCGGCTGATTTCCCGAATGCTGAGAGTGCGAAAGCCTCTCCTCTTGCGGAAACACTTTTCAAAGCTCCTCAGGTCAGTAGTGTATTTCTCGGTTCTGATTTTATTACAATAACCAAATCTGAAGGTGATTGGCAGCAACTTAAGCCCCTTCTTCTTACCTCATTGATGGATTTCTTTTTGACGGGACTGCCCGTCATTAATCAGGCGACTGCGCCAGAAGGCGCCGGTGATAATGAAAGTGAAGAAGGTGACTCTGAGATTGTTTCCACCATTAAACAATTGCTTGATACGCGGGTTCGCCCTGCTGTTGCTCAGGATGGAGGCGATATTGTTTTCCACGGCTATGAAGAGGGGGTTGTTTCTTTGACCATGCGTGGAGCATGTGCCGGTTGCCCTAGTTCGACAGCCACCCTAAAGCACGGCATTGAAAATTTACTAAAGCATTTTATTCCCGAAATTACCGAAGTGAGAGCCACCGAAGGTGTGGGTGAGGGAGAAAATCATGCCGGATAATATGCTTGATAATAAATCCTTGGATTTATTGTTCCGTGAGGCGCGTTCGCAGAATGCTTATGTTGATGCCCCTATAAGTGATGACACGCTCAAGGCGCTCTATGATGTCTGGAAATATGGCCCCACGAGCGCTAATTGCTCTCCCGCGCGAGTTGTCTTTGTGCGCAGTGAAGAAGGTAAAGCCAAGTTATTGCCGCATCTTATGGGGGGTAATCAAGAAAAAACAAAATCAGCCGCTGTGTGCGCGATTATCGGCCATGATGTTAAATTCTATGATCGTATCCCCGAGCTTTTTCCGCATCAGCCGGAGGCCCGGGAGTGGTTTTGCAATGACGATAATTTTGCTGCAGAGTCAGCTTTCAGGAATGGCTCCTTACAGGGCGCATATTTAATGATTGCCGCTCGGGCCATGGGGCTTGATGTTGGGCCAATGTCCGGCTTTGACCCAAAAGGTGTAGAGGAAACTTTTTTCCCGAACAGCACAGTTAAGGTAAATTTTCTGTGTAATTTGGGTCAGGGTGATCCCTCAGCTGTTTTTGAACGTTCGCCACGGCTTGCTTTCGAGGATGCTTGCACTCTTGCCTAATCCGCACCACCGCCCCTCAGTTCTGGCTTGTGATACCTCACAACAAGCATGTTCGGTTGCGCTTGCACTTTCAGATGGCACCATCATTGAGCGCCTTGAAGAAACAGGTCGCGGGCACACTGAAAAACTTCCTTTAATGATTGCTGATATTCTGACCTCTTCAGGCGTTAGCCTGAAAGATATTGCTAGGTTGGGCGTCACCATAGGGCCTGGAACATTTGCAGGCGTGCGTGTGGGGTTAGCGGCGATGCGTGCCATTCGTATTAGCCATCGATTGCCGATATATTCCATCACAACTACGCATGCCCTTGCTTTACCCATACAACAAATGCCGGGGGGCAGTGAAGGGCGTCAATCAATTGTTGCGATTGATGCACGGCGCGGTGAGCTTTATTGCCAGATTTTTGATGCGCAAGGTATTCCCATTAGTGATGCCATGGCGCATACACCCGAAGCGTTGGTTGAAATTATAGAGGAACAGGGCATAACCCGACCAAACATCATTGGTTCGGGGGCTGACATTCTTGCAGCACAGATGCGACGCGTTGAGTTGACCTGTCTGGAAATACCACTTTGGCCACAAGCTGGTTTGATTGCTGACTGGGTTGCCCGTCAGGAGGCCTTAGAGGAAAACACGCCACCGCCGGAGCCTTTGTATTTACGCCCACCGGATGCAGCCCTTCCAAGCGCATCCAGTTATTTGACACGTCAAGAGGGGTGAAAAAGGTTTCATGAATATGAAGTCTCAAAGTTCTGTTAAAACCTCGCCGGGCGAACCTTCAGATGTGGAGGCGATTATCTGCCCGGCACAACCTGATCCGGCCTTTCTGTCAAATTTGCATGGGGGCGGCTTCGCGAGTGCCTATGAACAACACTGGAATGAAAAGGCCATGGCTGAAATGCTCGCAATGACCGGTGTTTTTGTTCACCAGTTTTCTGCTGGTTTCATTATGACCCAAATAAGCCTTGAGACTGCTGAGATTCTTACCTATACCGTGTTGCCCAGCCAGCGCGGTAAAGGCTATGGTGCTGTATTATTGAAAACCGCAATGCAGCATGCTTTTAATAAAGGGGCAACACGGATATTGCTGGAGGTTGCCCCGGATCGTAAAGCCGCTTTAGGGCTTTATCGTCGTGCAGGATTTGAACGCACGGGTGTTCGAAAAAATTATTATGCGGGGCCTGAAGGTAAAAGAGATGCTTTTTTAATGGAAACCGGGCTTGGAACAGAGCTTAATTTTAGGTAAACATGACTATGGTTGATGACAGCAAAATTGAAGTATTATGTGAGCGGGCAGGTATGCGTATGACGGGTCAGCGTCGCGTTATTGCAAGAATATTATCCGAGTCAGACGACCACCCGGATGTTGAAGTGCTTCATCGCCGCGCTGTTCTGGAAGATGCGGGCATCTCAATTGCCACAGTTTATCGTACTGTCAAATTATTCGAAGAAGCCGGCATTCTGACCCGCCATGATTTTGGGGATGGGCGCTCAAGATATGAGACGATTTCCGAGGATCATCATGACCATCTCATTGATTTGCAGTCCGGGAAAGTTATTGAATTTTCAAATGATGCCATCGAAGAACTCCAGCGGCAAGTTGCCGAAAAGCTAGGGTACAGACTGGTTGACCACAGGTTGGAACTTTACGGCGTTCCGCTGGAGCAGGGAAAACCCGTAGGTGCTTCTGACGATAATCAGGATAGCTAATCATGCTTCCTGACATTATTCGCATTGCCATTCGCCTGATATTAGTAGTGGCTATCATCGTCATTTTTTCACCAATTCAATTTTTGATAATTATTTTACGCATACCCGGCAGTGATATTTTGCCGTTAATTTTTCACAAAGTAGTTCTCAAAATTCTTGGCGTCAGGGTGCGTGTGTCTGGGCCATTGCCTGCGCCCGGCACGTTGATTGTCAGCAACCATGTGTCATGGCTGGATATATGCACTATTGGCTCTGTCTTGCCGATTAATTTTGTTGCCAAAGCGGATATATCTGGTTGGCCTATTGTTGGGTTCCTGGCGAAATTGCAAAAAACACTCTTTATTAAAAGAGATCGGCGGAGTGATACGGCTAATCAGCGAAATGCCATGCAGGACAGGCTGCTTGATGGTAGCCGTTTGGTGCTTTTTCCTGAGGGGACAACTGGAGACGGTACAATTGTCTTTCCTTTCAAGTCCTCTCTATTTGCCGCCGCTGAGGTGCCGGAAAACGACAGGCCGATACCTATTCAACCGCTATCTCTGGCTTTTGCAGAATTAAGCGGTATTCCGATGAGCCGACGCATTCGGATTAAGTATGCCTGGATTGGGGATGTCGGTTTGCTTTCCAATATGTTTTATGTCTTGGGAAGTTACTCGTTTACAATCAATTTAATCTTTCATGCCCCTACTAATCTTGTCGAGGCAGGGGGACGCAAAAAGTTAGCCGTCTCGGCACATCGACAGGTGCAAAATGGCGTCGCAAACACCACTGTAGGCTTTACTGATGTTGAGGCGACACATACGCCTGACGCCCCCTCCGAACTTAAAGTTGCAGCCAAGCCTCTTGCCTAGAACGCCTAAACTGTCTAAACGAAAACCATGGAAAAGCATAAATCCGTCTTTATAAAGACTTACGGATGCCAAATGAATGTTTATGACAGCGAACGCATGGGCGAGGCGCTGAATATGGCTGGTTATCATCCGGTGGATGCGCCTGATAAGGCTGATATGGTTATTCTCAATACCTGCCATATCCGTGAAAAGGCTGCCGAGAAGGTTTATTCCGAACTTGGCAGGCTTAAAAAACTAAAAGACATTAACGAAGATATGATTATCGGCGTTGCTGGATGTGTTGCTCAGGCTGAAGGCGAAGAAATGCTGTCTCGTGCGCCGACAGTGGATCTGGTGTTTGGCCCTCAGACTTTTCAGGCGCTTCCTGATATGCTGGAAGAACTGGCTGATAACAGGGCGGATGCGCTTGAGGAAAACGGCCATATTAAGAAAGCAAAAGGTGTTGTCAGAACAAGCTTTCCTGCGGAAGAAAAATTCGCCACCTTGTTTGAAACACCTCGCCAGCCTTTGGTGCGAAGCCCTGCGGCCTTCGTCACTGTCCAAGAAGGGTGTGATAAATTCTGCACTTTTTGTGTTGTGCCTTATACAAGGGGGGCTGAAGTTTCCCGTGCGGCCTTGGAAATTGAAGCCGAAGTTATATCTCTCGCGCAAAAAGGTGTGAGTGAAATTACACTTTTAGGGCAAAACGTTAATGCTTGGCATGACGTTGATGCGGATGATATCGGATTGGGACAGCTGTTAAGGCAATTGGCTCAAGTCGATGGCATAGAGCGGCTCCGCTATACTACCTCGCATCCGCGGGATATGGATGATGCACTGATAGAAGCCCATGCTGATTTGCCAGAGTTGATGCCTTATCTGCATCTGCCTGTGCAAGCAGGATCGGATAAAATTCTCAAAGCCATGAACAGAAAACATACGGCAGAAGATTATATCAAGCTGGTTGACCGCATCCGTGCAGCGCGGCCTGATATTGCTTTGTCCTCTGATTTCATCGTCGGCTTTCCGGGCGAGACTGAAGAGGATTTCACGGCCACGCTTGATCTTGTGAAGCAGGTTACTTATGCGCAAGCTTATTCATTTAAATATAGCCCACGCCCTGGAACACCGGCTTCTGAGGAAACGCAGATTGATGAGGATGTTAAATCGGAGCGTCTGGCGCGTCTGCAGGATGTCTTGAACATCCAACAGGTAAACTTTAATGCCTCACAGGCTGGGGAAACGCTAGAGGTCTTGTTTGAAAAGCAAGGCAAGAAGCCCGGGCAAATGGTTGGGCGGAGCCCCTATTTACAGACTGTTCACGTGGACGCGGATGAGACTGTAATCGGTAAAATTTTACCCGTCAAAATTGAAAAGGCACACGCGAACAGCCTGTCGGGTAAGATTTTAGCGGTTTAATGCCTATTTGATGTTGTTCTATTATCAGCCACACCTATATGAAGCTTTTGTGAATAAGGGGATTGTCTCTTGCGTGGCCGACCCAATCACGCCATATTTTTATTAATGATTTTTCAATTTAACAGCCACATTCGAGGAGCCCGCGATTGAGCAATTTGAAAGCTGGAGCTGCCGCGGATCGCTCCAAAAACAACAGTCAGCTTATACTTGATTTTGATGACAATCTTTTGCTGAGTGAACTTTTTGGTGCACATGATACAAATCTGGTTCGAATTGAAGAAACGCTCGGCATTTCTATTGTCAGTCGTGGTAATAAGGTTTTTCTCTCTGGCGATCAGACCGCATGTCAACGTGCTGGAGAGGTTCTCGAACAGCTTTACAGCCGTCTAAAAGTTGGTGACAGTATCAGTAAGGGTGACGTTGATGGTGCGCTCCGCATGACAGTTACGCCTTTGAAGGTCAAGAAAAGCAAGTCTTTCGTCAAAAACGGTAAAGGATCGGGTGGTCAAGATTTGAATAGTGGTGTCAGAACTCAAAAACGGGCGGTTGCGCCAAGGTCACCAACACAGGCAAGCTATATTGAAGCCCTGATGCGCGATGAATTGATTGTTGGAAGTGGCCCTGCAGGTACCGGCAAGACTTACCTCGCCGTCGCCGTTGCCGCGTCCATGCTTGTTGAGGGTAAAGTAGATAGAATTATTCTTTCAAGACCGGCGGTAGAGGCGGGAGAAAATTTGGGTTTTCTGCCAGGTGATATGCGGGACAAAGTCGATCCTTATTTGCGGCCTCTTTATGATGCGCTTTATGACATGCTTCCCGGGCCTCAGGTTATGCGCAGTATGGAGTCCGGCGAAATTGAAATTGCGCCCCTCGCTTTTATGCGCGGCAGAACCTTGGCAAATTCTTTTGTTATTTTGGATGAGGCACAAAATGCCACGCCAATGCAGATGAAAATGTTCCTCACCAGAATGGGTGAAAACAGCCGCATGGTGATTACAGGTGACCCCAGTCAGGTGGATTTGCCGTTCGGGGCAAAATCCGGCTTAAGGGATGCGATGGAAATTCTCCCTGTAGTTAAGGGGGTCAGTGTTATAAACTTTACTGAGAAAGATGTTGTGAGGCACGATATGGTAACACGCATCGTCAAAGCCTATAATAAACGCGACAGAAAGCTCACTGATTTTAAAGAAAATAAAAAATCAGAAGATAATCAAAACTCTGACACTTAATGAGGAGTTCTGAGAGAAGCCCAAAGCGATGATGCTTCCCACAACAAGACTTCTAATGGTATAAAATTGTTAAGAAATGCCTGATCAAACGTCTGCAAATGAGACAAATGAAGATGAAAGCACTCTATTAGTTGAGATTGTAACCGAGCAATCTGACTGGGAAAAGGGGGCTTGGGCCGGCGTGCAGGATGACATCCAACATGCGGCAATTGCAGCATTTCATGCCGGTATTGATGCGCGGACTGATATATCATTTCCCGATGTTGATATTGAGATTGGTATTCGCTTGACGGATGATAAGGAAATGACAACCCTTAATGCTCAATGGCGGAACATCGACCGCCCGACGAATGTCCTCTCTTTTCCGAGCTGGGATGGTAACACTGAGCTTTACAATGGTGAGAGTGGGATTTTGCTGGGTGATGTCGTGTTGGCGCGGCAGACAATTGAAGCAGAGGCTGATGGGGCTAATCTCCCGCACGTGAACCATGTTAAACATCTAGTTGTTCATGGTGTTCTTCATTTGCTTGGGTTTGATCACGAAACAGATGAGGAGGCTGACATTATGGAGTCTCTGGAGGTCAAAGTGCTTTCCAATATCGGGGTTGCATCTCCTTATAAGCACAGGAAAAAGGAAAACGTTATATGAGTAGTACTGATTTTCAGGCGCAGAGCCTGTGGGCTAAGCTCAAAGCCATTCTAATTCCGCCAGACACAAATTTACGTGAAAGCCTTGAGGATGTTCTTGAAGAAGAGGCGGGCAATGATGAAAGTCTGACGGGTGAAGAACTTCATATGCTGAGGAACCTTCTTGGCTTTAAGGATGTTCGCGTTGAAGATGTTATGGTCCCGCGTGCGGATATTACTGCTGTCGATGAAAAGGCTTCATTGGAGGATCTGGGCGGCTTGTTTACAGAGTCAGGTCATTCGCGGTTGCCGGTTTATAAGCAGTCTTTGGACCATCCGATAGGCATGGTGCATATTAAGGATCTAGTGGTTATGCTGGCCGGAAAAGCACCAAAAGTGCCTCTTAAGGCGCTTATCCGTGATATTTTATTTGCCCCGCCCTCTATGCCCGCGCTGGATTTATTACTTCGTATGCAGGCCTCTCGTTCGCATATGGCCTTGGTCGTAGATGAATATGGCGGCACTGACGGGCTCGTGACGATTGAAGATTTAATTGAGGAAATTGTCGGTGAAATCGAAGATGAATATGATGATCAGGACGGCCCCCAAATTGTAACTCGTAGCGGCGATATTTTGGAGGCGCAGGCGCGCCTGCCCATAGACCAGCTTGAAGAAAAGCTTGGCATTACCTTGGTTGATGAAGACGAGGATATTGATACGCTGGGTGGACTTGTTTTTACGCTGGCCGGGCGCGTCCCGCAGCGCGGTGAAATGATTATACATAAAAATGGGATTGAATTTGAGGTCAGAGATGCTGACCCGCGGCGTATTAAGACCCTACGAATTAGACGAAAAAAGGTTCAAAATAAATCTGAAAATGATGCTCGGCCCTCTCAGAAACTGGATTGATAATCAGTCAATCCGACTGGCTCTTTTGTCGCCGATAAAGGGCGGGCTTTTTGATTTTTTCCTCGGCGCGCTTGTGCCATTGGCTATGCCCCCTTTAGGTGCGTGGCCAATTTTGTTTTTCATCTTTCCTGCCTTATTGATGAGACTACAACGTATTCAGCGTTGGCAGAACGTAGCGCTTACCGCTTGGTTGTTTGGTTTTGGGCAGTTCTTTATAGGCCTCTATTGGATAGGGTTTGCTTTTTTGGTAGAGCCGGATCTTTTTTTATGGGCCTTGCCTCTTGCAATCACATTTCTGCCCGCCGGTCTTGCGGTGTTTCCGATGCTGGCGGCCTTACTTTGGTTTCTTTTTTTTGCTGACAAACCAAGGTTTGCCATCCGCGCGCTCGGACTTGTTCTATGTTTGGTGCTGGCATCCTGGTTGCGGTCCAACATATTGACTGGACTGCCCTGGAATCTCTACGGCATGTCTGCGTTAAGCTGGCTACCTCTCGCCCAATCAGCCCGTCTGTGGGGTGTGCATGGCTTGTCTCTACTTATGCTTTGTTTTGCAATGCTTCCCCTTTTCATTCGGCACGAAAGAAAACTGGCCGTATTTTTGTCTTTGGGTTTTTTGCTGATTATTTGGGATGGTCATACACGGCTTAAAACTTATGAGCCGGAAAAAACGGCTGATTTGATGGTTAGAATTGTTCAACCAGCCATTCCACAAAAAGAAAAATGGATTCCCGAAAACAGGCTTGGGATTATTCGCACACATCTTGAACTCACCGGACAGCCAGCCGAAGTGCCGATAGATTTGGTGGTCTGGCCTGAAACCGCCCTCCCTGCTTTGTTATACAGAGATATATGGTTGCGAGAGCAAATTACTGATATTTTACCCGATGGGGCATATTTGGTGACAGGTGGTTTGCGGCGCGAGACTCTTGTTAAAGCGACAGATATTAGACCCGGCGAAGAGAGAGCGGTGCCAGCCGAGGAGGTTACGCCTGAAGCTGAAAGACCATGGCAAAGTTTTAACAGTGTTTTTGTAATCTCCCCCGAGGGGGATGTTGAAGACTTTTATGATAAGCATCACCTTGTGCCTTTTGGGGAGTATCTCCCGCAACAACAGCTTCTGGAATTTCTTGGACTCGAGCAACTTACCCGATTGCGTGGCGGCTTTACTGCGGGCGAAGAGCCAAGAACACTCGCGCTTGGTAAGTTGGGCAAGTCCTTTTCACCCCTCATATGTTATGAGGTGATTTTTCCTGGACGCGTTGTGGGGGACTTTCGACCGGATTTTTTAATTACAGTGACTAATGACGGTTGGTTTGGGAAATCTGCAGGTCCATGGCAACACCTGGAAATGGCGCGGATGCGTACAATTGAAGAAGGGTTACCAATTATCAGGTCAGCAAATACCGGTGTTTCAGCAGTTTTTGATGCGCTTGGTCGCCAGCACGCTTTGATACCACTGATGCAAAGAGGGGTTTTGGATGTATCCTTGCCGCCGGCTGTCGATGAGACGCCCTATGCGCGTTACGGCGATATGATCTTTTTTTTGATGTTTTTTGGCGTTGCAGGGCTGGTGTATAGAGCGCGAAGAGCCAGCGCCTAAATATTTTAAAAACCTGTAGTATTTAATGTTAAATACTGATACCTAATATGAAATCATCATAAGCGGAGTTTTTCTGGTGGCTTCTAAAGATCCATCTAATATCGATAAACATATTGGTTATAAGCTCAAGCTGCGGCGGGTTGATGCCGGTATGAGCCAGGAGGCCCTGGGTGAAAAAGTGGGTTTGTCATTTCAGCAAATTCAGAAATATGAAAAGGGCGCTAACCGGATTTCAGCATCCCGCCTGTTCGAGCTCACGCGCATTCTTGAGGTTGATATATCATATTTCTTTGAAGGGTTCGAAACATCTGGGCCTTATCTCAGAATGGAGGATAGTGCACCTATTCCGAAATTTATCGATTTTGTCAGTAGCAATGAAGGTATGAGCTTGAATCGTGCTTTTACCCGCATAAAAAGCCGTCGAACCCGTCGCGCGCTCATCGATATGGCAAAATCTCTCGCTGGTTAACCCACCTCAGCGCAAAATCTGCCTAAATTATTATAAAACATATAAAGAAAGCTTTATATGGCTTGTCTAATAAGCCGTGCCCTGCTAAAGAATTGGCAAATAGTGGAGATGTTATGGCCCGTCAAGAATATATTTTTACAAGTGAATCCGTTTCCGAAGGTCACCCGGATAAAGTGTGTGACTTGATTTCTGATAGTGTTCTGGATGCTTTTGTAGCCAAAGAGCCTGAAGCTCGTGTTGCTGTTGAAACATTAACAACAACTAACAAAATTGTTTTGGCCGGCGAAGTGCGTCCAACAGGTCTCATCAGTGCCGAAGAAATGGCGAATATCGCCCGTGAGCGCGTCCGGAACATCGGGTATGAACAAGACGGCTTTCATTGGAAGCATGCTGATGTCGATGTTTATGTTCATGCTCAGTCTGCACATATTTCACAAGGTGTGGATGGTGATGGCGGCAATAAGGATGAAGGTGCGGGCGATCAGGGTATTATGTTCGGTTATGCTTGTCGTGAAACTGAGACACTAATGCCGGCGCCTATTGCGTTTTCTCATCAAATTCTTTCAGACATGGCGCAGGCAAGAAAATCTGGCGCCGTTCAAGGTTTCGGACCAGACTCAAAAAGCCAAGTTTCTCTTAAATATGAAAACGGCAAGCCTGTCGCCGCGACATCAGTCGTTGTTTCGACCCAGCATGATGAAGGCTTGTCGCAAAGCGATGTGCGCGAACTTGTTCGCCCGTTCGTTGAGGCTGTTTTGCCTTCGGGCTGGATGTGCCCCGAAGACGAGTTCTACGTTAATCCGACTGGGACATTTGTTATTGGTGGGCCTGACGGGGATGCCGGTCTTACCGGCCGTAAAATAATAGTCGATACCTATGGTGGTGCAGCCCCGCATGGCGGCGGAGCGTTTTCCGGTAAAGACCCAACTAAGGTTGATCGCTCAGCTGCCTACGCGGCTCGTTATCTTGCTAAAAATGTTGTAGCCGCAGATCTTGCTGACAAATGTACTATTCAGCTTTCTTATGCGATTGGTGTTTCCAAACCAATTTCTGTTTATGTTGACCTACATGAAACAGGAAAAGTTGATCCTTCCAAATTGGAAGGCGCCCTTGGCGAAGTTATGGATCTCAGCCCAAGAGGGATTAGAACTCACCTTGGCTTGAATAAGCCGATATTTGCGCGCACTGCGGCCTAT
>MDTB01109288.1_pt1 | contig 21975 bp, 23 predicted proteins | sample 811161 | NCBI WGS metagenome assembly MDTB01 (sample SAMN05326650, study PRJNA326480) | marine metagenome | isolation source: seawater | place: Mediterranean Sea | collected 2009 | reverse complement strand
GACTCCATACTTTCACTCCATTAATCATCAATGCTGGCTCGGAAGGGGCATTAGAATGCTGAGCAATCGTTAGGTCTGTTATGGATGGAGTTACTGCTGAATTGGAAGTGGTTAGTTGAATCCTAACACAAAGATAGTAACTTGAACCAGAAATTGATTTTGTAACTCCTGCTTCTGTTTTAGTCCATGTTGTCACACCACTTGAACCAGAGGAACAAGAAGATGATGAGGATGCTGCACCAAAGCCGACTTGTATGTTAGTTCCAGAAGGAGTATTTCCAGTCCAATTTAATGTTGCTGCAACGGTAGAAGAAGTTCCAGAACCAACATATTGGTAAGCATAAAAATATCCACTTGAACGATAGGTTGCAAAATATTCAATGCCTACTGAATCAAGTATTGGAGAAACACCATTTGAAGAAGATATCAGTTCGACTCTCCAGTCTAATGTATTACCAACTTGAGAAAATGTAATTTGTTGTCCTGGATATGCATTTACCCAAGTGGAACCCCCGTCATTAGATAATTCTAATTTCAAATCAGTTCCTGTTGGTATCCGTCCAATTAAACTCTTAACAGCAACAGTATCAATTGAGGCTGATAATGTGTAAGTCCTTCCATAAATAGTTTCTGAAGAGGTAGAAGTAGGTTCGGAGTAGTCGATTGAACCATCACCAGACCTGTGGATTTTTCTCGATGAACTACTACAGTAACTTGTATAATGACAAACATATAGTAATTTACCATCTCCAGATTCTGTAAGACCATAATGGCCTCTATTACTCATTTCTTCAGAACCCATCAAAGTTGGAGAGATTCCATTGAAATTAAAGAAATAATGCCTACTAGGATAGCCTGAGGTTGAACGGTCATATTCATTGTAAATAACCGTCGGTAAATTAACGATTAATCCAGCGCCATAGCTACTAGTAATTCCCGCTGAAGAGCCGATGGACCATGTTCCATTAATCATTGTAGGGTTAGAAGGATTAACCTCGTGCAAATAATGGTCTGAAGATTGGTAATTATATGTTGATAAATACATCTTACCCGTGTTCTCATCAAAATCTACGCCATTAATATATCCTTGAGCACTCGAATACCAAGATTGTTGACAGTTCCAAGTTAGAGAGGTTGCAGTTTCAACGATTGACCACTTGTTGACTGTATAGTATGAGTAGTGAACTGTCCAAATAGAGCCATTGTAAACAGTAGCATCATACATGTTGTAGTATAGTGAATTAGATGATGTGGTGGAACAGGTTCCAGCATTGAAACTAGCAGTGCCAATATATGCACCTGTTGAAGCATTTATCCTGAGAATTGTCGGTTGTTGGCTAGGATAAGTCGAACTGTACTTCATCACCATGTATTCATCACCATAAAGGACAACTACTCCCACATATCCCCAAGAAGCACTACTTGAAACCGAAATATCAGAATACTTCTTTGTTGGCGAACTATAGCCCTGATCGCTTAGTGCGACAAACTGGCCAGTGACATTATGTTCAGCGTTTCCTGTAAAGGAAACATCGCTGGACCTAGATAGTGAATTGACTGCATTTGTAGGGTTACCCTGTAATTCCATTCCTTGATTTTGAGTATTTAGATAATAACGATATCCGCTGGAAAATGGGCTTGGGACATTTCCTGAAATATACCCATTAGTATCTCCTTGCCCTCCATAATCACTATTTGAAGTAAAATTAGTCCATGAGGTCTGGCTTGCTTCCCCTCTTAATCTGAAAGTTGCATCGGTAACCTCTGCCCCATAAGGCATGGTTATCTCTCCGGCGTTTACATCGCCTGATGCGGTAAAAGAATGTTGGAATGATGTTGAACCATCATCAAATTGATTCGCTGTCATCGAACTTGAAGCCAAAGGGGCGTAAATAGATACTAAAAATAAAGATATCAAAAATAATGCGCGCTTCAATATAACACCTCCTTCAACTGTAGATATTATCCGATAGTGGCAACCCATTTCAAGTATACCCCTCAGTGTTAGAACATTTGAACAAAGAAGTCAAAGATAAAAACCGATGTGGGGTATACAGGCGGAGAGGTATATGGGTTTGATTTCGAGTTTTTGGGAGCGACAACATGGAAGACAATTGATGCTTAGTGCAACTGCATTTGGCGCCACAGTAATACTTCTTTTAGTGAGTGGCTATCAACTCTTATTCCTTCAAGATAATACTGATTGGCAAGACTACACCGGTGCGGCAATCGGCATGGCTGTCATCTCTTCAATACTATTAATGATAATCACGCCTGAATTCTTAACTCTGAAAGGTTATGTTTCAATTCTAGATGAATTAAAAGAGACAGAATCTCTATCCGAATTAAAAAGAAGGCGTTCTGAAGGCGATGAGGCTGCTAAAGTCCTAGGTGCTGGACACGCCGAATCATGGAATGAATTCCTACAAAGCAAGGGCCTAAAGAAAATGAAATGAGGCGATTTCTTGACTCAACCTAGCCCTTTTGGCAATCTGCTTAGAGAGATTATATTGGCTGGAGCGATGATAGGAATTCTAGTTTTAGGTTTATGGGCCCATACAGGCTCAATGCCACCTCTCGTGGTTGTTGAATCGTCTTCAATGATACATGAGATTGATGGTGAAGTTGGAAGTATTGATGCTGGAGACCTAATTTTAGTAAGAGATAGTTCTTTTGAAAGCATTGTTACCTTTGCAGAAGGTTCTGATTCTACAGATTCGTCTTTTGGATATGAGATGCACGGAATGGCTGGCGATGTAATAATCTACCAAAAGAATGGAGATACTGGGACTCCTATCATACACCGAGCGATACTAAGGGTCGAGGCAAGCCAAACACTTACTCCTGATAGAACTGCAAATGAGGAAGACAACAATACAAAGCATTGTCCAAATGGAGGTACATGGGACTCCAATTCCATTGACCAAGATGGGGAATTAGGAACCTGTATTTTGACTTGGAATGTACCTGGGACAAATGTCACCGACCAAGAAAGAATTACTATACACTTTGATGGTGTAAATGCTGGACATTATGATTGCAAGAGAATGGCTCACGCAAATGTAGAGCCGTTTTTGGTTGTATGGGACTGGCAACCTAAACACGCAGGAATAATGACTCTAGGAGATAACAATCAATGTTCGGTTGACCAAGGAGGATTGGCTGTTAACGGTTCATCTGGCGTTCACAGTGAATCTGGAGTTGCTGGACCGGTCCGCTCCGACTGGCTCATTGGAGTTGCTGGAGGAGAAATACCGTGGCTTGGCTCTGTCAAATTGATGGTTAGTGGCACTGGAACTAACGATAATGGAGAGGTTTCCCCCGGTACACAATATGTACCAGAATCTTCTTTCTTTTACCTGATTACAATTATTGTAGGTATTCTTTTGATCCCACTTGTCTTGGAAAGGATGCTCAAAAGAGTTATAGAAAATTCTCCTGAAGCACATCAAATTAAACTTGAGCAGGAAGAATTTGATCACTCTTCTGAAGAATGAGATAAATTTTCTATTGCTTCGGTCAAAGATAATTCACCTTTAGCAACTAATTCAGCTTGACCAAAAGAGATTGTCAACTTTCCTTTGCTAAACTTACGACTTTGGCGTTGAATTTCTTTTATTTGTCCAGGCAATGGATTTATTTCTCTTAATTCCCAAACCCTTTGGCCACTATTCGAAGCGATTCTAAGAGCCGATATTGAATGATTATGCCTTAGTAACCCTCTTGATGTTTTAGATTCATCAACCACTTCCACATTCCAATTATTTTCAATACAAATATTGATGATTCTATCACGTATTAACGGGTCACCATTACCTATTCTTATCAGTAATGAATGTGAAGAAATTGAACTGGATATGGACTTGATTTTCTTAGCAATTTCTGAGATTGATTGTAATTGAGAAACTCCAATATAGACTCCGTCTGCAATCCATGATAGACCCGGATAAGGACCAGGGTCTATGCCAAACACAAGTTGGTTTGGTTCATCCAAGCCTTTCAAAATCAATAATGCAAACTCAATACTGCTATCGATGGTTTCGATTGTAGTAGGGATTGCTTTACCTAAGGATTCATTCTCAATAATCTCTCTACCTTCAGCAAACCAAATTACTTCTTTAGAAATTACTTTCTCAGAAGCATCTAGAACATCAAAATCAATCTTCCTTGACTTTAATGACTTGATTAATTTATAGGATAATTGGAAGTTAGCAGTCCTAATTGCCAACCTTGCCATGAACCTTGCAGAAGTTCATGTTCATCAAACCTATCGCCGCTTACTTCAAACACTTAACAAAAAATAATTTTGATTATGTTTGAACCGAAGTAATCAAAAGCGCTTGACATTGATGTCTTAGCGTGGGTAGCCAATACGAACGTGAACTTAGGCAGGTTCTTGCCGGGATTCCAAAGGGCGTGGAAGCGGTTATTCGTTCATGTAGTGAACAAGAGAAAATGAAAATGCGTCTGATATTACAACGCCCATTTCTCGTAGTTCGTGCTGCTGGGTCAGGAATGGAGGGCTCAGGAGATTTATTGGCACTAAGGGGCGACTTATGTTTCCCTATTGAGGTTAAATCTTCTAAAAAAGCAAAATTCTATCTTTCTGGTAGAACTAAAGATCAATATGAATCCATGATTTATGAAGGAGAAAGGTGTAATTTAATGCCTCTTTATGCATATAGGTTGAAAGGCATCCGTGGCGATTCTTGGAGAATATTTAGAGTTGAGACTGAGTCTCTCTCAGGGAAATTAAGGAAATTATCTCCTCTTATTCCTGCATTTCCTAAGACAAGAGGGGGTAAACCATTCATGGACTGGGAGCAAGGTATGAAACTGAATGATTTCATCGCTTTAGTAAGTTCACAGGCTGGTGTTAAGCAATTTAATCTGAATCAATTGAAAATCAGAAGTTCTCAGAATAAAACAAAGTTCCCCAGTAAATCCGATGAAAAATTAGGGTTTCAAGAAAAAACTAAACCATCGAAACAAGTTGACATATTTGCTGAATTAGCGAGAAGAAAAAGTGTCTAACTAAAAGTATGGAATCAAAAGAATGAATAGCAGCATTCCTAGTAATGCTAGTGAAGAAATACTAGAGGCTTTACTCGAGATATGTTCAATCCACATTGGATTCATATCACCAATTTTTAATTTCTTACCTATTTTTCTAAATCCTTTCAATACTCCACGAAGTAGGTCTCTAAACAAATGACCACCATCGAATGGTACCATTGGAATTAGGTTAGTAAAGCCAAGTAGAATATTGACCCACATTAACCAGAAGAATAGATTGGTCAAAAACAGTAGCCCAGATTTACCTAGAATAGACCCCAATCCATCGTCATCTGCTTCCAATAATGATTCTTCAAATGGGTGCATAGATACACCTTGAAGTTCGAATGGAATTATCATTAACCCTAAAGTGTGGAACGGTAATACTAGTGCTTTTTGAGCAATATTTCCTTCCCATCTAGGCGAGAGCGGCCCTGCAATTCTATCGATTCCATGCGTCCCTTCTGCAAGTCCTTCGATACCTAAGAACGGGTCTCCCTTTGAGATGTTTAGTTTCTCTAAATTTGATTCACTCCATCCTAAATCAATATAATAATCATACTTGTCTGAAAATGTGGCACTGAGATTCTCTTTAGTACCATCTTGGTGTAATACCGAAATCACAACAGTATCATTAGCAGAGTAATCTTCCATTACAGAATAAAAACCATCTAGACCTTCTATCTGTTGACCATCGATTGATTCCAATGTATCCCAAGGTTGCATTCCTGCTGCATCTGCTCCTTGGTCTTGGATAATGCCTCTCACGTGGATGTTTTCATTTCCTGAAACAAATTGACCGGCTAATCCACCAATAATTAGTAAACAGATAAATGCGGCAAAAATATTGGTTGCTGGTCCTGCTGCAAACATTCTCATTCTTTCTTTAGGAGGGGCATTCATCAATTCTTCATACTGTGGTTCAGCAAAAGCGCCAAGAGGCAATGGACCTAGTTGTAATAATCCAAATGAACGAACTCTCATTCCGTGTGCTCTAGCTTGTAGGCCATGTCCAAATTCATGAATAACTAAGGCGATAATAAATGATAAAACGCCCCAACCAAGTGGAATCATTGGGTTTATCCCCGGTATAGCAACTAATTCACTAGCAGAAGGAGGGTCCATCTGAGGAGGGGAAATTATTGCGGAAATGAATGCAAGAATCATTAGTAATCCGACTAAGAGCATCGAAAATACACATATCCAAAGCGAAACTTCTCCATAAAGGCGCCAGAATTTACGTGGCTTTGCTGTTTTATCTAAAAGTTTGAGGCCTTTGCTACTCCTAACCATTAGGATAACACCGAAAACTCTAGTTGCATTCCATTTGTCAAGAACACCATTTCGTTCCCAATTTCGCAGTAATATGTACCATACTAGGATCAAAACAAAAATTAGAGTCCAATCTATTTGGATTGCCCCCCAACTTGCTGCCATGTTCAGTCCAATCGGTTCTTTACTTTCAACCTTAACAAATTTTGAACAAACTTCAAAGGGGGCGGGCTTGAGGCCAAATCATGGTCTCATACGAAGCTGCCATTCTTTCTTGGTGTAGTGATACTTGGAGACAAGAGCCAGTATCTATTGAAGAATGGGTCGTTGACGAGGGCTTCGCCCAAGTATTTATCAGACTGAAAAATAGTGTATTGATTGTCGATTTCATATTGGATAATAATGGTGACTTAATCTGTCAAAATCATTTACATATCCCACAGGAACGTTGGAATCCTGGTTCAATTCAAGTATTCCGTACAAATGAAGGAAAGGTTAGATTCCGACATAGGAACTCAGAAATTATTCTTGCTGCTCACTTTAGGGCCCCTGAATGGGGTCAATCTCTGTTAGAAGAATGGCTTATGTCTCAGAGAGGAGAAGTTATGAGACCAAAGGATAAGACGCAAAGGATTGCGGCGATAAAGAGAAATAAAGAGAGTATCAAAAGAAATCTCAATTCTGCATCATTGGATTCTGCCATTATTGAAATTCAAATCGTATCTCACCGATTAGAATCTGCAGAAACTGGATTAAATCCTCATAAGTTAATTGCCGACGAATCTGAATGATTAGATCATTTTTACTTTGTAACGGTCTCTACCATTGACATAAACTGTAATACTGCCAGAAGATGATACACAAATTGCCAGACATTCCCCTAATTGAGAAATCGCTCTTGAGGCTAGATGTCTACCACCTTCACCTGATTTAGTAGAAACTCCGGAAGGAACTTGAATATATCTTCCAGCATCGCTTGCAATTCCTTCTTTGTTGAAAAATACTGCACCATCAAGCCATGCAAATTCTGCAAAGGTTTCGTGGTTATCCTTTATCAAAATACTACGCTTTTCAGAATTATGGCCTTTGAATGGATTTAGAACCATTGCTGTTGAATGCTTTCTAAGAATAGGTAAAGGCCCTATTGCAAATATTGCTCCCACCGAGTGCCCTTCTCTGCCTCTACTCGCAATATGTCTTGCCAATTCCATCGATTTTGTAAGAACATCTAATTCTATACCGACCTCTTGAGCTAGGTTGGCAAATCTATTTGCATTAAGCATAGTTGTATCTATTGAAAATACTCCGTCTACCGGTTCGGCTAGTATGACTAAAATTCTCTCACCACGCGAAATACGGCCTTCTCCTATAGCTTGTAGAATTAAATCATGTAATTGGGTTAGAATTAAAAGACCCATTGAGCTAAGATTTTCTTCGATGATTGTTGCGTCAATCGGGGTATCGTTCAATGATTCTATGACCCTAGATTGGCTTGTTAAAACTGAAAGACCAACACCTTTAGGAATTACTTCAGATATCATTCGAATCTTTCGAGTACTATTGGAGAGCATCAAAACACTATCGTAAGTACGTCTATCTGATGGAAAACTACTGGCGACCATAGAAACGAGGTCGACCATTTAATCACCTATTGATCAGTAGTATCTATACCCGGCAATTGGTCTTCTGATTCACGGTAAACTGTACGCATATTACTAATGAAGTTGCGTTCTTTAACAACGATCCAAAATTCTTTGAATCCAGGGTCTTCTTCTCCATCAAGATGACCGAGTAATACTTCTAGAGTAATTCTTGCGCCTTCTCTGTGAGGATAACCAAATATGCCCATCGATATAGGAGGTGAGACAATTTTGTTAACATTGCCAATCTCTTTGATGGTGTCAAATAAGTTGTGATAGGTTTCAGGGAGCAGTTCACGACGTGATTCATCTTGATTTGGCCTTCTACAATCGGGCCCGACTGCATGAATTATGTGTTTGAAATTACTCCCTAAAGCGAATGGCTTGGTCACTACATTTTTTGTAACTGCACAAGGAGGGGCATTGATTTTACGCATTTCTAAACAAATATTTCTGGTTACTTGAGTGAGTTCTTCACCAGCTTTAGCATGAACTAAAGAGTCTAGTCCTTCTCTACCAGATAATCTATTGTTGGCTGGAGTGATTAATACATCTCCTTCATGGTCCCACAAATCACCACCGACAACTTTGAGGATACCCCATTTGCATGTCCTCGACATATATAATTCCGGCATCGTACAACCATGGAGGGCCGTCTTACTTATCAAGTTCGCTAAATTGCATAATTTTTAGCCAAAAAAACTAATTTTTGACTCACCCGTACATCGGAAGGTTTCATGTGCTGACTCTCTATGGGAGTAATGAATACTATGGCAGTAGGATACGTATTGGTCAATGTAGCACCAGGATTAGAACTAGAAGTTTATGAAATAATGAAAGGTTTTGAACATGTACAAGATATAACAGTACTTTTTGGAGATTATGATTTGATAATCAAACTTGTTGCAGATGACTTGGCATCAATTGCTAAAACAGTAGTAGAAACTATTCGTTCTGTCAAAGGAGTAATAAATACAAAAACTCTCGCTGGAGCAGATATTTAATTTCATAGAATCGCTACTAAATTAAACGCTCTACTGCACCTTGTTAACTCAAAAAACTCATTTCGAATGGGGTCTTGCGCTCCATATGTGGAGCAGTATGCGTGTTTTTTTGCGCAAATACTAAATACTGTATCGTGTGGACAAATATCGGAGGTTATCCAAAATGTCTGATAAAAAATATTTCGTCCTAATGGAGGGCGGTAAAGATACGAGCCAGGTTTTTGCAAGCAAACAACCCCGTGGAGCGGCCCTTAAAGCTGCAACCCGCGGACATTCGACCATACGCCTACGTGAGCGTGGAACAAAGAGAGTCCACTGCTTCACAGGAAGCATCTCGATGGTTGATAAGCCAGCGAACGGTCCTGCTTGGCTACCTGATAAGATCAAAAAGGCCAATGTCAAAAAGACTGGTATTGAACACCTTTGAGTGTCTTACCAAGGCTAAATTATGATTAATGTATTCCGAGGAATGCAACTGCCTCTTCAAAGACTTAGGTCTTTGAAGGGGCTTTTTTTAATTTCAAAATAACTGCTAATGTAATTCCTATAACCAATTCAATAGATAACCAATAAAGTTGGGTGGTAGAATCAAAACCGTGAATTGACATTGAGAGTAACCGAGTCGTGAAATATCCCATATCAATAAAAAATGCCAAGAATAGTGATTGGGTTAGAATATGTTTGGATTGAAATTTACTTAGTAATGTGAAAAACAAACCAATGCCAAGAGGTACTGCAGAAAGTCTGATTCTATAATCAACTTTTTCAACGAGTTCTTTTGATTCTAGGCTGGATTGAAATAAATGAGGGAATAAAAAAGACACTATTGAAAAGAGAATCAAAGAGATACCAATGATTTGTCTGTATGAAGGATACGCCTTATTGTTCATCTACATGCCTCTTTGGAATCCATTCACCGACCCACAACGCAATAGCAATCATCAAGATTTGCCCAATTAAACGCAGTATGTGCCAAATTGTAGCAAAGGTTTGACCCTCTAATGGTACATCATTAATCCACATATTCAGATTAGCCCAATAAACGCCAATAAGAAATAGAGCCATGAGTAAACCCGAGTATTTACGAGTCTTTGGAATGATTAATCCAATCCCTAGGGCAATTTCCATTGCACCTGTGATTAAAACCCAAAATGTAGGGTCGCCAAGAATTGTAGGAACTATTGGTTCAAACCATTTTGGATCTATGAAATGGCCAATCCCTACATTGATAAAAAATACTCCAAGTATAAATGATAAAATATGTTTCGTCCAGACGATCTTATTCATCGACTATCGCCTTTCAGTAACGTACTTTCTTCCGAGTCAATGTACGCCAGATTCGTTGTAGTGGGTCATAATAACGGTCTACTACTCTCTCTTTGAGTTGTATAATAGCATCATCAGTAATTTGAATCCCTGCAGGACAAACTTCCGTACAACAGCGTGTTATGTTACAATATTCAACTCCAAATTCTTTCTTAATTTCTGGAACTCTGTCTTCTGTATCAAGTGGGTGCATTTCATATTGAGCAAGTCTGACTAAATTTCTTGGTCCTGCGAAATCGTCGAATAGTGCATGGTCTCTTAGAACGTGACATGTATCAACACATAGGAAACATTCGATACATTCTCTAAATTGTTGAACTCTATCCGCTTCCATTTGATTGAATTCCCAATTCATTTCATCAGGCCCTTTGATTGGTTTTATTTTCTGCGCTACTTCATAATTCCATGATACATCGGTGACCAAGTCTTTGATGTGGGGGAAAGCCTTCATTGGTCGTATTTCAATTGGTTCGCCTTCTTCGACCTCATTGGTAACATCACTCATTCGTGTCATACACATCAAACGAGGTTTGCCATTTATTTCAGCTGAACATGACCCGCACTTTCCGGCTTTACAATTCCATCTTACGGCTAAGTCTGGTTCTTGTTCATATTGAACTCTATGAACACAGTCAAGAACTACCATACCTTCATCAAGTTCAATTTCATAATCTTCCATCTTAGCGGAATCGCCTTCCCCTCGGGTGATTAGGAACTTCTGTTTTTTACCTTTTAGAGACATTAATTGCCACCTCCTGCTTCTTCTGCTCTTTCCGCAATCATATCCTTGACCTCTTGGATTACTTCCTTGAGGTCTTTTCTCATCTCTTCTTTAGGTTCTTGGCGAATCTTAATTTCGCCTTCTTCCATCCAAATAATGTTTAGATTATTACCCCAATAATCATCATCTGGAACCGGGAAATCATCTCTAGTGTGTCCTCCACGGCTCTCTTCTCTTGTTATTGCTGCAAGTGTTGCAGCATATGATACATCGACCATATTCTTTAGGTCAAGGGCTTGATGCCACCCCGAATTATACTTACGAGATGAACCTGGATAACATGCAATTCTTCTATCATCATAACTTTTCAGATCGCTAATAGCTTCATCCAATTCCTCTTTGGTTCTAATGATTCCAACCTTCGCTTGCATCATATCTCTGAGTTCATCATAAATCAAACCTGGATTTTCTCCACCTTCGTTGTCAAATGGTTCTAGCATTACTTTAATCGCTTCTTGTACTTGTGAATCATCGATTGAAGGCTGTGCTAAGTCCTCTGACCTCTTTGCAGCAAACTCTCCAGCCCTTTTACCAAATACAATTAGGTCTGATAGTGAATTTCCTCCAAGCCTATTTGCTCCATGCAGCCCTGAAGCCACTTCACCGCATGCAAATAATCCCGGCACTGTAGTTTCTTGTGATTCAGCATTAACCAAAACTCCACCCATAACATAGTGAGCGGTTGGACCTACTTCCATGGCCTCTTTGGAGATGTCAACACCGGCAAGTTCCTTGAATTGGTGGTGCATCGACGGTAATTTCTTCAAAATTGCTTCTTCGCCTCTGTGGGATATATCTAGGAAAGCCCCACCATGTGGAGAACCTCTTCCTGCCTTAACTTCAGAATTGATAGCCTTAGCAACCACGTCTCTGGTCAAAAGTTCTGGCGGCCTTCTTACTGTAGCAAGTTTTCCTGATACAACTTCTTCGACCCATTGGTCTGATTCTTCGATAGTTTCTGCGTGGTCTCCAGCAAACATTTCTGGCACATAGCCAAACATGAAACGCTCACCTTTTGAGTTAGTCAAACGACCTCCCTCGCCTCTAACACCTTCAGTGACTAAAATTCCTCGAACAGAAGGTGGCCAAACCATGCCAGTGGGGTGGAATTGGACGAACTCCATATCTCTAAGTTCTGCTCCAGCCCATAGAGCCAATGCATGGCCATCACCAGTGTATTCCCATGAGCCAGAACAAACAGACCAAACTCTAGTGATTCCACCTGTTGCTAAAACAACTGACTTTGCTGAAAAGGCATGGAAATCACCGTCCACTCTTGTATAAGCAACACAACCTGTAACTCTATCTCCTTCTTTTAACAGATGGCGAACAGTGTATTCCATGAAGATGTCGATTCCTTCGTGAATTCCTCTTTCTTGTAAAGTACGGATTAATTCTAGCCCTGTAGCATCACCGACGTGAGCAAGTCTAGGGAAAGTATGGCCGCCGAAGTTTCTTTGATTGATTAGATTGTTTGGAGTTCTATCAAAAACAGCCCCCCATTGTTCTAGTTCTCTAACTCTATCTGGGGCTTCTTTTGCATGGTACTCTGCCATTTGCCAGTTAGCAAGCCATTTACTTCCTTTCATTGTATCGTGAAAGTGAACCTTCCATCCATCTCTTGGGTCTGCATTTTGCAAGGCTGCTGCACAACCACCTTCGGCCATTACTGTGTGAGCCTTACCGAGTAGAGACTTGGTGATTATTGCTGTTTTAGCACCACTTCTGGCTGCTTCGATAGCTGCTCTAAGACCAGCACCACCGGCGCCTATTACTATGACATCATATTCGTATTTCTTGTAATCTTCAGACATCATTTTCACCTCAAGTCACAAATAGCGCCACATCGCTGAAATATCCTTCACAAACTGCTAAGACCCATAGATCGCCTAAGAAGACGAAAATTAAAGAAGTCCAAAACCAAAAACCGTGAGACCTGTTAATGATTGAAATCTTACCAAATAATTTACCTCTTATCTTGCTAATTCCAGTAGTCCAGCGGTCTAATACTCCACCTGCAAGGTGTCTAAGAGCGTGACATGATGTAACATACATAGTTAGTAAAAATGCTTCAATACCCATGACAAATGTACCAATAGAGACTCCAAATCCGTCGTCATCAAAGGTCATTGTATGCGTGACATCCCACCATTTAATCAAAAGAATAATCATTGCAGCATAAAGGAAATATCTGTGTAAATTATTGAAAATAAATAATCTCTTTTCTCCTTTATATCCAATTTTCTTACTGATATCTGGTTCATCTACCCAGCATGCTACCGGACTAGCAAAAAAGGTTCGATAGTAGACTCTACGCATGTAATAGCAAGTGCCTCTAAAACCAAAAGGAATCCATAACACAAGAATAGCAGCATTAACCCAAGATGGATGGTCCCATGAAGATAATCCAAATAAATCCCATTCCAAAACATTAGGTGAAAATATTGGAGACATGACTACGCTGCCTTGTAAGTCATAGGAAATTGTCCCGTCAGTTGTATAGATGAATAGTCGCCAAAATGTATACAGTAGAGCAATATTCAATCCAATACCCATGACCAGTGGTTGAGACCACCATCTGTCGTTCCTATCAGTACGGCCCAGTCCGTTAATTACCGGGAGTTTTATGCCTTCACCCAAAGCTCTCACCACCCACCCATATAGGGCGGACATTATGATGCTAACACCCGCAGTCTTTGAGGTTGATTGTCGAATGACTGGTAAGTATTGATTACAACTTAGATGCTGTGTCCCATATTTCATCTAGAATTGTAGAATTTGCCCAATAATTTTTTGATTGCCACATCTTAATACCATTATCGCCGATTAATTGCAATGTAGGGGTAGATGGATTGCCATATGCTTCATACAAACCATAACCAGTATCTTGTTCTGAAAAATAATCTAGTGCAGGAGTATTTTCCTTACCCATTACGATTTTCCATGGAGCATAAGATGAGTCATTGGAGTCTAATCCGAAGGCATTCATTACTTCCTCTGAACCTTCGATGCCAGACCAACCATGAACACTAACCACTGAAAGTGTAGATTCATTTAATGAACCATTTTCTAGACTCTCACGTATCATATTAGTCCATTCGTGACATCCAAAACAGGCTGAACCAATCCATAGTATCAATACTGGTCCGTCTTCTAATTCCTGTTTTAGGTCGAAGGTTGGCCCTTGGTCTTCTACTCTATCTAGGGTCTCAGCCTTGAATGACAATCTAAGAGGGATTTCCTCTTCCTTATCACCGATTACAGACTGTGATTCAATACATCCAGGAATCAAAAGTATCAGAGTAATGAGCGCAATGGATAATCTATGCAACATGACCTTCACCGGTTGCATTATTTTTCATAGAAACCTTACTCGCCTTCTTGAGTTTGGGTTTCTTCATGTCTGCAAACCAATTACTTACGCCATTCCAATCAGGATCTAATCCCATATCTGCTAATACCAATTTACTACTGATTCGAGCGCTCTCAAAAATAGTAGGAAGACCGCTACCTGGGTGAGTTCCTCCACCTACAATGTACAAGTTTTTGGCTTCTTCAAATCGGTTTTGTGGCCTCCTCCATAGCATTTGTTTGAGGTCGTGAGTGAGGTTGAAAACCGCACCACGATAAATATCTGAAGCACCCCAGTCATCTGGAGTAACTACGGTTTCAGAGACGATATGGTCTGCAATATCGTCATAACCAAGTTTGGCTAATTGCTTTACAATTATATCTCTATAATCTGCTTTAATATCATCCCATACGATTGTATCATGGGTATTTGGCACAGGCACCAACACGTAAACAGTCGATTGACCTTTAGGTGCTAGACTGTCGTCGGTGATGCTAGCATTCTGAACATAGACCGATGGGTCATCCCATGTGAGTTTATGATTGGTAATATCGTGGAGATTCTGCTCATATGCGGAGGATGCATAGATTTGATGATGAGGTAAATCATACATCTTATCGACACCGAGGTAAAGCATGAAAGTCGAGCAGGAATATCCCTTCTTTTCGAGTTTCTTATTCGACCATTTCTTTCTCTTCTCGTCAGGTACAAGAGTTGTCATGGCATGTGCAAAGTCTGCATTTACAATGACCTTGTCAGCGTGAATTTCTTCTCCTTCGATACGTGCTCCAACTACTGTCTTTCCTTCATAAATTAGCGATTTTACCGGAGTACTGCAGCGGATTTTTACACCTAGTTCTTCAGCAATTTCACCCATACGGCTGGTAATACTACCCAAGCCACCCTTGGCATGGAAAATACCGTGCTCATATTCAAGGAAAGCAAGAATGGTAAACAAAGATGGTGCATGGAATGGGCTCATTCCCAAATACTTGGTCTGAAAAGACATTGCTAGTCTAACTCTCTCGTCATCGAAATGCTTGCTTAGATCTCCCGCTACACTCGCCCATGGCTTTAGAATCGTAGCGACTCTAACCGCTCTCTTGGAAAGCACATTTAGCGGACTTGTCCATGGAGTTTGTAGGCATTGCTTGGAAAAGTTAAGTTTCTTACGATTTTGTAGTACATACTTTTCGAATCCTTTGGCATTCTTGTCGCCTGCAAGTTCTCGAATTCTTTCGGTCATTTGGTCAAGGTTACTTGTCGCATCAATGTGTCCACCTGCCCCGAATACAAGCCTGTACATGGGGTCGAGGGGCATAAGCCCAAGTTCTTTGTGAGCGTCGCGGCCAATGGCTTGGAAAATCTCTTCGATAACTTCTGGATAATGGAAAAAGGTTGGTCCTCGGTCGAATGTAAATCCGTCCTTATGGACGAGTTTAGTTCGGCCTCCGACTTTCTCTTCTTTTTCTAGAATCGTGACATCAACACCAGAATATGCTAGCAGCAAAGCACTCGCCAAACCACCAGGACCGGCTCCGATAATAATTGCGGTTGGTTTACTTGATTCTTCCATGGTTAATTGGCTCGGTCTCGGCATATAAAGAACAGTATTGAACCATATTTGGAAATAGTAGTTCCTAGAGAATTATTATTCCAACAAAGGAATCTCTTGCTTAACTTTCAAAACAGTATCTCTTGCCGAAATAAGGGTCCCTTCAACACTACCATGAGACATGAAATCACCACTACGGAAAAATCCATCACTACTTTTTGATTTACTATCACCAAAAAATGGAGAATCAGTCTCGGGTAGTGCATTGACAATGTGTTGAACAGCAATGGAATCCCAATTATTGACTTGTTCACCATACCAAATTCTTAGTTCAGACTCAACTTTTGCCAATACCTCTTCTTTACTATCTAATCCTAAACTATCGCTTTTTTCTCCTAAAACCGTTACACATACCAGTGATTTACCTACTGGTGAATAATTGGATTGTATGTCTGAAGGTACTGAGATATAAGAGATTAAATCACTAGAATTTCTAATTTCGGAATTTAGCATTATATGTTTACTTTTCAGTGGTGATTTATCAGCAGAAAAATACAGTGTCCAAACATGCTTCTTGGATAAATTTGGCCTATCATCATAAGCGATAATTACGCCATTATATCGCCTTTCTTCGCCGTTGACTTTGATTGATTCAGGTGAAATGATTTCAACATTTGAATTTAGTTCAATATTTTCTTTAGGTATATTTTGTGCTAGTAAGTTAGGTATTGCTTGAATTCCTTTTTTTGGTAAAACCATATCTCCTTTCGACATAGTACGAAATACAAATTTGAATAACCTTTCATTTGTTCGAAGTTCAGATTCAAGAAAAATACCACTAAAGAGCGGATAGAAAAATCGATTGATGAATTTTTGAGAAAAACCTTGATTGCGCAACCAATGTTCCGTAGTTAAATCACCTTTAAGGAAAATTTCATCAACTGACATCTTGGTCAATTTACGCCTCATTAAAAGAACTTTGAACATATCTATTGGAGAAGCAAAAAAGCCAAACGCATCTTTGAACGAACTAAATGGTCTGCGAAACGGGTCTGAAAGACGCCAAATTCGGTTTCTTTTTGTTGAACTACGTATCACTAGAGCTCCAGGTTCGAAGGCTTTAGCATCTAACTTATCATAATCAATTACCTTTTGAGTAAATTCATATCCAGTCTGAAGAACGTGAAAACCATGATCTATCTGGAATCCATCTATCAAATCAGTTTTCATCCTACCGCCAATTTCATTTGACTTCTCATATAAGTCGACGTGGTATCCTAGTTCAATCAGTTCACTGCAACAATGTATCCCAGCAATACCAGCACCTATCACTGCAATTTTGGGTTTCATTTTACCAACTCTATTCTAGCCCCAATTTTTGTCTAAATTCTTCTAGATAAGGTCCCATCGACTGAATCAGATAAACATCCGGATGTGTCCTCAAAACTAATCCATCAAGGTACATTAAGGCCCTAATTATTGGAAATGCTTCTTCTCCAAATTCTGCCCCTGCAAGTTCAACCGCTGCTCTTACGGTTTGCATCATTATTTTGGTAAGACTTTGTTCTCCTACCGATTTCTTGCCAAAGTCTGCATAAATTTCATGCATCTTAGACATGTATTTTTTCATCTTCTTTTCTGACGGGTGTCTATCGGTCATCTCTAACAAGGCAATGAAAGCCTCATCCAGTTTTTGTTGAGATAAATTATCGAAGAAGACGAATAGTGATTTACTAACATTCTTCGGTGCATGACAAACAGCAGCATTATCGATAAAGACAAATTTGCCTTCTTTATCGATGATACAATTTCCTGGATGTAAATCTCCATGGAATGTCCCTATGCCAAAAAGATAAGCCCCGTGAATTCTAAATAATTCTAGAAGTTTATCCCATGAAAGAGATTTATCATTAATTCCTTCTTCGAGAGATTCCCCATCGATAAACTCTGAAACCAGTACATTTTCATTAGAAATATCTGGGTAATACTTAGGGAATCTAAGCAAAGGTGTCGGGAAATTTTTCGAGATATCTGATTGAATTTTCATCAATTCTCCAGCCCCCTTAATTTCATTTGTTAAATCTAGTTCTCTCAATGTATAATCCGCAACATGGTTGATTAAAGCGATCGGATTACCCACTTTACGTAATCTTGGAGAAAATAGAACAATAACCTTCAACCAATTTCTCATACGCTTTACTTGTTTAGAGAATACTTTAGAGTTGGCTTGCTTTACAAATTTAATGATGACTTGTTCTCCTGTTTTCAACTTAGCTCGATGTACTTGACCAACTGAAGCCGCTGCAAGAGGTTCTTGTTCAATTGATTCAAAATGATCTGTGAAATTTTCTATCGCCTTCAATTTTAGAGTTTCATCTAAAGATTCTGAAGGAATCGAAGCTGCATGCTGGTAAAGTTGTTGGAGTTGCTGACATTTTTCTTCACCTAGTAAATCCGGCCTTAAGGCGAATATTTGGGCTAGCTTTACAGCGATTAATCCTTGGTTTTGAATCCAATCCAAATCTGCGGGTTTCTTCCTAGTAATCTGTCGCATGAAACGAAGAAACGTAAAAAGGCGCATACACTCAAGTTATGCACTTGGTTTATCAATTGATGTTTTTCTTAATCATCGCCTTCTTCGACATCATCGACGAAAATCAGAGTGTATCTCCAAGAGCTTTTATCATCTTCATCCGGTTCTTTACGAACCAATACATTACTATCTTCAGGATATCTTGAGAGCAGTGCTCCTTCGATTATTCCATCATCTAATTCCCATAGAGGTAGAACTTCTGGCTTGTCATTTGGAGGGTGTGTCAAATTTACCTTGATATGGAAGAAAGGAGAAGTTCCATACTCTAATTCACCAAGTCCTGCATATTCCCACCAATCCATTAATTCGCTTAAGAATTCAACATGGCCCTCAAAATTTCTTAAACTAAATGCTAATTCTTCACCAATTCTTTGACCGACTTGCCTAAGCATAGTTTTGATATCAATTCCAAGTTGATGTAGACTGAACACACTACCATCTTGCATAGCCGACCTCGCTTGATTTATTCCTTTACTAGATGCTAAGAATGATTCTGGATTGAATGGAGTATCTTCGTCTGGTAACTCTCCACTAAAGCCTAATGCTTCTCTAAATTGGTCTAAAAAGGAACCTTCTCCAACCGTTAATCGCAAAGGATCAACAATTCTCTCTTCTGTAAATCTCTTCTTAGCACTTTCAATATCTACTGCTCTATTCCATATCGCCATCATAAATTCATGGTGGGAATTAGAGAAAACTTCTGATGAGACTACTAATGCAGCATCTTCTCTACCTCTTCCTACAGGATTTGATTCTACGAATAAAAATTGGACTACATTGCTGAAGTCCTGTAATACACCAAGAGAATTAATCTCGTCAGAATGTCTTACTTCAATAGATTCATCCAACTGGTCAAAGAATCTCAGTGTCCTTCTGTCCAATTGTGATAATACTTTGACAACAACTCCTCTTTTAGCTGCTGAATTAACTTCTTCAATAGCAGGTGAACGACATAGGTGTAGAATGCCGAATTTACCTAAAAATAGTATCAATTGTTCTTCTGCTTCATTGGAAAGTTCACCTATTCTCTTTTGGATATATTCTCGACCTTTCAAGACAGCAAACTTTGCATCACTCTCGCCACCAGATTCTCCGGTTTCAAGAGCATCTTCTTTTGCCCCTGACATTATACTTTCAAATGCCTTGGTGGTTCTATCGATTCTGGACTTCTGGTCTTTAATCAAACGCTTGAAAAGAACAGGTAGTGAGGAACAAGAAAACTTCATCGGCCTATCCGCAGTAACATTGACTAGACCAATTTGAGTTAATCGTGATAGAGAATTATACGCATCTAATCTATTTGTTCCAAGTTTCTTTGCTAAATCGCTCGCTTTCAGTTCTTTTGAAGAAGATAAAATTACTAGAGATTTTGCTTCTCTATCGCTTAAACCTGCCTCTTCAAACAGTTCATTCCAATCCATTTCACTTTCCTCCAGAGGATAATCGGCTAAGTGTATCTAAGATTTTAGCAACGTGCCTTCTTGGCCTAAATAACCAATCATAGCAATAGTGAATCTTTCTATCGGGGTCGATTAAAAATGAAGATTTACCAGGGAATCTTCCAAGAAATAACGGGACACCGTAAGCATCTGAAACCTCTCTTTCAGGGTCACTAAGTAAAGGGAAGGGAAGGCCGAGTTCTTCTTTGAACCTTCTATGGTCTTCAACCGAATCTTCACTGATTCCAATAATTTCTACAGGAGGTGTTAATGATTGAAATAATTCATACTGTTCTTTGAAATTTAAGCATCCCCTTTTACAGGTTGGAGAACCATCTTTAGCGTAAAAGAATAGTACTTTCCAAATTCCATCATAATCTGATAATTTAACAACTTCTCCGGCGCTTGAAGATAGTGAAAAGTCAGGTGCTTTTTGTCCTAGAAGTTGTTTCGACATGAATACTCCTCCTGTTCACTGTTAGTAGTCTTATTCATTGAAAACAAATGGAAGAATATGCCCCATTCTCTTTGCTTTGGTGGCTAAATAGTTTTGATTTAGCACCCCTCTACCCTCAATGTGTTCAATACGACTAACCACCATAATGCCATTTTCTCTCAAGCCATTAATTTTTAGTGGGTTGTTGGTCATTAGATTGACTTTGTTTACTCCGACTTTATGAAGCATCTCTGCACAAAAAGAGTACTCTCTGGCATCTGCTGGATGATTGAGTGCAGTATTGGCATCAAGTGTATCATAACCTCTGTCTTGTAGCGCATAGGCTTTGATTTTCTCTTTCAGTCCAATTCCTCTGCCTTCTTGCCTCATGTAAAGGATAGCTCCACAACCGTCTTCCTGTATTTTTTGCATTGCAAGTTTTAATTGCGGTCCACAATCACACTTCAATGAAGTAAATGCATCACCTGTCAAACACTCAGAGTGGATCCTAACTAGAGGCACTCTGTCTGTATCATCTAAGCCCACAGAAAACACTGCATGCTCAAATCCTTTCTCATCTACCATAACTCTTACACGGAAATTTCCGAATTCTGTTGGTAGGTACGCGTCTGCTTCAATTTTCATTGGGTCAATGGTTCTGCTCTCCATGCCAAGAGAAATTTAGGTTAGGTTATAATGAGGTGTTTTATTCCTACATGAACTAAAACACCGCTTTATAGGTGCAATCCGTTGCTCCATGTGTATGAAAGGGCTGTCTTGTGATTTAGGTGTCGCAGCAGTAGTCTCTTTAGAAAATAAAATATTGCTTGTAAAAGAGGGCATGGGCCAATTCAAAGGCAAGTGGGGATTACCCAAAGGATTTGTCGACCAAGGCGAATTGCCAAGAGATGCCGCTCTAAGGGAATTAAAAGAAGAATGTGGACTTGATGGTGAAGTTATTGGCCTTAATTCCCTTCGGGAGAAAATAACCAATGGACAACCAGCTATTTTCATAGTTTATGACATCAAAATCTATCCAGGGCAAACTGCGAAACCATGCTCTGAAATTGCTCAAGTAGAATTTGTCGATAAAGGTAAATTGGATGATTTAGATTGGATAAGTCAAACTATGAAGTCCATTGCATCATTATCAAAACCTGAAACTAAATCTTCAATTATTGATTACTCGTCTGTCCAAGGACATCCTTACCTACTTCACTTACACAATGGAGGTGTTTCTGTTGAATAGTGGATTGGGAGATAGAATTAGAGTTCTCAACGACAAAGAGGTAAACCTAGACGGTGAATACATTCTATACTGGATGATCTCAAATCGCAGATTCAATTATAATGCTTCTCTAGAATATGCTGCCAACTTAGCAAAACGATATGAAAAACCATTACTAGTGGTCGAAGAGATTTCTACAAGTCATAGATTCGCCAATGACCGAATTACCTCTTTTGTAATACAGGGAATGGTAGAAAATATCAGTTTATTCAAGCAACACAATATCAGATTTAT
>MDTB01126552.1_pt1 | contig 21978 bp, 19 predicted proteins | sample 811161 | NCBI WGS metagenome assembly MDTB01 (sample SAMN05326650, study PRJNA326480) | marine metagenome | isolation source: seawater | place: Mediterranean Sea | collected 2009 | reverse complement strand
TCCGCGCCTGACCTGGTTCCCGGGCATAGGATGGTCTGATGTTCCCTCCGGATCACCACTCCAACAACCTGCATCTCTTGGGGGCGAGGCGTCGTAGTTGACTGACGAGTCCACAATGGCTCGTTTACGCCGCCCTCGGACTTCAGGTCACCATTATCGACGATTTGTGAAAAATAGAGTACGTCAACACCCCCCCTAGCCCGTATGTCGGGGAGAGGACATCCATTTCAAAGAATCGGGAGTTATTCTGCGGACACATACTTAGAAGGGCATCCTGTTTGAATCTCCTTAGCTTGTAAAATCCAAGTCCCTGAATCATACATTAACAGTCCTTTTACAGCAATTGTCTTCCCTTCATTGAAACCATCTGGAACAGCAGTTCCTGAGAAATCTACAAACAGTTCATATTCTATTCCTAATAGTAAGAACGTATAGTTTTCAGAATCTACTGAATTATTGGCGACCTCCCCCCTAATATGGACCTGTCCTTCGAAGTCTTCAGGATTCTCCATAACTTCGTCTACGAAGTATTGGGTCTGTGGATCTACTGTTGCCAGCATCATGACTACTAGAACAATAATAGAACCGCCCACGGCGAGAAGCCTGTTAGTCCGTGTGAGAGCCATGAATACTGGACTTGAACTTACTAGAAGACAGTTTCTGAGTAGCCATCACCTATGGGCGTAACCAATAGCTTCCGAAATGCCGCTAAATCCGTTTTCTGAAACCTTTCTCTTTAGGCCTCTAACAATACTGGATGTAACACCTGGGCCATTGAAAACTAAACCGGAATAAAGCTGAATTAAACTTGCCCCAGATGTTATGGCGTTCCAGGCACTATCTGGGGAGTCGATCCCCCCAACTCCAACTATTGTCATGCCTCCATCGGTGTGCTCATACAGATTAGAAATAACTTCAAGTGATCTCTTTTGAAGGGGCCTACCTGAAACACCCCCGTTCTGTGAGAAAGCGATTCTAGATTGAGTGTTGCTGGGTTCAGGCCTAGAAATTGTTGTATTTGTGGCTACAATGCCATCTAGTCCATTTCGAGATGCAATATCGGAAATCTGAATAATTTGGTCATCCGAGCAATCGGGTGATAGCTTTAGCAAGATCGGCTTACCTGATTCATATCTCTTTCTTACCTTAGTGCATTGACTGAGAACTTCCGAAAGTAGATCTTCATGTTGCAGATCTCTCAGGCCGGGAGTATTTGGCGATGAGACATTGAGGACGAACATATCGGCATGATTCCAGAGAGTATCTAAAGTAGAGGCATAATCGGATGGAGCCTGTTCATTGCTGACTTTCTTTGATCTTCCAATATTAGCAGCTATTGGGACATTAGGCCAATTACCAGAAGCATATCTTGAGACTAGCGAATCTCTAACTGAAGAAGCTCCGGGATTATTGAATCCCATACTATTCACCAGCGCTCTCTCAGAATTGGCCCGAAACATTCGAGGTTTTGGGTTCCCATCTTGTGGGAATCTGGTCACTCCTCCATATTCTATCCAGGAAAAACCTAGCGCTGGCCACGAACTGAGTGCCTTGGCACCTTTATCCATGCCGGCAGCTAAACCTAATGGATGGTGGAATAATCTTCCGAGAACGTGCAAGGGTAGTTCGGGAGACTGGAACAATCCACTAAGCAATGATTTGCCGTACTGCGATTTATCAAATTTGGATAGTGCAGAAAGGGCCAAATTATGAGACCTCTCAGAATCTAATCTTGAAATGATCGGCCTTGCAAATATCTTCCAGCCCAACCCCATACCCTTGCGGGGACAAAGTACCATTCAATAGTTATGTGTACGTCGCGTATACATGGCCAGTTATGTAGACTCTTTACGAGAGGCCGCAAGGAGGCTTTTGCGCTCAGAAGGGGGAGTGCTATATCTGAATAAAAATATCTCGGAGAGTGCGAGTAAGTTAATGTTACAAATTTCTGATAATGTTCCTTCTAAGATAACCTTTCCAAAATTCACATACATAGAATCTCAAGAAATTATACTAGACTCTTCTGGTAATAGTTTCATTATAGGTGAAAAAGAAAAAACAGAAGAATTCTGCTGGGTCAAATCTAACAAATCTGAGAGTGGTGAACCTTGGGCTGATTTTAGTAAGATGGTATTAGAATTAGCCGTGGCTGGGTATCCTGGATGTATAGGCTGTGGAGGTCCGGGTTCAGATGAAATCTGGGATGAAGCAAGCTCGCGAATTTATTGACATCTCGCGTGTGTGCGCGTGCGCGCGCGTTGTAATGCTCGGAGCTTACTCATGTTTATACGGGTAATATTCTGGGCATTAAATATCACAACCAGTGATGGTGCAAACATGAAGCTAATGATTCTAGAGTCTGGTGCCAAGGGCAAGACTGTCAAGAAGTACTTGGGTAAGGGATGGATAGTGGAAGCTTGTTTTGGACATGTACAAGATCTTCCTCGTAGTGGAAGTCAGGGCAACAAAGCCATGTGGGCTTCTGAGAAAGGAAGTCTACCCGATCCACCCTGGGAATGGACTGATAGGGCGGAAAGGGTAGTCAATAAATTACTTACAAAGGCAAGGGGTAAAGATGTGACTGAAGTGTACATAGCTACTGATCCTGACAGAGAAGGTGAATTTATAGCATGGAGGCTGATGCACATCTTCTCAGAATTCCCATTTGTTACCCGTATAACCTTTAATGAAATTACCAAGGAAGCTGTTGAAAAAGCACTTGAAAACCATAGAGATATTGACCACGGTCTAGTAGATGCTGCCAAGGTCAGAAGATTCATGGATAGGTTAGTAGGTTACAGGTGCTCGAAATTTGCCAAAAGTTGGAATTTGAGATCTATGGGAAGAGTCCAGACACCCACACTCGGCTATATTGTTGACAGGGAGAATGAGAGAAATGCGCATGTCCCGATTCCCTATCATACAGTTCACACTGTCAGTGACGGTTACACGTTTAAATTTAGATTTCATGATAGTAATGATGAGGACGCGTGGAGAGATGATAGTGGTAAATTCTTTTCTGACAGAACATTCGATCCTAAACTTGCTGAAGAGGCATTCAAATCATTAGCAAATTCAAGAAGTTTTGAGTTGGCAACAATCAAGAAAGGGAAGACGAATCGTAAGCCTTCCCCCCCTTTTACTACTGATACTTTACTTCAGTCTTCAAGTAGCTCACTGGGTTGGTCTATGTCTAAAACTAGTAAAATAGCTTCAGACCTGTACAATAAGGGATATATCACTTACATAAGAACAGACTCAACAAGAACTAGCTCTGGTGCGAGGGACGTTGCTAAAGAAATAATTCTAGAGAAATATGGAGAGGACTATTTGGGACCTGGCGCCCTTGGTTCTGATGCAAAAAAAGCCACCACCAATGTCCAAGATGCCCATGAAGCTATCAGACCGACAGATCCTAAGTTAGTAGAGCCATCCGATGTAGAAAATGATTATGTCAGATTATATCGATTGATTAGAAGTCGGTTTTTATCCAGTCAAATGTCAGATTCAGTGCGGGAAAGGAGAGAGTTAAGCGCTTCTGTTAGTGCCTCTGATCTACTTATTTCAGGAACTGCTTCTTGGAGAATTCATGCAGGATGGGAGGCAGAATTTTCAGAGTTTCTTCCGATACCAAGGACCCATGAGCCATCATTTGGACTAACAGAAGGTTCAGTGTGGAAAATAGATGATATGGAAGGGAACCCAAAGATGACCACCGATGAGACTAAACCACCTAGGAGGTATACTGAAAGCTCGATAGTTAAGAAAATGAAAACAGCAGGAATTGGGCGTCCGTCAACGTATGTCAGCACAGTGCTGAAACTATCGGATAGGAAATATATAACAAATGATAGTGGATCATTATCGCCAACAGAAAATGGGATGTTATTGTGGATGGAGGTTGCTCCTATTTACAACGATCAAGGAAGTGAATTAGAGCTGTTTTCTTCAGAATTTACAGCAGATATGGAGAGGCAACTAGATTCTGTAGAAGAGGGCGTGGCGGCTGGTTCGGACATGTGGTTAAGGTTCTCATCTTCATTCAAGGAAGCCCATGAAAAAGCTATTGAGATAAAGGGCAGGAAGCCTACTCCTAGACAAAAATACTCCATAGAAAATCAGATATCAGGTATGGAAGAAAGTGAAAAAAGAGATATTATGAATGGAAGGTCAGTTTCAGATTTATCAGGGAAGGAGGCCGGTGAAATTATAGAGAAGCTCAAAGAAATGGCCAAAGAAGGAAAAATTGTTACCAAACCCAGTGAGAAGCAACTAAGCTACCTGATATCATTGATTGAAAAATCGAATATGTCCGAGGAAGAAGCCCTATCTCTGGTTGGGATACAGGATCTCGCAGATTTGACAGGAGGGAGAAATGGATCTGCTAGCGATCTAATAGGATTAATGAAAGAGAATAATAATTCATTGCCTGCTTCTGAAGCACAAGTAAAACTGATTACAGATATGTCAGAGAAGTTGGGAATACCTATAATTGATGTTCTCGCTATGGCAGACCTAGCTGAAATTAATGAAGTGAGTAAATCAGATGCAAGTAAAATAATTACAAATCTAAAGTCATTAAGGAAGAAGAGTAGGAAAAAGTAGAGTTCTTGAGGTGCCAATAGTGAGATCCACTTCAAAGGAATTCTATGATGCAATAATTATCGGTGCGGGACCCATAGGGGGATATCTGGGCTGGAACCTTAGAAGGCTGGGCCATTCAGTGCTTATAATCGAAGAGCATTCAGAAATTGGGAGGCCCTTTCAATGCGCTGGATTAGTCAATCCGAGCGCTATGGCACGGGTTCCATTGGAAAAATCTGTACTGTCTCCCATATGGGGGGCAAGAATAAACAGTCCAAGTGGGATTACGGTGGATATTGGCTCTCCTGAAAGGATTAGAACTTGGTCTGTATGTAGAAAAAAGTTCGATGAGGGAGTAGTAAAACTAGCAGTGGATAGCGGAGCAGAATTAATCCTAAATACTCGTCCTAAAGGTATTTCAATATTTGACGAGTTTGCAGAAGTTACAATAATATCTGATAATAAAGAAATGAAAATCAAGTGTTCATTGGTGTGTGGATGTGATGGAGCCCACTCATGGGTACGAAGATATATGAGAATGGGAAGACCAAAGGAAATGATGATTGGTTATCAAGTAGAGGTTACTGGATACCCGAATGAGAAAGGCAAACTGGACATGTTTACGGGTTCCCAGATAGCTCCAGGATTTTTTTCTTGGGCGATACCATCTGGTGAAACAACGAGAATCGGCATGTGGAGTAAGGCTGAACTCCTCACCAACGAATCATGTGAGGTGTTGATTAGCAACTTGATGAATAATTCGATGTGGAAAAATAGATTTGAAAACTGTACCATTATCGGAAGATTTGGTGGACCTGTCCCCAGTGGATTGATTAAGTATCCACTCAAGGAGAGAGTAGCATTGTTTGGTGATTCCTCAGGAGCGTGCAAACCGACCACTGGAGGGGGCATTAGTACTGGATTCGATCAAGTAGATATCCTAGCTCCAAAGTTATCAGAATCCATAATCAATGGAGATTTATCAGAAGAAAGAATGCGAAAAATAGGGAAGTCACTCGATCCGATGAGGAAGAAGCTGGAAAGAATTAGGGCTCTTAGAAATGCTTTTTTGACAGAAGCAACTGACAATGAGCTAGACGATGTTTTCAAAATCTGGTCCAGGCCTGATGTAACAGAAATAATTAATCAATCCGGTGAAATAGATAATCCCATACCATTAGGACTGAGATTACTAAAAGAAGTACCTGAATTTAGAACATTGGCTACCAAAGCCGCTTCAGCAGTGATATGGGGATAACATGTATAGATCGGTACAGAGAGTTAGATACCCTCCTTTCGATCATGAGAATAGTGATCCCGAGGAGATTCCTTTAGTAGAGGTATTACTAGAGTCCGAAAATCCTCCTCCTCCAAATCTAAGAATCGGTACTGACAACTCTTGGATAATCGAATGGAGGGACGAGTTAGAGAGAGATAAGTCTCTTCCCGTGATTCATACCGAAGTAACAACAGAAACCCTGCCCTTTATCATGAGAACTAGAAATGGGTGGTACATTGAGCCTGATCCATTGCACGCCACAGCTAGAAAAACAATCTTACCTGGAGTCGTGGTACTAGTTCTCTCACTGATGCTACACGCATTGGAGCCGGCTTTGATTGGCATAACCATAATCCCAGATTTTATTTTTACACCATTTACTATTGGCCCGCTTGATTATCCTTTGATGATTTTGATAGCTTTCCCGGTATTTATTATACCAATATTACTAAGGATAATAGCAAATATTATGGACATTAGAAGGCAAAATGAATACATTGCAAATCCATTATCTTCTCCTGGATTTGAAATATCCAATATCTCAATAGATGGCATTGAAATAAGTAAAATATCCTTACCGGAAGGTATTACAGCTACAAAGGCAAGAGTCCAAGTCGGAGTAGCCGTACCAGAAAGAGATGTATTATTGAGAGCCATGGGCAGGAGCCGATACGGTCAACCTGCACCAGGTATGTCAACAGAACTACCAGAAAGGAGGATTTCAACTGCTGATGAACATGGGACTGGAGTTGGTGAATCAGTTCCGATGCCGGTCAGTCGAGGAAGATTACTTCTTCTAGAGCCTATGAGAGTCCAAGATTATGGACCATGGATAGAGGTAGATAATGAGAAAGTTATCTTAGAAGGACCTAGTAAACCATGGCCTGGAACTATTTATTCTGCAATGATAGCAATTCATTGGGAGATTGTCATTGAGGCTTTGAAAAAGGATGGTACAAGAATGAAATGGGTTAACCCAATCGAGGTAGAGGCCCCTAACAGCAGAGTGTTTATTGACGAATTGCCCGTGAGAAGTGGGCGTACAGAGTCCTAATCATTGTTCTGGAGTGATAGCGAAGAGTTCTGTGTCACTTACTATATCTGTCTCAATCAAGAAATAATCAGAATCTCTTTTTCTGGGGGTATATCCTGCCCTGAGGATAATTTTCTGTAACTCTACCTCGGAGGCCATTGTTTTGTTTGTCCCAGAAGCAGAAACAACGTTTTCTTCCATCATAGTTGAGCCAGCATCATCAGCCCCGCCCATTAGAGCCAGCTGAGCTATTTCAAGTCCCATTGTAGGCCATGAGGCCTGGATATGTACAATATTGTCAAAGAAAATTCTAGACACTGCAACGTGTCTGAGATACTCTGTGGAAGAAGCCCCCAAGCGTATTTTATTTTCTCCTCTATTTCTAGCTCCAAAGACATTATTTTCCAGTTGGACTGGCCAAGAGATAAATGATGTAAATCCGATATTACCAGAAGATATTGTATGATCTTGGGCTGTTCTAATCCTATCCATGTGTAGAATCCTATCTGATCTGCTCTCCCCGAATCCTATTACGTTTGTTGCAGAAGTAGTAAGACCAATATCCTGTGCTTCCAGCATGACCCTTATCCAGTTATCGGCGGAGCCTTTTTTGGGGGAAATATCCATTCTAACAGAGTCTACGAGCATTTCGGCTCCTCCTCCAGGGAGTCCGTGCATTCCTGCGTTTTTTAGGCTCAGTAGAACTTCAGAGGTGGATATATCGCAGACCTCAGCAATTCCTTCAATTTCGATTGGAGAAAAGCAGTCCAAATCAATAGTGGGATGAGAGATACGTAATTTAGAAATCAAATCAGTATACCATCCTAATTTAAGATCTGGATTGACCCCTCCTTGCATTAAAATTCTGGAACCTCCAATTATTTCTAATTCTTTTACTCTTGCACTAATTTGTTCAAAATTTTGTGTGTATGCCTCATCGTGATTTGGAGGCCTGTAAAAAGAACAGAATTGACAGTTGATTGTACATGCATTGGTATAATTGATATTCCTATCAACTAGATAAGTCACTTCATTACCAGGGACAATTCTTTTCCTCGCGATTGAAGCGACATGCATGAGATCATTCAGATTAGCATTTTCGTAAATCTCAATAGCTTCATCAACAGTGATCCTTGGAGGATTATCTTGCAGTTGGGATTTTAGTATGTCGAAATGATCCATTTACAAACCACTTCCGACGATTGATTCTATTTCATCGATTGTCTTTGGGCACATCTCGGTTAGTACTACTGGGCCATCTTCCGTAATTAGCACGTCATCCTCAATTCTTACTCCGATTCCCGAGTATTTTTGTGGAACTGAGATGTCATCTCTCCAACCTGCGAAGTATAATCCAGGTTCGACAGTGACAACCATGCCAGCGGTTAGTTCTGGACCCGGTTTGCCACCTTGTCTTCCACCGCCAACATCATGAACATCTAACCCTAACATATGTCCAGTTCCATGCATGAAAAATTTTCGATATTCGCCATCAAGGTTCTGTCCTAGTGCCTCCTCGTATGAGCAATTAAGAATACCTAAATCTATCAATCCCTTGGCCAATACTTCTGAAGCTGCTTTGTGCATATTAACCCACGGAGAGCCTGCTTGACAAGCCTCTATAGCTGAAAGTTCGGCCTTTAGAACTAGCTCGTAAATTTCTCTTTGAGGTTCAGTAAACTTACCGGAAACGGGCCATGTTCTGGTTATATCGGATGCGTATCCATTAAATTCACATCCGGCATCAACCAATACCAGTTCATTCAGTCCAATACGTTCTGAGTTAGAATTGTAGTGAAGGATCGTTGAGTTGTCTCCTCCCCCAACTATAGGATTGTAGCTGTTCGTAGTTTTACTTCTAGTAAAATGGGCCTCTATTGAGGCTTGAATCTCCCACTCGCCAATACCCGGCCTAGAAATGGCCATTGCTCTGATATGTGCATCGGAGGAAATTGAAGAAGCTATCTTCATTAATTCAATCTCAGAGTCTGATTTTATGGATCTCATCTCGTCTAAATAAACGCGTGGATCTAGTATGTCCTTATCCCAGTATTTACGTACAATATTGTCAATTTCAGGATCTACTCCAGTAATTAGGTAAAGGTTTGAATATTTATTTAATCGGCTCTTGATATTATTTTCAAAATCCAAAATTGAGTATGAAGAGTTTACCGGCCAGTCACTGAGGGCTCCTTCAGGGCCGATTATCCTTCCTTCCCATATCTCCCTCTCAGTATCCCTTGGCTTGACATACAGTGTTGTTTCCCGCTTATTATCAGAGTTACTAATTGACATTACAGAGTTTGGCTCTAGCCAATTGGACAGGTACATCACGTACGAATTTGCCCTGTATGGATACTTTGTGTCATTTGATCTAACCGAGGTTTGGTTGTTTGGTATGATAACTAGGGAATTTGGTAAAACTTTGGATATTAGGTCATCCTGCCGTTGGAAGTACTCTGACTTGCTTACTATGGTATCTCCCATGGATGCCACCCGATATATTCCTACTTAGTGATGAGGGTAAATTATATTGTTTCTAGTCATTCCACTTTGGTATCTGCATGTCATCAGTCCTTCTAGAATAAAATATTGAGGATACAAAGAACAAAATTGAAATCAAAAATACAATCATTGCAAGAGGGAGTTCATCCCCCGTATCTGATCGAGATAGTTCTACTGTGATGGTGGAAAAGTCGTCATCGTCATCAATCACATCAAGAGTAAGCAGAAGACTATCGTTATTGTCACCTTCTGGCCAAACTAATGTTCTTTCACAGCCTTCGAAAATAGCCCTGTAATTGATTTTCCAGACACATCTGAGGCTATCTAGATCATTTGTTGTGTCTATGGAATCAGATCCATCTAGTGTCCACTCATTTAAGTCTGGAAGTTTGAGTTTTTCTCCGTCAGTTAGAGGCCGGTCTGAAACAACTAATTTCGCCACTGGAGGTAGATTTTCTATTGAAAAATTTATACTCGTATAATCTGTATTTCCATGAGCGTCAGAAACAAGAAGGGATAGTTCAAAATTTCCTGAAATATCATCCTGAACTGTGAAATAACTAAATTCTGAACCTTCTTCAATTTCCATTAGAACGTTGCCCGATAGTTCCAATCTGATTAGGGTCCAGAGGTAATTCAAACCTTCCTTTCCCCAATATTGATCATATGATGACCCGGCATCAAAAATTAGATCACCGTCTCCTTCCATAGAGAACATATTGCCTTCAATAGTAGCTACCGGATCAAAATTATCTATCTTTGAAACGAAGCATAGCTTTTGTGTTATTGAAGGGCTCTGATGGGAGGATGTGAATATCCATAAAGAGAACCATCCATTTTCAATCATTGTTGAGTCTACAGTCTCGGAGAACTCACCATACGATGAAAAATTGGCAATAGATTCTAAGTTATCTACTGAGATGTTGTTAAAGGAAGTTATTTCAGGGTAGTCTGAGCAAGCATTTGCAGAGTTATCAGATCTGATTAACATCGTTAAAACATCGACTGGAAGATTATTTTGAGCATATGATCTGCCAGAAATACCTATTTGATCGGTGAAAGTAAGATATTCATCATTTTGTATTGTCCAATCATCTACAACAATGGCAGGCATGCTAGTTACTCCAGTAAAGAATACGCCAGAAATTGTGGATGATAGATGATTAACAGTCGAAGTCACCATAACATAGCAGGTACAGTTGTTTACTGACGAAGAGTCGATAGTGAATTCCCAAATCCATCTTGATAATCCATCGTCTTGATTAGATGTACTAGAAGATAATTCTAAGGAAATAGGATTCGTTTCATTTATCAAAATACCACTATCTGAAAGTCTGATGATTTGCCATACCGTGGAGTCGGGTAAGGACGATGAAACTGTGAAACCAGTTACAGTGTGATTACCGACTAAAGTTATACCAAAATCTTGGTCGAAGCCTGAGAGTGGAGGATCTGAGATATCCATGTTATCCGAATAAAATTGGTGATAATTATCATCAATCAACGAATCCGTGGGATGAAGAGATAGCAGGATAATCATTGGGAACAGCATTGCATGTTTGCTACTCATGACTTTCCCTAATAGGTAGGTGATTTGAACTTCTTGGAATATTGATTATCGATCTGAAATTCTTAATTTCCAAGAAAGCTCTTCCAGCCAGAGCTGTAACGTGGAGCTGTCTACAAATTCCTGACTAGCTTCAGCGGACAAGATACATTCGCAAGCGGCAGCTGAAAGTGCTGCAGCATCCACAACATCCAATCCATTTCCAAGAGCAGCTGCTAGGGCAGTGGCAGCAGCATCGTTGAGACCAATTTGCTGCTTGGCTGCATCTGCTCTGCATGGAAAGAATACTCTTCTCCCATTATCAGAATGGAGTGTTACGCCATTTACACCTCCCAAGACCAATAATGCCCCCCAATCGTAAGTATCGATCAGCTGAATAGCGGCTTCATCCAATGAAGGGGTCATTAGCCTCTTATTTTGTAGTTCGAGACCTCTGATGCCAAAAATAACTATATCAGCACCTCTGCTCCTGGACAATCCGGTTAGCTTTGGATCGACAATACAGGGGATACCTAGGTTTTTGGCGGCTAGAATTAATGCTTCTGAGCCCTCATCGGTAATGACACCCTTGTTATAATCGGAAATAACCAGAGCTTGACTATCCGATAATGATGCCAATGATGCCTTGGTTAGGGACTCACTGATATTATGATCTAGTTCATCCAGAGGCCCTCTGTCGGCCTGAAGCAATATTTGTTCTTGATCAAGTAGATTTTCCCTACTGCCATAGAATCTTATTTTTGTAAGTGTATTCCTTTCCTCAACTTCAATTATTCCAGAAGTATCTATTCCGTCTTCACTGAGAGTTCTTATTATGCATTTTCCTTCATTATCATCACCAACCGCGCTATGAAGATCGACGGACAGCCCCAATGAGCTAAGGCCCCTGGCAATGTGAGCGGCCGCTCCCGGCGATTCCTCGGAGTATATGACCCTAAGAGCCGGTACAGGAGCAGTGGAATTGAGATTATTAGCGTACCCGTGATGGTATCTATCCAACATGACGTCACCGATCAGTGTAACCCTGGTTCCCTCGATATCTCCTAAGAGAGTGATTAGAGTTTGTAGTGACTCGGCCTCATTGTAAACTGACATGGCAGTTCGAGTGGGGGGTAGGAAATGATATTTCTGGACCGAGGGAATGAAATTGAGCACCCTTTTGGATGGGCATGGAGCGTATTGGTGGGCTTTGGCGATTTAAAGAAAAGTCAGCTGATAGATTATGGCATAAGTCTGCAATTGGTAAGCCAGCGGAAGGCGGGGGCTTACACATGAACACGGTTGAGCTACTCTTCTGTGTGAACCATAGAAACGTTGAGTACCCCAAAGGAAGAATAATTGTAGAGGAATTGAAAGAAAACCCTAATTTTCTCGTCCAATATGCCGCAATGGAAGCTCTAAGGATTCCAGGAAATAAGGTAGTTCTGAACATAGATCAGTGGAGTTCCGAATATGATTTTGAGAAAAATAGTTGGGCTATGAGATGGCCTTCTAACCTACATCCAAGGGAGAGCTCCCCTATTTCAGAGTTACAAATATTCAATTCTAATGATGCAATATTCCCTGAGGAATTGTACTCTTGGTGTCAGGAGGTAGAGCACAAAGGATTAATTCCGGAAATTATTGTCGTTGATGAGGAAGGTTCCGCTGTAACATATCGAATATCCATTGAGGATCCTCGAGGAGAGTTAGGAGAGTTCTCCGAAATTGATATTGATTTGGATTCGTTGTACGAGATTTCTAGTGGAGGATATTTCGTACCTAATCTGGACAATGTAGATAGTAGAGTTTCTGAAAAACTACTCGGCGGTGCCATTACCAATTCCGCTTTTAGATCGTTGATAAATGGGGTCGAAGATACGAGATCTATGGTTCTTCTTGATTTACTGAATAGAGGACTAAATCCTAAATCGGGTTTTAAATATGGGACAAAATGGAGGTGCTATGAAGGGAATGTTGGAGAATCTCATGCTCCATGGTTAATTGCGGATCCTGAGAATATTCCAAGTGACTGGAACGAAGCTTGTCTGGCTTCTAGGCTGGCTTCAGGAGTTAATAAAAAATGGTTGATGCCAATAATCAAAGATAGTGAGATTCACTATGCGTCTATCTCTAGGCCACCGGCTGATTCAAGATGGAGCACTCCCCGTTAGTTGTCTGTATCCCTTCCCATGATTATGCTGAAAGCCAGGAGGATGGATATCGCTAATAGTCCATTAGAGGGTTGAGAAATCCAGCCCAATGCCCCGTTTCCTGTTAAAGAAGACTCGGCAATTAGTGTAACCTTGATCCTCTGCTCCACAGAGTATTCGTCCTGGAATACAATTTCTCCTCTCGCGTACATTCCGGGAGTTAATAATCCGTCGGGGTTGATGGTAAGTACTAGATTATCACCAGAAAGGACCTCTCCTTGAGTATCTGAAGTAGAAATTCTACTAACCGCTCCCTCTATGGCTATATCGTAGTTCCTCGATCCTGTACCAACCATAGAAATTGGGATGGAGATAGTTGACGGCTGGTCCCACTTTATTACGTGTTCAATCTCTTGATAAGGGATTCTATGTCCGATAGCCTGCCAATCTATTCTAATATTTTCTGGAGTTTTGCCCTTACAACCAATATGCCCGTTGAGCATACCAATCTCTTGATTCATATCTGAATAACGGAGAATTGGTATAGTTGTGTTACCGGCTGGTATATCGATTTCAATTGATTGGGGAGTCGTTAAATCGTTGCTGGTATTGATTACTAGAGTACACGGTAATTGTGTATTTACCGACGCGTAGGCACTCTCCCCTTGGGTTAATTGTATCGGGGATCTAGGCGTAAGGATTCTGTCTGTGAATTCATTGTTTGGAAAGATCTCCAAAGATGCGTTTGCCTGTCCGATATTGGTAATTGAAACATACCATGGGACTAATCTACCTCTGTTGTCTCTGATCAAGTGACCTTCAGAACCAAAAGAGTCACCAGTCTGAAACACATCTCCACTACTGCCACTGTCACGATTTCTTAGTAAAGCTTGGTCACCGTCTGCTTCTATTATGATTACCCAAGGATTTTTTGGATCTCTGTTGACTGTATTGTCATCTATATTTCCGTTGTTCCTGTCTAGATATTCTACAATCAGTCCAGCGCCGGGAAGGGCCGAGTCAAATCCACTATCTGCTCTATAAGTAATTAGCACAGACTCACCGGGCGCAGTATCTATGGAAACAACTCTAGTGTTGTTTTGTACAGAGCTCATTGGATATAGAGTAATATTTTGACTCGTTTCTGGATTGATCGATTCAATACCTAGTCCATTGATAGTCACAAGTGTTGCTCCTCCTGGCATTGCGGGTATCATAGCATTACCATTCCAATTTCCGCTAGCCATTATGTCCCAGTCTCCTAATCCGTTCCAGGTTCTGGAAGGAAGGTCAGAATTAACATCGTACAGGTCATATGCGCCCATCTGATGAATCATTTCGTGGACAAGGGTCCCCAAACCCGATTCAATAGATGAAATGGTGTAGTGCTTAATCTCCCACTCGCCTATTTCAATCGGTGATGTCAGTGTAGAGAAATGGCTCCATATAGAGTCTGGAGGACCTCCGGATTCCTGCGCATTCCCTGAATGCAATAATAGGAGCCGATCTAAAATGCCGTCTCCATTCAGGTCCCATTCTGATAAGTCCATACCAGATAGTAAATTTTTAGCTGCGTTCTCTACTAATTTGTCTACCCCCATTCCATTATTTCCTACATCTCTCTCATCCTGGGAGTCAGCACCCCAATATGATTCTGCAAAATCGGAAACCCAGACATCTTCTGTGACGGTGACTTGGAGTGTTGAGGACCCACCAGAAAGTTGTAGGACGTATTCCTCTGCTGACCCGTTGCCCTGGAGGAGAGACGACGTTATAGTCTCAGAATGCGGCGAGTTGGGGAACGAAACCCTGAGGACTAGCCACCTTTCATCAATTTGTAAACCGACAAGATCCGAGGAGTCATCAGATTCTTCAAAACCATAATGAGAGTCCACTATATGAGGATTCAAATTAATGAAGATGCCCCCCGTAAGTATTACCGAGGCAAGTACGGCCCTGAGGATTTTCACATGTATCGGTACTACACGTGAGCTTTCAATGCAGTGTTATTATGGATTGATTAGTCGTCATTAGTGGTTAATGGAACAAGCTTAGAGAGAATGTCACAAGAAAGGATAGTCGAGGCAGAAATAAGTATTCTCAACCCATCAAATGTGTAAGGTAGGGTTAGAATTAGGAGGCCTAGACATATTATAATCAGCCTTGGCCTTGCCCATTGATAAAAACCAATTTCTCCGTTTGTGAACCTTATTATGGATAGTGAATTAAACAAAACTACCCAAATAATGGTTACCCAAGTAATTCCTATGGCGAATTTTGTTAATTCTCCCACATCATATCTGGGACTTACGTTATCCAACTCAGACATCGAAGATACAGTATTTGCGATCTCGGGAACAAACCAAAACCATATGAAAAAAATTAACACTGGGAGCGTAAATGAATTGATGATAAATACTGTTCTCAGCCACATGTATTCGTGAGGATAGAGTCCTGGTTTTGCAAATCTGAACAACATATATGATGAAATTGGAATTACAATTGTCATCGACATCAATATTGAAAATGACCACTTTATCTCTACCCATTCGAATGGAGAATAAATAGCTAGAATGTTTAATTCATCCTTGAAAGTAAATGAGTGTGTCCATTCTGTCAATATGACAGTAGTAACAAAAGACAAAAATATGGAGATTATAGCTAATAGAATTACAGTTGACCTAATTATAGAGTACAAATCTTGAAAATGATTTGAAAGGGGTTTAGGTGGTGAAAGGGAGGCATTCTCTGTCATCTATAGACGATCCTTGACTTCGGGGGAAACTCTCGCCGCTAGAACAGTTCGATACACCCCGTAAGCGAAAAGAGCGCTGGCTAAGAATGCGCATCCCGTTAGGAAAGCGGTTAGATCGGTTACCTTGGTTCCCTCTTCCACCACAGCAGGAGGGGGGAAGTAAATAGGAGTCTCGGATGAAGCCCATCTAATGGCAATCAAAAATGATACTACACTCATGAGTGCCCTCCTGAGAGCTTGTGGATATGCTAGTTCGGTGGCCAAGAACTCAGGACCATCATCATACTTTCTTTCTAAAATCTCCCTCTGCACTAATGCTCCCACTAGAAGAGCCGTAAGGCTGGTCCAGAAGAATAGGTTTCCTTGTATGAAAACTCTATTGGACAAAGACTCTTGTCTTTCAGCCTCCCTCTGGGCATCTGATTCTTCTATTAGGAAAAGCGTATCATAATCGCCCACAGAAACTGTCCTAGTCTCCAAAGTAGCACCCGAATCGCCAGATTCAATTGTATCTGGCGAGTTTATAGTAAATGAGAGGACATTCCACCAATCATCATCACCGGGGGCTCCGTCGCCATTAACAGAATTACCCGCTACCCAGAAATGCACATGTCCTGTATCATTTGAGGGGGCAGTCCAAGTAATCTGCCATATGCCATCGGAGTCGGTATCAGAATGTGATATATCCGATGGCGCTCCCTCGGCTTCTCTAATATCCTCACCTTCTGGCCAAGAGAATTCGCCAATGCCATCCGATGTCATCAAGAATCCTCCCTCATTATTGCCATCGCCCCCAGAAAGAGTTAGTGAGTCTGCTACCTTGATAGTCATGTCATAGGACTGATCTAACTCATACATGACCGGGACTCCGGTAACCATGACCACAGCTCTAGTAGATGCTGCTCCGTTATTGTGGCATGAGCACCCATATTTCACTGTGGGATCGCCATCAGAGTTCTCATAGCCCGGACCAGAGCTCATTCCCATCGCAGGTATTGACATTATAGATAGCACCAGGAGGATCGCAAACAACCTCCTGATGCCAATGACAGTGCGCACGCCCACGTTATTATCCGGGGCTTGCGACACATAACCATTGTCCGGAGTCATGTTGATGTCCACCAATTATAGTTCTTTTACCGCTGTATTCAGCTGGTTCATCATTTTCTTCCCATCACCGAATAGCATCATAGTTTTGTCCATGTAAAACAAATCATTGTCTACACCTGCGTACCCTACTGAAAGGCTTCTCTTGATGATGACAACCACTGATGATTTATCGACGTCTAGTATAGGCATTCCCCCTAGAGGGCCCTCTCCAGATCTTGAGGCAGGATTGGTTGTATCATTAGCACCTATCACAATGGCTACATCGCAGTCAGAGAATTCGGAATTAATTTCATCCATCTCTATTAGTTTTTCATAAGGAACATTTGCCTCTGCTAACAGGACATTCATGTGCCCAGGCATCCTTCCTGCTACTGGATGGATAGCATAGAGTACCTCACAGTCCATTGATTCCATCAAGTCTGCAAATTCCTTTACTGCGTGTTGACTCTGACTAACTGCCATGCCGTATCCTGGAACGACGATGACTTTCTGAGCCCCGTCAAGCACCATTGCTACTTCTTCTGGATCACTTCCAACCTTTGTCCTTGTCAATTCGTCCCTCTCCCCAGAACCACCAAATGCTTTGAAGAGAACATCATAGAGTTCCCTGTTCATGGCCTTGCACATTATGAAAGTCAGAATAAGTCCAGCCGCTCCAACCATAGAACCTGCTATGATTAGTACATTATTGCCAATTACAAAACCGGTGAATGCCGCCGCTATGCCTGATAGTGAGTTCAGGAGGCTTACCACAACTGGCATATCTGCACCACCAATAGGCAACACGAACAGAATTCCAAGTAAGGTAGATGTCGCAACCAATGAGTAGATCCAAGTCTTTTCATTTGGCTCCTGTATAGTCATGGCAATGAGTCCTATAGAAGATAATAACAACAGAACCTTGACATAATTTAGCCAAGAAGGGCCCCATGTAGGAAATGAGATCCATTTTTTTCTTCCCCTGTCGTCTTTCTTGCTAAAAGGGACATAGAATCCACCCTTTAATTTCATCATAGCAACTAGACTTCCGGAGAGAGTTATCCATCCAACTAGGGCTGAAAGTCCAATTGCGATCCAGATTGCATATAGCTCCACGCCTGGTTCTGGGACTCCATCGGATATCCTCTTTAACACCTCAGACAATCCAACAAGAGCAGAGGCAGCTCCCCCAAACCCATTGAACAGGGCTACTAGTTCGGGCATCCCTGTCATCTCGACACGTGTAGCCATTAGGTAGCCTATCAAAGAGCCAACAGCGAGACCCCCTACAATGAGTTCCCAACCAATTATTCCTTCGGATTGAAGTTTCAGGAGAGTGACAAGTACTGCGAGTAGCATCCCCTGTGCACCTAGTCTATTACCAGAAGGTGCGGTTCTGGGGCTAGAAAGCCTCTTTATCCCTACAATAAACATTGATGCAGACAATAGGTATCCAACGTCCCAGATTACTGGATCGACCATTAGTTGCCACCTCTTCTCTTTTTACCGGCAATCATCTCAAGCATCCTATTTGTGACCATGAAACCTCCGACAACATTTATTGTTGCCATTACTAAAGCCAGGAAAGCCAGAATGGCGGCTAGTGAAGTATCCATTCCACTAAAACTCTCATTGGAAAGTATAAGCGCACCTACAATGGTGATGCCGGAGATAGCATTGGCGCCAGACATTAGGGGAGTATGCAAAGTTGGTGGGACCTTGCTGATCAGTTCAAAGCCCAGAAAAATGGCTAGTACGAATACGGTTATACTTCCAATCAGCGCGGTTAGTGTTAGTGACACTACAAAATTCCCCCTAATCTGGTTTGATTTTTATGCAACTTTCCTGAACTGCATATCAAAACGCCACCCATGCCTTCAACAAAGAAGTCTGAATCTTCTGATGGGCCCACTAGAATATCGTCATCAGAATCCAAAATTAGTCCGTCATCCCCGGATATTGATATAACAAAATTAGTAATGTTATTTGAGTAAAGCATGCTAGCTGATGAGGGGATTGTCCCAGCAAGATTCTTAATTCCAATAATTTTTACTCCATGTCTGACGACTGTTTCGCCGGGTGCAGTCAGCTCACAATTTCCGCCGACGTCAGCATTCATGTCGACTATTACCGATCCTTTCTTGAAAGAACGTACAGCGGTTTCTGGAATCGTGATAGGTGCGGGTCTGCCGAAGATCCTAGCTGTAGTAACTATGACATCAGCATCACTGGCCACTTCACATACCGTATCATTTACTTTCTGAATAAACTCTGGCGTGAGGGGCTTAGCATATCCAGAATCGTCTTCGAAATCATCCATGCCCTCAACCTCGATAAATCTCCCCCCTACAGATTCTATCTGTTCGGCCGCGGATTTTCTGACATCAGAAGCATACACTATTGCTCCAATTCGCTTAGCGGTTGCTATGGCCTGAAGTCCTGCAACTCCGCTACCCATGATCACAAATTTAGCTGGCTTAACAGTACCCGCGCTGGTAGTCATCATAGGTATTGCCTTTGGGACTTCCGCCGCACCCATCAGCACCGCTTTATATCCAGATAAATTGTCTTGGCTGGAGTTTACATCCATCGATTGAGCTCTGGATAGTCTTCTTGGTATCATATCCATACTGATCAGTGTGATGCCGGAAGATACGGCTCGCCTTACAGTGTCTGGATTTCTGAATGGATCAGCAACGCAAATAAGTACGGTTCCTTCGGAAATCTCTGACAAATCGGGAGTCTGGATGGATACTATCGTTTGACATGATAATACGTCCTCCCTTGGGCATATTTTGCCACCTCTTCCTCCATACTCTTCGTTAGAGTGGTTTGCATTAATTCCAGCATCTTTCTCTATGAACACTTCAAATCCGGACTTGGATAATTTGAGAACAGAGTTGGGCACTAAAGCTACCCTCATCTCTCCTTCTGGCTCTTTGAGAACACCTAGTCGCATATTATCACTCGTAGGTCTAAGACCAAGATTATTCTTCCGAGATGTTGGCGCTTATTGAAACCGTCGGCTCTCTAATCTCATTGTCCTGAGGAGATATCCAGGACTAGCATACTGAATGTTCTGTCGCAAAGTGCTAATACTCCAATCACTACGGCCAACACGAGGAGAGATGGTGTCTACTGATTCTACTAATAATACAGGCATTAGTATTACAAAAGGAAACATGAATGAGCCAATACGGGTTGCTGTTACAGGAGCCGCTGGAAACATTGGTTATGCTCTGTTATGGCGGATAGCGTCTGGTGATTGTTTCGGGCCGACTCAGCCAGTTAATCTGCAGCTTCTAGAGATACCGCCCGGTATGCAACGTTTGGAAGGAGTGATGATGGAGCTGAATGACTCTGCATTCCCTCTTATCCATGGAATAATAGGCACAGATGATCCAAATATTGCATTCCAAGAGGCAGATGTAATATTCCTTGTTGGTTCAATGCCCAGAACTAAGGACATGGACAGATCGGATTTAGTAGCAGCAAATGGCCCAATTTTTGTAGGACAGGGTAAGGCGATAGAATCAGTGGCTTCTCAGAGTGTGAAGGTGATTACGGTCGGCAACCCGTGTAATACTAATGCGTTGATAACTTGTGCTAATGCACCGAGTATACCTTCTCGACAATTCACTGCAATGACTCGGCTAGATCAGAATAGAGCCGTGGGGCAAATAGCGCAAAAGGCCGGAGTTACACCTTCAGACATTAGGGATGTATTCATTTGGGGCAATCACGCCAATACAATGTATCCAGACCCTCGTTTCGCTACTATTAAGGGTGTACCCTTAACTGACCTTGTTGATGGAAATTGGTTACAAGGACAGTTCATTGATACTGTTTCAAATCGTGGAAAAGCCATCATTTTAGCTAGGGGGGCTTCTTCTGCGGCTTCCGCGGCCTCCGCCGCTATAGACCACATGAGGGATTGGTGGCAAGGATCTAACGGACGAATAGTATCTATGGCCATACCTTCAGAGGGTTGGTATGGCGTTCCCAAAGGAATAGTTTTTAGTTTCCCCTGCAGATGTGAAAATGGCGATATAATCGTAGTTGAGGACCTTCCTGTAGATGCATTTGCACGGTCAAAGATCGATGAGAATATCGCAGTCCTCCTGGAAGAAAGAGACGCCGTAAGCGAACTATTGGTAAGTTAAATGGGTGTATCAATGGGCAAGCATGTTTACCTAGAGTCGGATGGTAAATTGCTGTTGGTGTACAGTGATGGTAGTGGTCCGGCGATCCCCCAGATGGGAAGAATAAATCATGATTCAGACTCAAAACTGATACGCTTACCTTCTGCTGATGAGCTAGAAAGTTTTGGGATTGCTTGGGAAGAGATTCGTACAAACAGGTTTAGACTTGCTCAGGAGGACCACGTTGTAATACACGGGAAGCCGTTAATAGAATGGCCAGGTGAATGGGCATGGAAGGATTCTGTGATTAGTGATAATGCGGTTGACCCAGTTGCGAGAGAATCTGTATACAGAACTATACACAGAGTGGTCAGTAAGGTACTAATTTTAAACTCGGAAAAGGAGGTTTTGATGGCGAAGGTATCAAGGGGATTTTTCACCGGATGTTGGACTCTGCCGGGAGGCTTCGTAGATTATGGCGAGCACCCTCGAGAGGCGGCAATACGGGAAGCCAAAGAGGAGCTTGGTGTTGATATCATTATTGAAGACCCAAAGGGTGAAACTGGGAAATCTTTTGGGCTTGATGACGGCGCATACATACGTGAGGAAATTTTTACAGATGATGGCATAAATTGGATTTCATTTACTTACAAGTGTCATGCAGATTTCGATCATAAAGACATTACTCCCAAGGAAGATGAGATTGAGGAGGCAATGTGGTTCAGCATTGCGGATGCAATCGATAATGCAGTATCAATATTCGATATAGAGGCACTTCGTAAGCTGTAATGATGGTGGGCCCGCCTGGATTCGAACCAGGGTCAAATGCTCCCAAAGCATCTAGCATAGACCAGACTAACCCACGGGCCCCTATGGGTCCCCAAGGCATCTC
>MDTB01021856.1_pt1 | contig 21980 bp, 21 predicted proteins | sample 811161 | NCBI WGS metagenome assembly MDTB01 (sample SAMN05326650, study PRJNA326480) | marine metagenome | isolation source: seawater | place: Mediterranean Sea | collected 2009 | reverse complement strand
TGCTTGAAGCAGGTGAAAAAGTTGAAGAAAAATTATGGAGAATGCCTTTACATAAAAACTTTGACAAATTAATAAATTCTAAAAATGCAGATATGCAGAATATTAATTATGTTGGTGGTGCTGGATCAACAACAGCGGCACAATTTTTACAAAGATTTGTTGTAAACAAAACACCCTGGGCTCACTTAGATATTGCAGGAATGGCATTTTCAAAATATGGGGGTGCTTTAAATTCTGGTGGCGCAACTGGCTATGGTGTAAGACTTTTAAATAAACTTGTAGAAGATTATTATGAATAAATTGGAACAAACTCTATCAATTATAAAACCAGATGCAGTTGAAAGAAATTTAACCGAAGTAATTAAAACTGAATTTAAGAACAATGGTTTTAAAATTTCACAAGAAAGAAAAGTACATTTAGAGAAATCAGATGCAGAAAAATTCTATTCAGTTCATCAAACAAAGCCATTTTACAAGGATTTATGCAATTATCTATCATCAGGCCCAATAGTTGCTATGGTTTTAGAAAAAGAAAATGCTGTAATTTTGAACAGAGAATTAATGGGTGCCACAAATCCATCAGACGCAAAAGAGGGCACTCTAAGAAAAAAATATGGAATTTCTATTGATAAAAATTCAGTACATGGTTCAGATAGTGTTGAAAACGCAAAAATTGAAATAGAGTTTTTTTTCAAAAAATAGACTTTATTTCATTTGCTATAGAGATAGGATAAATTTTATTTTCAACTTTTAATATTTTTTTTTCTAAAGAATTAATATTTTCGTTTTTTTTTAATTTTACTTTTTTTTGTACAATTATTTTACCAGAGTCTAGTTTTTCATTTACATAATGTACTGTACAACCAGAAAATTTTTCTTTATTTTTTAAAACTCTAAAATGTGTATTTAAACCTTTATACTTTGGAAGAAGTGATGGATGAATATTTATTATTTTAATATTACTTTTTTTAATAAAGTTTTTAGATAAAATTTTCATAAAACCAGCTAGACAAATAAGGTTAATTTTTTTTAAACGTAAAAGATCTAAAATTTTTTTTTCAGCTTTAATCTTATTGTCGTATTTTATTACCCTAGTATAAATTTTTTCTTTTTTTGAAAATACTAGACCTTTAGCATATTTATTATTTGAAATTACTAGTTTAATTAAAAAATTTCCTTTTTTTCTTTTTGAGTAGTTAACTATTGATTTAAGATTAGTTCCTCTACCTGAAATAAATACAGCTATGTTGATTTTTTTATTTCCAACTAATATTTCCATATATTTGAGTTTTTTTAGTATGACTTACAATTTTACCAATTACATAGGGTTTAAATTTTTTTGTAAAATATTTTTGAATTTTTTTAAGATTTTCTGCCTTTATTATTAAACAAAAACCTATTCCACAATTAAAGGTTTTAATCATTTCTCTTTCACTTATATTATTATTTTTTAACCATTTAAATATTTTACTAACCTTGATTTTTTTAAGATTAATTTTTGCTGATAATTTATCAGGAATTACTCTTTCAATATTATCAACCAATCCACCTCCAGTAATATTAGCACAGCCATTTAAATAATTTTTTTTTAATAATTTAATAATTTCTGGAACATAAATTTTAGTAGGTTTTATAAGTTCTTTTTTTAAAAAATCATTTTTCTTTATATTTATTTTTTTCTTTTTAAGAACATGTCTAACTAATGAATATCCATTTGAGTGTAATCCGCTGGATGGAATACCAAGTATTAAATTATTTTTTTTTATTTTTTTTTTGTCTAAAATTTTAGATTTATCAACTACACCTACTGAAAAACCTGCAATATCAAACTTTCCTACTTCGTATGTTCCAGGCATCTCAGCAGTTTCACCACCTACTAAATTGCAATTTGATATTTTACATCCTTTTAATATTCCTTTTAATAAAGATTTCATTTTACTGAGGTTTATTTTATTAATAGATATGTAATCTAGAAATATTAGTGGGTGAGCACCTTGAACTATCAAATCATTTACGCACATCGCAACCAGATCTATTCCAATAGTATCATATTTATTAAGCATATTTGCGATCTCAATTTTAGTTCCTACACCATCGGTGCTTGATACAATTAGGGGTTTTTTAAATGTTCTTGGAATATTCGATATTGAACCAAAACCACCAATATTTTTATTTAATTTATTTTTTGAGCTACTTTTAGATATAAATTGTACAAATTTGTCTGCCTGGGCAATATTAACGCCACTTTTTTCGTATGTAAATTTACCTTTATTCATTATTATTGATTATGTCTTGTAAAATTCAATTTTTAAAAAAACAAGTAATTTATATAATAATAATACTATCTATAACAGTCTTAAATTCATTAGTTATAAAAAAAGCAACAGCATCAAATTATGATGTTGAAAATATTATTATTTCTGAAAATTTTAGTAAAAATTTTCAGAAAGAAGACGTATTTGATAAAGCATTTAGGTTAGCATTTGATCAATTAATTTTAACTTTATTAACATCAAACGATAAAAAAAAAATACAAAATACTGATATATTTACAATTAAAAGATTAATTGATTCTTTTAATATTGAAAATGAAAGATTTATTAACAATAATTATTCAGCAAACTTCTCAGTTAGTTTCAACAAAAAAGATTCATTAAGTTTCTTTGAAGCTAAAAATATTTTTCCATCAATACCAAAAAAGATTGATTTACTTCTTATTCCTATTTTAATAGAAAAAAATATCACTGATATAAAATATTTTAGTGATAATGAGATTTATAAAAATTGGAATATTAAAAATGAGCATCATTATTTAATAAATTATATTTTACCTTCTGATGAGATTGAGGATAGAGAAATAATAAATAATAATTATAAAAATATCGAAAGTTTTGACTTCAAAGATATTATTAATAAATATAATTTAAATAATTATATTATCTTACTTGTAAATGAAAATAGTAATATTATTCAAGTATTATCAAAAATTTTTTTAAATGAGAATTATGAAATAATTAATGTTTCATATGAAAATTTAAATTTAAAAAATAAAAAAAATTTACATTTTATTATTAGTGACTTAAAAAAAAAATTTGAGGATACATGGAAAAATTTAAATATTATCAATAGTTCAATAAAATTACCTATCACTATATCAATTGACTCAAAAAATAATAATAAAATTGAAGAGTTCGAAATATTTACTAATAATTTTGATTTAGTGTATTCTACAAAAATATTAATGTTTAATAATAATTATATTTCCTACAAACTAATATTTAATGGTTCACCAAATATTTTTTTTGAAGAAGCAAAAAAAAATGGTTTTATTTTTAAGAAAAAAAATCAAAATTGGATTATGAAGTGAAAGATTTAAAGCAATTATTATTTAAATTTAAAAATTCGAAAAATTATCATTTTGATGACTATTTTGTATCAGAGAGCAATTTTTTTGCATATAACTTAGTTCTTAAATGGCCAAATTGGGGAAAAAATATTTTAAATGTATATGGAGAAAAATTTAGCGGTAAATCACATTTAAGTGATATTTTTAAAAGTAAATTTGGAGCAAATAAAATAGACGCTAAAAATTTAAGTAAAAATATTCTTGTACAATTTAAAACATACCAAAATTTAATAATTGATAATTTTGATGAAAACATTGACGAAAAAAATATGTATAGCCTAATTAATATTGTTGATAGGGACAGTAAGTTTATTTTGATCAATTCTATTAGGCCAGTTAACAAATTAAACATAAAATTAAAAGATTTATTATCTAGACTTAATAATTGTATTTTTGCTAAAATTGATATCCCTGATGATGACTTAATTTCTGCTATTTTAGTAAAAAATTTTTCAGATAACCAAACACAAATAAATAAAAAATATATTGAATACATAATTAAAAATATTGATAGATCTTATGAAAAAATATATGAATTTATTATAAAAATTGATCAAACTAGTCTTAAAAGAAAAAGACCAATTGATTTAAAGACAATAAAAGAAGTATTAAACAACTAAATGCAAAAATATAGAACACATAATTGCAATCAATTAACTACAAAAGAGGAGGGGTTAGAAGTTATTCTTTCTGGGTGGGTAAATAAAAAAAGAGATCATGGAAATCTTTTATTTATTGATTTGAGAGACAATTACGGAGTTACTCAATGTATTATTGATAAGGAAAATTTATTTTTTGGCAAAATTGAAAAATTGCAGCTTGAAAGTGTTGTTAGAATAAAAGGAATAGTAAAAAAAAGAACAGAAGAAACAATAAATACAGACTTAAATACTGGATCAATAGAAGTTAAAATTGTTTCATTTGATGTAATAGGTACGTGTAGAGAACTTCCTATGCCAGTATTCACTGATCAAGAATATTCAGAAGAGATTAGATTAAAGTATAGATTTTTAGACTTAAGAAGAAAAAAAATTCATGAAAATATAATTTTAAGATCTAAAGTAATTTCATTTATCAGAAGTGAAATGTCTAAACTTGACTTCTTAGAATTTCAGACTCCAATTTTAACCTCATCAAGCCCAGAGGGTGCAAGAGATTTCTTGGTTCCAAGCCGATTAAACCCTGGTAAATTTTATGCATTACCTCAAGCACCACAACAATTTAAGCAATTAATCATGGTATCAGGGTTTGATAAATACTTTCAAATTGCCCCATGTTTTAGAGATGAAGATGCTAGAGCTGATAGAAGTCCAGGTGAATTTTATCAATTGGATATTGAAATGTCATTTGTTCATCAAGAAGATATATTTAACGTAGTTGAAAAATTACTTATAAAAATCTTTAATAAATTTTCATCAAAAACATTACTCAGTGAAAAATTTCCAAGAATTCCTTATGAAGAGGCAATGTTAAAATATGGCTCAGATAAACCAGATTTAAGAAATCCATTGGTAATAAATGATGTAACTGAAATATTTCTAAGAGATGATGTCAAATTTGAGATATTTAAAAAACTTATAAAATCAGGTTCTTTGGTAAGATGTATTGCCACAAAAAATACAAAAGATAAACCTAGAAGTTTTTTTGATGGACTAGATAAATGGGCTAAGGAACAAGGTTCATCAGGACTAGCTTATTTAACTATTGAAAAAGACAAAACATTTACAGCAAAAGGTCCAATCGGTAAATTTTTTTCGGAAGAATCGTTGATGGAAATAATGAAATTAACAAAAACAGAGTCAGGAGACAGTTTATTTTTCGCGTGTGGAAAAAAAAACGAAGTAGAAAAAACTACATCATTAGCAAGAGATAAAATTGCATTAAATCTTAATTTAATAGATAAAGATAAATTTGCTTTTTGCTGGATTGTAGATTATCCCATGTTTGAGATTGATGAAACTAATGATAAAATTAAATTTAGTCATAATCCTTTTTCAATGCCACAGGGTAAATTAGAAAAATTAGACTTTAATGATCCTTTAAAAATTAAAGCATTCCAGTATGATATTGTATGCAATGGTATTGAATTATCTTCTGGAGCAATTAGAAATCATATTCCAGAATTAATGTATAAATTATTTAAAATTGCAGGATATTCAGAAGAACATGTTAATGAAAAATTTAGTGGAATGATTAATGCACTAAGTTATGGAGCGCCACCTCATGGAGGAATTGCACCTGGTATTGATCGTATTGTAATGTTACTAGCAAATGAAAAAAATATAAGAGAAATTACAATGTTTCCAATGAATCAAAATGCTCAAGATTTAATGATGAATGCCCCATCTTATGTGAGCGAGGAACAGCTTAAAGAACTTAATATAGTATTAAAAAAAAAAAGATAATTATTTTTTTCCTTTTAAATTAATTTTAATATCTGAAAGATCAATTAAATTTTTTTTATAATTATTTCTTACAAATCCTTTACTTGTAATATCTTTAACAATTTTTAAAAAATGATTTTGATCTTCAGATGAGCCTTCCTCATCACTAGAATTTTTTTCAGAAGAAGTACCTATGGTTGGTGTATGGGCCAAATCTTCTCTATTTAAATAAGATATAGCTAGTTCTCTAAAAATATAATCAAGAATTGAAGACGCACTTAATATTCTATCGTTTCCAAAAACTTTTCCAGATGGCTCAAACTTAGTATCAACGTACGCGCTTACAAACTCATCAAGTGGAACACCGTATTGTAATCCCAATGAAATTGCGATTGCAAAATTGTTCATTAAAGCTTTTACTAATTCTCCCTCTTTACTTGTGTCAATAAAGATTTCTCCAATTTTACCATCTTCATACTCACCTGTATGTAAATAAACCTTATGATCCCCTATGGTAGCTTTTTGTATGTACCCTTTTCTTCTGTCTGGCATTCCAAATCTTTTACTTACTGTATCGTTTAATTTTTTAATAAAACCGTTAGATTTATTATCAGACGCAGGATTTTGGGCTACTTCTAAAACTTTTTCATTAATTTCTACATTTGCTTTTTTTGTGCTAGCTCCATTTGTGCTTAGGCTTTTGGTTTTTCTATTCTCTAATTTTACATCTAAAACTTCAAATTTTCCATCATCCCGGTTCTCTAAATTTGATAATTCTTTTTCATTAATATCATCCAGATAATGATTTACTTTAAAGCTACAAGTATAATACGTTTCTACTAAGTATTTAGCCATTTTTATCCTATTTAAATTATTTTTTGAATCTTTATAAAATTATTATATATACAAATTAAAACTTTAGTCTAATTTAATTTTTTACAATTTAAAATTGAAATTATAAATAAAATATATGTTGACATTTATAAAACAAATATTCATTTGGTGGAATCAACAGACAATTGGAACAAGAATTAATACTATTTTTTTTGGCAATTTAAAAGGACAAGATATTTTAGGAAATAAATATTATGAAAGTAAAAATGGACGTAGATGGGTTATTTATAAAGATGAAATAGATGCAACTAAAATCCCCAATGAGTGGTATTCTTGGATGCATTTTACAAAAAATAAATTAGAAAATATTCATGAATTTAAAAAATATTCATGGCAAAAACCACATAAAGAAAATTTGACTGGAACAGATAAATCCTATCACCCTAATAAAAAAAATGATGAAGAAAACAAAAAATATAAATCTTGGAAAAACTAGATTTTTTTTTATAATTTTATTTTTTTTTTTATCAAATTTAGTTGACCAAAATTTAAAGGCTAATTCAATTGGTTTAATAAAACTGAAGATACTAGATAAGGTCAGTTCTAAAAATACCGAGTTAGAGTTTAAAATTGGTGATACAATAAAATATAAAAATTTACAAATTAAAGTTTTAAAATGTGAAAATTCAAAGTTCGATGATGATCCAGAAATTACTGCATATTTACAAGTTGTAGATCTTAACAAGACAAATAATGATGATGTATTTATTTATAATGGCTGGACATTCGCTTCAAGTCCTTCAATTAATCCTATAGATCATCCTGTTTATGATTTATGGATTATTGAATGTTTTTAAATTATTTTTTCATTATCAAGCCAACTTACATTAAAATTTGAGTTTAAAAATTTTTTATGATTTAAAATTTCTTTATGTAAATCGATTGTTGTTGTAATACCCTCCAAAACAAACTCATCTAAAGATCGCAACATCCTTTGTATTGCTTCCTCTCTATTTCTACCATGACAAATTAATTTACAAACCATACTGTCATAATATGGAGTAATATTATATCCTTGATAAATTGATCCATCCACTCTTGTTCTAAAACCAGATGGTTGATGACACATAGTTATCTCCCCGGGAGATGGTCGAAAATTTTTTTTTGGGTCTTCTGCATTAATCCTACATTCTATAGCATGACCTCTTGCAAATACATCTGATTGTTTTAATGCCGTATTGCCAGAGAAAGCAATCCAAATTTGTTCTTTAATTATATCTATACCTGTTATCATTTCGGTCACAGGATGCTCTACCTGCACCCTTGTATTCATTTCCAAAAAATAAAATTTGTTATTTTCATATATATATTCAACAGTTCCAGCACCTTCATAACCAATTTTATCCACCATATTTACTGTTTTATTAAACAATTCTTCCCTTAATTCATTTGTTAATATTGGACTAGGAGACTCTTCAATCAATTTTTGATGTCTTCTTTGTACTGAACAATCTCTTTCAAATAAATGAACAGTTCTATTTTTACCTGACAATATTTGAACCTCAATATGTCTTGGATTTTGAAAAAATTTTTCAATATAAACTTCGTCGTTACTAAAATATTTTTTTGCTTCATTTTTTGCAATGGAGAACAATTCTTTGAAATTTTTTTCGTGTTTTACAATTTTCATACCTTTTCCTCCTCCTCCAGCAGCAGCTTTAATAAGAACAGGAAATCCAATTTTTCTACTAATCTCTAATGCTTTATCAAAATCTTTAACTCCACCTTCGGAACCTTCAATAATAGGTAGACCATTTTCTTTAGCAATTTTTTTAGCCTGAATTTTATCACCCATTTTTTTAATTATTTTAGATGATGGACCAATAAATTTTATGTTGTTATCTTCTAGTATTTTTGCAAAATTTGAATTTTCAGATAAAAAACCGTAACCTGGATGCACTGCTTCTGAATTAGTCAATTCGATTGCAGACATTAATGCTGGAATATTTAAATAACTGTTAGATGGTTGGTGCGATCCTATACAAACACTTTCATCAGCAAGTCTAACGTGCATACTATCTCTATCTACATCAGAGTGTACCGCAACTGTTTTAATTCCCCATTCCTTGCAAGCTCTAATAACTCTAACTGCAATTTCACCTCTATTTGCAATTAAAATTTTTTTAAACATCAATGTATTATTGCTATTCTCTGACCAAATTCTATTGGTTGCCCATCCTCAACACAGACTTCTTTTACCGTTCCTTCAAATGTTGAAGGAATATGATTCATAGTTTTCATTGCCTCTACAATTATTATTGTATCACCTTTTTTAACTTTTTTCCCCACTTCAATAAACTTTTTGCCACCCGGTTCAGGAGCTAGATAGGCAGTTCCAATTATTGGAGAGGTAATTTCATTACCATTAGAAGGTATTTTTTTTTTAACTATAGATTCTTCTTTGATCTCTGATTTTTGATTAGAATTATTAATGGATGAATTTTTTGAGACTTTAACTTTAATATCTTTATCTGAGTACTCTAGCTCTGTAAGATTAAATTCATTTAAATATTCTGTCAATTCCTTTATTATTTTTTTATCAATTTTCATTACTAATTAACTTTTGTATTGAAATAATGGCTAAAATATATCCGTGATCTCCTAATCCAAAAATTCCACCAGTAGATATATCACTAATTAAAGATTTTTTTCTAAAATCTTCTCTTTTATAAATATTTGAAATATGTAACTCAATAATTGGTTTCTTAAAAATATTTAATGCATCTCTAATTGCAACCGAAGTATGAGTAAAGGCAGCAGCATTAATTATTATTCCATCATATTTTCTTATAGATTGTTGAATTGTATCTACAATTTCACCCTCTATATTTGATTGAAAAATTGTTAGATTAATGCCCAATTCTTTGCCTTTATCTGTGCATTTCGTTTTTAATTCTTCGTAAGTAATCGAACCATATTGCGACTCTTCTCTACTTCCTAAAAGATTGAGATTTGGTCCATTAATAATTATAATATTATTCATTTCAAAAACTAAAGCATTATGAAGAAAATAAAAATTAAAGTAAATGGTAAAAATACAAATATAGATAAAAATCAAGAATTATCTAAACTTTTAAAGAAACTAAAAATTCCCATAAAAAAAGTAGCAATTGAATTAAATCAAGAAATAATTGATAAAAAGAATATTAATAAAATTAAAATACAAAAAAACGATAAAATTGAGATAGTACATTTTATCGGTGGAGGATAAAATTGGGTATCGATTATTTAAAAATTTCTAAAAATAAATTCAAATCTAGATTAATAGTTGGAACTGGTAAATATAAATCAATGTCAGAGTGCGCTAAAGCAATAAAAATATCTGGAGCAGATTTAGTTACTGTTGCAGTAAGAAGAGTTAATATAGTGGACAAAAAAAAACCTTTATTAATGGATTATATAGATCCAAAAAAAATTACTTATCTTCCTAACACAGCTGGATGTTTTACTTCTGAAGAAGCATTAAGAACACTAAGATTGGCTAGAGAAATTGGAGGATGGAAATTAGTAAAGCTTGAAGTTCTAGGTGATAAAAAAACTTTATATCCAGATATGATTGAAACTTTAAAATCTACAGAAATTTTATCTAAAGAAGGATTTAAAGTAATGGTTTATTGCACAGACGATCCTTTAATGGCAAAAAGATTAGAAAATGTTGGAGCATGCTCAATTATGCCATTAGCAGCACCAATTGGGTCAGGACTTGGAATACAAAATAAAACCAATATTCAAATATTAAGAAATCAAACTAAATTACCCTTGATTGTAGATGCAGGAATTGGCCAAGCTTCAGACGCAACTATAGCAATGGAGTTGGGTTGTGATGGAGTGCTTATCAACACAGCTATTGCTAAAGCAAAAAAACCTTTCGAGATGGCTGAGGCCATGAAATATGCGGTAATAAGTGGTAGAAAATCTTTTTTATCAGGAAGAATTAAAAAAAGTATCTACGCTATTCCATCTACTTCAAATAAAGGCATTATTTAATTTTTTTTCTTTTGTGAAATTTGCGTTTTTTAAACTTAGGTTTTTTATTTTTTTGATTAATATCATCATTTTGAACATGTTCAATTTTTTTTAATTTTGTAATCACTTCACTTTTTTCAATAACTTTTTTAGCTTTTGATAAAAATTCAATCGAATGATCTTTTAAATTTAGCGATTTATCATCTTTGAACGTAATTTTAATTTTATTCTTTTTTTCAAAATATTTGACATCATCTAAAAAATTTTGATTTATAAACTCAAGTATTTTTGATGGAACTGAAGCATTGATTAGTTTAGCTTTACTATTAATTGATTTTAACTCAATCATTTTGAGTAATTTTAAAGAGTAAGACTCTGATGTTAAATTAATTTCCCATTTTACCGAGCTTTCCCTAAGTCTTTGTCTAGACATTTCAAGCAATCCAAAATTACTAATTCTACCTATTTGAATTCTTGCTCTATCATTCCTACATTTTTCTTTGAGTTTTCTTTCAATTTGTCTTCGATTTGAATAACTTTGCATATCTATAAAATCTATAATAATTAATCCAGAAAGATCTCTAATTTTAATTTGTCTTGAAATTTCATCTGCTGCTTCAAGATTAGTATTTAACGCGGTACTTTCGATATTTTTTTGTTTAATTGATTTCCCAGAATTTATATCAATAGAAACAAGTGCCTCGGTAGGGTTAATAACTAAATAACCACCTGAAGATAATTTAACTTGTGATTCAAATATATCATTAAGTTTTTGATCAATACCTTCCTTAAAAAATAAAGGGATTTTATCTCTATATTTCTTAATTTTTTTAACATCCTTAGGCATAATTATTTTCATAAAATTTTTAGCCTTTAAATATCCTTCATTACCCTCAATGATAATATTGTTTGTTTCATCATCATAAATATCTCTTAGAGTTCTTTTAATGATATCATCCTCATGATGTATTAATGAAGGAGCAATAGAATTCATTGCATTATCCTTAATAGAATTCCACACTTTTAATAAATTATCTAGATCATGGGTAATTTCATTTTTTGTTTTATTTGAGCCAGCAGTTCGCACAATAATTCCCATTTCTTTTGGAATTTCGATTTGATTAAGTATTGTTCTGATTTTTTTTCTGTCGCCTGGATTGAAAATCTTTCTTGATATACCACCCCCCTTAGGAGTGTTAGGCATTAATACAATATATTTACCTGCTATTGATATAAAAGTTGAAAGTGCAGCTCCTTTTAATCCTCTTTCATCCTTTAATACTTGCACTAATATAACTTGGTTTGGTTTTATTACCTCTTGTATTTTGTATTTTTTAAATGGTTTTTTTGTACTAGAGGTCTTGTCATTTTGTTCATCACTATTTTCGATTTTTTTTTCAAAGAGCTCATCCTTAGAAAAATTTTCGTCTTTTATATTTTCTTCCTCTTTCTTTTCACTCTCTTTAATCAAGTCAATTCTTCTTGCTTCCTCTTCTTCTTTTATTTTATCTTTATCACTTTGAGGTAGTTGATAATAATTTGATTGAATATCATTGAACGATAGAAAACCATGTCTATCTCGTCCAAAGTCTATAAATGCAGCTTGTAAGGATGGTTCAACTCTACTTACTTTACCTAGATATATATTATTTTTAATTAATATATTTTTTTTAGCTTCATATTCATAATCTTCAATATTTCCATTAGATTTGAGTACAACTCTAGTTTCATTTGGATGCGATGCATCAATGTATAAATTTTTTTCCATATAATTTTGATTAATTGTTTCATTTTATAAATTCTTTATGTGATATGCCTTAACTTTAACAAATTCATTGAGTATTTAAAGTAAAATGAACGGTTTAATTAAAAAAACTATTATTGCAATTTTTAGTATATCATTGCTTCTGATTACATCTGTTATTGCTATATTATGGGTTTTTTCAAATGATCTGCCTGATTATAAATTTTTAAAAAACTACAAACCACCAGTGTCAAGCAAGGTGTATTCTGGAAATGGTGAATTAGTTTCTGATTTTTCACAAGAAAAGAGAATCTTTGTTCCATATGAGGATATTCCAAAAAAATTAATAAATGCATTTTTATCTTCAGAAGATAAAAATTTTTTCTCACATCCTGGAGTTGATGCAAAAGGTGTTCTAAGAGCAGTAATTAATAATATGGACAATATAATTAATTCAAAAAGATTAGAAGGTGCATCAACAATTACTCAGCAGGTGGCAAAAAATTTTTTATTAACAAATGAAGTAAGTTTCAATAGAAAAATAAAAGAGGCAATTCTAGCTTTCAGGATTGAGAGAGTATTATCAAAGGAAAGAATTTTAGAACTTTATTTAAATCAAATTTATTTAGGTCAAGGATCCTATGGAGTAGCATCAGCTAGCCTCACTTACTTTGACAAATCAATAAGTGATTTATCTTATGATGAAGCTGCATTATTAGCAGCATTACCAAAGGCTCCTAGCAAGTATAATCCTTTTAGAAATGAGAACCTTGCAACGTATAGAAGAGATCTAGTTTTACAGAATTTACTTGATAATAAATATATCGATAAAAAAAATTATAAAAAATTAATAAATAAAAAAATACAAATAAAAAAAAGAAAAAAAATTTATTTAGAAGATACACGTTATTATATTGAAGATATTAGAAAAAGTGTGATTGAACAATTTAGTTATGATAGAGTTTATAAGCAAGGTCTGATAATTAAATCCCCAATGAACCTATATCTTCAAAATGAGGCAACTAATTCTTTAAGAGCTGGTTTGGAGCAATATGATAGGAGAAAAGGGTGGAGAGGGCCGATTTTAAATAAAGAATATAATACAAATTGGAAAAATAATTTAAAAAAATATCAAATTGAAAATTCTATTGGTTGGAAAATTGCAATTATAAAAAAAATAAAAAAGTTTGAGGCAGAAATCGAAACTCTAGATAGTAAAAGTGGATTAATTCCTTTGTCTAATATTTCTTGGACTAAAAAAGATTTAAACAAACTATTGAAAGTAGGTGATATAGTTTATGTAGACCATATAAAGCGTAAAGAATATGATTTGAAACAAATTCCATTAATTAATGGAGCTATAGTTGTCATGAATCCATACAACGGAAGAGTTTATGCTATTACGGGAGGTTTTAGTTTTAAAAAAAGTGAATTTAATAGAGCAACTCAAGCATCTAGACAACCTGGTTCTGCATTTAAGCCATTTATTTATGCATTAGCACTTGAGAATAATTTTAAACCTAATTCACTTATACTTGATGCACCAATTGTTTTTAATCAAGGAACTGATTTAAAACTATGGAAACCAGAAAACTATGGAAAAAAATTTTATGGACCGTCTACTCTTAGAACTGGTTTGGAAAAATCAAGAAATCTTATGACTGTTAGAATAGCTCAAGATGTTGGGATAAAAAAAATTATAAATTTTTCTAAAAAATTAGGAATTTATGAAAACCCAGATGAATTGTTATCAATATCTCTTGGTTCTGCAGAAACCACATTATTAAAATTAACATCTGCATATTGTTCATTTGTCAATGGTGGAAAAAAAATAGAACCAATACTGATTGATAGAATCCAAGACTCAGAGGGAAATACAATTATGAGCAATGAGAAAAGAAAATGTAAAGATTGTAATGAAATATCTTATCTAAGTGATAATATTCCAGTAATTTCTTCTGATAATTTCGAGCAAATTATATCTCCTGATACTGCCTATCAAATCACATCAATGCTAGAAGGAGTAATTAAAAGAGGAACAGGTAAAAAATTAAGAAGTTTAAATTTGGATATTGCAGGAAAAACAGGAACAACAAATAATAATACTGATACTTGGTTTATTGGCTTTACATCTAAACTAGTCATTGGTGTTTACGTAGGAATGGATGAGCCTAAACCACTTGGCAAATATGAAACAGGTTCAAAAACCGCAATGCCAATTTTTAAAGAGTTTTTAAAGAAAGCAGTTAAGAAAAAAGATACAAGACCCTTTAAAGTGTCAAAAAATATAACAATGGTCATGATTGATCCTAAAACAGGCATGAAAGCTGATTTTACCTCTAAAGAGACAATAATCGAAGCTTTTAAGAAAAATACTTTAAAAGATAATTTTCAATTAAAAAAAAATATTAATGATAGATTTAATAAAAATAATATATTAGAGTTTTATTAATGCAGCAAGAATTTACAAATATAAAATTAGAAATAGAAAAAATTAATTCAAAGATTAAGGAGTATCTTTGAAAAAAACAATTTTTATTCAAAGTTAGAGTCACACAATAAAGAAATTGAGAAAAGCGATTTCTGGAGTGATCAAATAAAAGCACAGAAAATCCTCAAAGAGAAAAAACTTCAAGAAGGTTTAGTAAAACTTTACGAAAACTCAGTTTCAAAATTTATGGAGATACTAGATCTTTATGAGATGGCAATAGAAGAAAATAATGATCAAATAATAAAAGAGTGCAATGTAAATATTATTTCTCTTCTTGCTAAAGTTAAAAAGAACGAAATAAAATGTTTTTTATCAAATGAAAATGATAGCCTAGATTGTTATTTAGAAATTCATGCTGGTGCTGGAGGAACAGAAAGTCAAGACTGGGCACAAATGTTAAGGAGAATGTATCTTAAGTGGTCTTTTTCAAAAGGATTTAAAGACGAGCTAATAAGCGAACATAAGGGAGATGAAGCTGGTATAAAATCATCTACAATCAAGATAAGTGGTGAATATATATATGGATATTTAAAAGCAGAGTCAGGCATACATAGATTAGTTAGAATTTCACCATTTGATTCTGGCGCAAGAAGACACACAAGTTTTGCAAGTATATGGGTTTATCCTGTAGTAGATGAAAGCATTGATATAGAAATTATAGAAAAAGATTTAAGAATAGATACATATAGATCAAGTGGAGCAGGAGGACAGCATGTAAATACTACTGATAGCGCAGTAAGAATAACTCATTTACCAACAAAAATAGTTGTACAATGTCAAAATGAGCGATCACAGCATAAAAATAAAGAGACATGTATGAATATGCTTAAAGCAAGATTATATGAAAACGAAATTAGAAACAGAGAAAAAAAAAATGAGAATGAACAGAATAATAAATCAGATATTGGATGGGGACATCAAATAAGATCTTATGTTTTGCATCCCTATCAATTGGTTAAAGACAATAGAACTAATTATGAGAGTACTAACCCATCTAAAGTTCTAGATGGCGACTTAGATATTTTTTTAGAAAAATCACTTTATAAATTGAATGTATAGAATTTTCCTTAAAACAATATTATTTTTTTTATTAAGTTTTGTTTTTTTAATTATTTATTTAAGTGTATTTGGCATACAAACTACAAAATTTAACACTCAAATTAAAAAATATATTAATAGTTTTGACGAAAGACTAAATTTAAAATTAGAAAAAGTATATTTGAAATTAAACTTGAGCAATCTATCGATTAAAATAAATACTTTAAATGCTATAATTTACATAGAAGATAGTTCAGTTGATATTAGAGAAATAAACACAAATATTGACATTAAAAACTTATTTAATAATCAAGAAGCAATAAATAATATCGAGATAAAGTCTAAAGAGAACTCAATAAAAAAAGTTGGAAAGTTTATAAATACTTATAAATTTAATTTAGCAAACTTTTTTTTATTCAATCAAGTTAAAAAAGGAAAAATAATTATTAATCTAAGTCTAAAGAAAGACGAAAATTTTAAAAATACTTTAGAAATATATGCGGATGGAAAAATAATTGACTCACAGATTGAGATAACAAAAAATTATAATATTAAAAATATAAATTTTGACTTTAAATATAAAGATAATGAGCTTAATTTAAATAATGGAAATTTTTTATTCAATAAAATCAACTTTCAGTCAAAAAATATTAACATTAAAAATGAGAATAAAACTTATAAAATTATAGGAAATTTATTAAACGAGCCTGAAAATATAAATGCAAAGTTTATTAATGATATTTTTCTACCAAAAGGAAAGTTTTATTTTACTGAAAATAATAGTATTTTTGATAGTAAAAGTAGCTTTTCTTTTGAAGTTAATAGTAAATATAAAATTAATAAACTCAAAATTGATTCTTTAATTAATATAAAACAATTAAACTTTAACTATAAGATCAAAGATATAGATAAATATTTACCTCAATTAAATGAGGTAATTTATTTAGAAAAAAATAAGTTTATTATTTCTCATGATGATAATGAAACTAACATTAATATATTTAGCCAATATGGATTAAAAGAAAAAAAAGATAAATTTAAATTAAACTTAAATTATAAAAATAACAAATTTTTATTTGATACCACAGTAAATACAAATAATATTGAAATTTTAATTCCTGAGATTAAATTTAGAAAAGATAAATATAAGCCTCTAGAAATTTTATTACAAGGCTCATATTCAAATGGTAAAAATTTGGAAATAAATAAATTAAGTTTAAAAAATACAAAAAATTTAATTGATATTCAAAATTTGGTTTTAAATAAAAATTTCAAAATAGATAATTTTAAAAAAATAACTTTAAAATATATTAATGAAGATAATAATCAAAATAAAATAAATTTTTTAAATAAAAAAAATGAAATCGTAATTAGAGGTGAATCATTTGATGGTGAAGATTTAGTAAATAAATTATTTGAGAATAAATCTAAAAAAAATTTCTTTGATATATTTGAGAAGTTTGATAAAAAAATTATGTTAAAAATTGATAAATTTTATATTGATAAATCATCAGTTTTGAATAATTTAAATGGATATTTAAAATACAAAACAAAAAAAATTCGTAGTGGAAGTATTTTAGCAAAACTAAATAATAAAAATGATTTTTCTTTAGATATAAATACCTCTTCTAACAATAACAAAATAACTAAAGTTTTAATTGATAATCCGAAACCCTTTATAAAGAGATATAAATTTATAAAAGGTTTTAGAGAAGGTAATTTATACTACGAATCAATTAAAAGTGATGGAACCTCAAAATCAAATCTTAGAATTTATAATTTTAAGATTCAGGAAGTACCAATCTTGGCTAAATTATTAACTTTAGCTTCATTACAAGGTATAGCAGATGTTCTAACCGGAGAAGGTATAAGATTTAATGAACTTGATATGAAATTCACTAATAAGAGCAATTTAATGACCATTGAAGAGATGTACGGAATTGGACCAGCAATATCAATCTTAATGGAGGGTTATATTGAAAAAGATAAACTAGTCAGCCTAAGGGGAACTCTAGTACCAGCAACAACATTAAATAAAGTAATAAGCAATATTCCTTTAATAGGAAATTTATTAGTTGGTAAAAAAGTGGGAGAGGGAGTTTTTGGAGTAAGCTTTAAGATAAAAGGACCACCAAAGGATTTAAAGACTTCAGTAAATCCAATTAAAACTCTAACACCTAGATTTATTACAAGAACTTTAGAGAAGGTAAAAAAAAACAAATAACTATTTTATAATAGTAACGTGACCCATTTTCCTTTTTGATTTTATATCTTTTTTTAAGTAGTCGAAGAAAAACTGATTTTTTTTATTTTTCTTATTTCGATACTTTCTTATATCAAAACCAATTAAATTTATCATTCTAGCTTTATAAATTCTTTTGGTTTTTATCTTATCTAATTTGCAAACTGCCCTAACATGGTTTTCAAATTGACTTATATTATGTGAATTTATAGTTAAGTGTCCAGAATTATGAACCCTAGGGGCTATTTCATTAACGTATAGATTATTTTTTTTGTCTATAAAGTATTCCACACACAATGTGCCTATGTAATTTAATTTTTCAGAAATGATTTTTGCATATGCTAATGCTTGATTTTTAATTTTTTTATTAATACTTGATGGAATTTTAGAGTGTTTCAAAATTTGATCCTTATGTCTATTTTCAATTGGCTCATAAATTTCATATTTTTTTGAACTAAATCTAGTAATTATTACTGAGACTTCTTTTTTAATATTTATTTTTTTTTCTAAAATATATTCTTTTTTAAAATCAATTTTTATTTTTTTAATTTGTTTTGTAGAACTAATTACAATCTGTCCTTTACCATCATATCCAAGAGTACAAGTTTTTAATATTCCAGGTAGTAAATCAAGATTATTTAATAAATCTTTTTTAGATTTAATATATTTAAACTTTGTAGTCTTAATTTTAAGATTATTGATAAAATTTTTTTCAAAATATCTATTTTGAATTATCTTATTTATTGATGGCTTTGGTAAAACTTTAACTTTTTTGTTCATTAAATTAAGAACATTAAATGGAATATTTTCAAATTCAAAAGTAATTATATCAACTTTTTTTAAAAATTTATTTATTATTCTTCTATTAGTGTATTTTCCATAAATAAATTCATCTGCAAAATATTTTGCAGGTGCATCACGATCATCAGATATTATAATAGTTTTTATTTTAAGTTTTTTTGCAGATTCAGCCAGCATACTTCCTAGTTGTCCACCACCTATAATTCCCAGTGTTTTTTTGAACATTTATCTTGGTCTTTTTCTAACTTTTTTTGATTGATTTTTTCTTAATGAAATTAGATTTTTTTTTATTTTTAAATTTGAAATTGAAATTATTGAAGAAGCTAATAAAGCAGAATTTATTGCTCCATCTATCCCTATAGCAACAGTTCCAACTGGAATTCCTTTTGGCATTTGAACAATTGATAAAAGACTATCTAAACCTTTTAGTTTTTTACTTTCAATAGGCACGCCGATTACTGGCACCCAAGTCATTGCAGCAATCATCCCTGGTAAATGAGCCGAACCACCAGCTCCAGCTATAATTACTGAAAAGTTATTGTTTTCTGCATTTTTTGCAAATTCATATAATCTGTCTGGTGTTCTGTGAGCTGAAACTATCTTTGTTTCATATTTTATTTTTAAAGTTTTCAGTGTTTTTTCACAAAATTTCATAATAGGGTAATCAGACTTGCTCCCCATTACAATTGCCACTTTATTAGCAGATCTTTTTTTAATCATATGTATACTTTAATATCAAAAAAACCTTTACTAATATATATTTAATATATGAATTATAAAATTGATAATCTTCAATACTGCAATTGGTCAAGAAAAGTCTTCAAAATAAACAGACAAGCTGGTCTGGATGCTATTCATGTTACAATTGTTTATCATGAAGATTTCGATGAATTGCAAGAGGTTGTAAATAAATGGAGTATACTTTTCGAGGAAAATAAAGATTTAATTTTTTTAGGAAGAAATTTTAAAGATATTGAAAAAGCAAAAAAAGAAAACAAAACAGCTATTTTTTTTGGTTTTCAAAATTGTTCTCCAGTTGAAGATGATATAGGCTTGATTGAAAAAGTTCACGAACTAGGCTGTTTGTTTATGCAACTCACTTATAATAACCAATCATTATTAGCGACTGGATGCTATGAAAAAAATGATAGTGGGGTAACCAATTTTGGAAGAGAAGCAATAAAGGAGATGAATAGAGTGGGTATTGTAATTGACATGTCTCACTCTGCAGAAAAAAGTACAATTGATGCAATTGAGATAAGTGAAAAACCAATTGCTATTACACATGCAAATCCCTCTTTTTGGCATGATGTAAAAAGAAATAAATCTAACGAGTTATTAAAAATTTTATCTCAAAGTGGTGGAATGATAGGCCTTTCCTTATATCCACATCATTTAAAAGACGGTACAAATTGTACTTTAAACAGTTTTTGTGAAATGGTTGCTAAGACCGCTGAACTAATAGAAGTGAAAAATATAGGCATCGGTTCAGATCTATGCTTGTACCAACCTGATAAAGTTGTTGAATGGATGAGAAATGGAACTTGGACTAAATCTATAAATTTTGGTGAAGGTTCAAAGAAAGTTCCTGGTTTTCCGAGACAACCTGACTGGTTTTTAGATGCAAGAGGTTTTTCAAATTTGGAAGTTGGTTTAAAAAAAATTGGATTCAATAATGATGAAGTAAATGGAATTTTAGGAAATAATTGGTTTACTTTTTATAAAGGAATAAATTAGTGAAGATAAAATTAAGAGATCCAAATATAGTTATGAAATTATCTAGACTAGGTTCTTTTCATCAATCAAAACTTTCCTTTTTAAGAAGTTTTTTAAGAGAATTTAAAAATTGGGAATATAGAAGGGATTTGTTTGATTTAAATGAAATGGGATATGGCACTGCCATATATTCATTTAAGAAAAACAATAGAGTATATTCACTCATTTGTTATGCAAATAAATTAAATGAAAATGAAAGATCAGATAGGGTAATAGCTACTAAATGGGATGCTGCTTTTACATTATATGATGGCACACCTTCTAAAGAAGATATAAATAGACTAAGGGCACAAGTTCCAAAACAAGAAGTTGGCAGGTTATCTTTTAAAGAATTAACATTATCTAGAGCAAATAAATCGTTAAGATTATTTAATCATGCAGTTGATAAATTAAGTGAAGGTATACAGCCAGATCCAAATCTTCTGTCTAAAGTAGGTTATTTATACCGCACTACTGCAGTTTATGGCTCTGGAAAATTTGGTTTAGCTGATAGATTTAGAATTAAAAATAGAGATGAAATATATGGACCATTTCGTTTAGAAATGATGTTAGTTTATTTAGTAAGACAATTTACATTTGATCAGGTTAATCATGTAGCTCATCATAAAAATCCTAAAAAAGCTGTAAAATTAAGCTTAAAAAGTTGTAAAAGTTTAGGAATAGGTAACTCAACTGGTTTAGGAATGGCACCTTTTATTGTAAATCATCCAACATTATTAAATAATTGGATTCATGCTAGGGAAACTGCTTTAAAAGAAATAAGACAAATAACAAAGGTTAGTGAAGAAGAAAGTAGATTATTTTTAAATAGCCTAAAGAAATCATTAAATAATATTTACTCATGGAATACAGAGAGCGAATTCCAAAAAAAAAAAATCCAGTCATTACTTTCTGATCTTAAGAAATTTATAAAATTTTTAGATAATGAATTTAATTTTTCATCTGAAAATCCCTTTAATCAATTATATATTTGGCTGGAGAAGAATACAGATGAAGAGTGTATAGAATATGTTGTATCAATGATGATGGAACCATTTGATCAAATAATTGACCCATTAATAAAAAAAATGGAGTCTGATGAGGAAAAATTTTTTAATATTCCTACAGAAAGAACAGTACTAGATTTAAGATCTATCATTGAGGATAGATACCCAAAAATTATAAAGATTGATTTTAATAAAGAAGAAAGTAATCAAAAATTTTGGTTTATATCAAAAAATAAAGAAGAACCAAGAATT
>MDTB01176483.1_pt1 | contig 21981 bp, 20 predicted proteins | sample 811161 | NCBI WGS metagenome assembly MDTB01 (sample SAMN05326650, study PRJNA326480) | marine metagenome | isolation source: seawater | place: Mediterranean Sea | collected 2009 | reverse complement strand
TTCTTGCTAAAGCTGCCGTTACAACAGGAATATCAGGTTTGTTCATTGAAACTCATGACAACCCAAAAAATGCACCCTCTGATGGAAAGAATATGGTTCCACTGAAAAGTTTAGGTAAATTAATTCAAACAATAAAGCTGTTTGATAATTTGTCCAAAAATGAAAGTCTTAATTAATGTCAGAAATTAAATCTATCCACGCCCGGGAAATTATTGATAGTAGGGGGCTACCTACCATTGAAGTAGAGGTATTTACAATTTTAGGATTTACAGCTCGAGCATCTGTTCCTTCCGGAGCTTCTACTGGAACATATGAAGCACACGAACTAAGAGATAATGATAGCAAAAGGTTTTTTAAAAAAGGTGTATTAAAAGCAGTAAAAAATGTTAACACAGAAATTAAAGAAACAATACTTGGCTTTGATGTAAAAAATCAAAAAGAAATAGATAGTCTTCTTATAAACCTTGATGGCACGAAGAATAAAAGTAGGTTGGGAGCTAATGCGATATTAGCAGTTTCACTAGCTTGTGCTAAACTTGCAGCAAAGCTTTTAAAAACTCCATTATATAAATATTTAGGAGGAATTCATAATTATCTTCCAACACCCATGATGAATATTATAAATGGAGGTTGCCATTCAAATAATAACTTGGATTTTCAAGAATTTATGATTGTTCCATTAGGCTTGAAAAACTTTAAAAATTCTTTAAGAGCGGGTTGTGAAATATTTAATTCTTTGAAACAAATATTGATAAAAAAAAAATTATCCATATCTGTGGGAGATGAAGGTGGTTTTGCACCTGACATTCCATCTAACAAAGATTGTTTGGATTTAATAATTAATGCAATAGAAAATGCTGGTTACAAACCAGGTGAAGAAATTTTTATTGCTTTGGATGTAGCGGCATCAGAGTTTTTTTCAGAAAAAACTTACAAACTTTCTGGCGAATCACTTAATTTAAAAGGACAAGATCTTATAAAATATTATTCAAATTTAATTGCAAATTATCCAATAATTTCAATTGAAGACGGACTAGATGAAAATGATTGGAATAATTGGGAATTGTTAACATCTGAGATTGGTAGTAAATGTCAGTTAGTTGGAGATGATTTATTTGTTACATCAACAGACAGGTTAAATAAAGGAATAAAAAATCATTGTGCAAATTCAATTTTAATAAAACCTAATCAGATCGGCTCTCTTACTGAAACTATTGAAACAATAGAATTAGCAAAAAAAAATAACTTCAATACAATTATTTCGCATAGATCTGGTGAAACTGAAGATACTTTTATCTCAGATCTTTCAGTTGGGATTTCTTCTGGTCAAATTAAAACTGGTTCTTTGTGCAGATCTGAAAGAATAGCAAAATATAATCAATTATTAAGAATTGAAGATAAAGACCCCTCAATAGAATTTGCTGGAAAAAATCCATTTAAAAGGTTTTTATAATAATGATTTTTAAAAAAAATATACTTTATTTTGCATATTTCTTAATACTATTTTTTTTCTTATTTGAAATCATATTTGGTGAAAAAAATATTTTTACTTTGAAAAATAACTTATCATCAATAAATAATAAAAATGAAATTATTCATAACAAAAATGATAAAGTTTTAATTTTACAGTCATACCTAGAAAATTTTAAAAATTCTGATGAATTTAGAAGCCTTGTTGTTAAAGACAAATTATTTTTAAAAAGTCCCGATGAGAAAGTTTGGCGTTACGAGCTTAATTCTGAATAGCATTTAATCCTTGATTTATCATTTCCTGTACAGATAAATTTATAATAACTTTTCTATTTTTTGACTTGAATGTTTTTTTTATTACACTTACCAAACCATTGTATTTTACTCCAAAAAAAACAGTTCCAATTTTTTCATTTTTATTTAATATTTTCGGTCCTGCTTGACCAGTGCATGATAGAGCTAAAATATTTTTATGATCTGTAAAATTAATTACTCTTTCAACCATTAATTCTGCTACTTCTTTACTTACAACGCCATGTTTAATAATTGCTTTATCTATTTTTAGAATTGATTTTTTAGAGCCATTTGAATAACAAATAATAGAATAATCTAATATTCTCGACGCTCCATTTTCTTTTACAATGTGAGAAGTAAAACTTCCCCCAGTAATTGACTCTGCTACACATAATTTTATATTTTTCTTTATTAATGTTTCAGTAAAGTTTTTTATCAAGGTTCTATATTGCATAATAAAAATAAAAAATAATTGCTACTATTAATCCAGCAATAATATCATCAGCCAAAACTCCAGTGACATTTTTCATATTATCAAAATATTTGATTGGAAATGGTTTTATAATATCTAAAATTCTAAATAAAATAAATGCGATTAGATAATCTAAAATTGTTTCATTACAAAAATAAACTGCAATTGACTGACCTAGATATTCATCACATACAACATAATTTGGATCCATATTCTTTTTATCTACTAAAATAATTCTTAAAAAAATAAATGAGATATAAAAATAAGACAAAATTAATATTAAAAAAAAGACTTGAGAAATCTCAGATTTTATTATCCATATTACTGGCAAAATCGCAAGAGAGGCTATTGTTCCTGGAATGTAAGGAAAAAAACCAACTCCAAAACCACTACAAAAAAAAAGTGCAAATTTTTTAATATTCATAAGAAGCAATTATTACTGAAACCTGACAAGCAATTCCTTCTTCTCTTCCAAGAAAACCTAATTTTTCAGTTGTTGTACCTTTAACATTAACAATATTTTTATCAATGTTAAGAGCTTGTGAAATACTAGTTATAAATTCTGTTTTATATTCTGAAACCTTGGGTTTTTCACAAATTAATGTAATATCCAAATTTTTTATTTTATAGTTTTCCTTCATAAGCAAATTTTTTGCATGTGTCATAAAAAAAATCGAGGCTTTATCTTTCCATTTATCTTCATTAGGAGGAAAATGATTTCCAATATCCCCTTTGCATAATGCTCCAAGGATAGCATCAACAATAGAATGGAAACCAACATCAGCATCTGAATGCCCTTCTAAACTTTTATTAAATGGAATATTGACTCCAAATATTGTTAAAGTATTCCCTTTTTTAAATTTGTGAACATCAAACCCACTTCCAATTCTAATATCATTCATATTAATTCTCTCAAATAAAAGTTTACCTAATTTATAATCATTTTTTGTTGTAATTTTAAAGTTAAATTTTTCACCATTTATAATGATAATGTTTTTATTATATTTAAAAAATATTATTGAATCATCAGTAAATGTTTGTTCTTTATATTGATCATGGGCATCTTTTATGGAATTAAACTTAAAACCCTGAGGGGTTTGAATAAGTTTTAAATTATTTCTTTGCAGATCCTCATATTTCTTTTTATCGAAGTACCTAACTGAATCGTAGATATTTAATGCTGGAACGACTCCGTCTGATGTTTCAAGTTTGTTTAGAATTTCTTTTATTAATTTATCAGTAACGAAAGGTCTGACTGAATCATGAATTAAAACATTTTCAGGATTAAATTCTTTTGCTTTATTTAACCCTTTATAAACGGACTCTTGTCTAGTTGAGCCTCCTTCAATAACTTCAACATTTGAATTATTAAAAATTTTTTTTGTTTTATTAACAAAAGTCTTATGGCTTACAATAAGAATTTTTTTGAATAAATTTGTGTTGAGAAATTTCTGGACACTATTTTCAATAATTGTTTTATTATTAATATGAAAAAACTGCTTAGGTATTTCTTCATCAAATCTGGTTCCTTGTCCACCACTAAGTATTATTGCTAAGTTATTTTTATGCATGAAGTATTATAGTATAGATATAATATGGAAATTTATATTTTTATTGAATTTGTCTCTTTTTTTAGCCTAGTTTTATTTTCACTAATGTGTTTTTTAAAAGTTGATAATAACATAGATACTAATAAGTTAATTTATTTGTTTAATTTAGTTTATCTAAGTATAACTAGTTTATTTCATTATTTTTATGTTCTAAATTTTTTTTCCAATGATTTTATACTGATTATTTCTCTATTGATTGTTATTACTTTTTTTATTTTTTTAATTCTATCTATTTTTTCTTATCAATTTATTAGATTAAGAATATTATTTATTCCTTTCTTTTTTATTTTGATAATATTCAGATTTGTTATAGGAGTTTTATCCTTTGAGGATGCTGGGGAAGTAAATTTATTTGATAATCATTATTTATTAATACATATTTTAACATCTTTACTTTCTTATTCATTAATTACAATAAGTCTAGTTACGGCTTTCTGTATTTTTATTCAAGACATTTACATTAAAAAAATGAAATATAACCAAATTATTAATAATTTTTTACCTTCAATGTTCGAAAGTGAAATGTTAGCTATACGTTTTCTTTACTTAACAATTATTTTTTTGATAATTTCGCTTATTTCAGGTTATTATTATTTTATTGAAAACAAAGCTGATTTAACTTACTTTTTTAATCAAAAGGTAATATTAAGTTTAATAACTCTTTTTTTAACAGTATTCATAATACTATTTAGAAGTTATAAAGGTTTATCGGGTCAAATGATTTTCAAGATGATTTTATTATCTTACCTATTTATTAGTTTTTCTTATTTTGGTATCAAACTTTTAGGATAAATAAAATAATGTTTAAAATTGGTAATATAAAAATTAAAAGTAATTTTTTACTTGCTCCATTATCTGGAATTACTGATTATCCTTATAGAGAAATAGTAAAAATGTTTAATCCTGGACTAGTTTTTTCAGAAATGATTGCTAGTAGAGCTTTGTTATCAAATAATCATAAAACTTTAAAAATGATTAAAAAGACTGATAATTTTATATCTGCTACTCAAATAGCAGGGTGTGAGTCTGATGTGATGGCAGAAGCTGCAAAGATATGTGAAGATAAAGGTGCTGACATAATTGATATTAATATGGGCTGTCCTGTTAAAAAAGTTGTAAATGGTTATGCTGGGTCTGCACTAATGAAAGATGAAGGGTTAGCAAAAGATATTTTAGAATCTGTTACTAAATCAGTTAAAGTCCCAGTTACTTTAAAAATGAGGAAAGGTTGGGATGATAAATCCCTAAATGCTCCGAAAATTGCCAAAATAGCTGAAGAATGCGGTATAAAAATGATAACTATTCATGGAAGAACAAGATGCCAAATGTTTAAAGGAAAAGCAGACTGGAAATTTGTAAATAGGGTTAAAAAAAGTGTTAATATTCCAGTTTTAGTAAATGGAGATATAATGAATCTTAATAATGTAAATACAGCAATTGAGGATTCAAAAGCAGATGGTGTGATGATAGGAAGGGGCGCCTACGGTAGACCATGGATTTTTAAAGAATTGAACTTCCCAAATAATAAAAATTATAATTTAAAAAAAAGTAGTAAAAAGGATATCATATTAAAACATTTGGATTTAAATTTATGCCATTATGGAAAAGAAGTAGGAATAAAATCATTTAGAAAACATCTAGGATGGTATTCAAAATCTATAGAAGGTTCCAATGAATTTAGATGTAAAATTAATGCATGTACTGAAGAATATAAGTTAAGAAGTTTGATAAATGATTTTTTTTAAAAGATAATGACAAATAAAATTCCAATAGTTTTTTATAGAACTATTTTTGAACTTCTGCCTGATCCAGCATTTATATTAAATAAAAATTTAGAAATTAAATTATGTAATATAGAGATCCAAAATTTATTAGGAAAAAGTAATGATTATTTAATTTCAAAAAAAATAGATAAAGTTTTTGAAGGTAGGGCTCTATATAATAATATTAGTGAAATATCAAAAAAAGAGGGAATTTTCACTATTAAGGATAAGCTAATAATAAATAAGAAAAATTATGAGATTAGATGTGTTATTTCTGAGGAATTAGGAGATAATTTTCTAATCATTTTAAAATTATTAGAAGATCAAAATAATAAACTTTTTAGCAGTAATTTAGACTTTTTTAATGAAATTTTTTCAATATTATCTCACGAGGTAAATAATCCAATATCATCAATAAAATTAGCTTCTGATTTAATTGAGAGAAGATATATCAATGTTGATAAAGAGTTATTAGAAATTATAAAGTCTGAAGCAAATAGAATTAGTAGATTGTTTTCAAACTTTAATCTATCAAATCTAAATCAAATTTCTAATAGAACTCCAGAAAACATTCATGAATTAATTAGATTAAGTCTTTTTAAAATTAAACAAATGCCAAATCGAATTAAAATAATTGAAGAGTTTGATCCTTCTTTACCAGAAATAAGAATTAATAGGGACTTTATAATTCAATGTTTAGATAATATCTTTATAAATGGATATGAATCATCACTAGATAATTTAGATTCCTTTATAAAAGTAAAAACAAGTTTTGTTTTAGGTGAAAGTGTCAAAATTCCTAATATCAAAAATTATATAAAAAAAAATTTTATAAGTATTATAATCTCTGAGAATGGAAAGGGAATTAATGAAAATGAAATTAAAAAAGTTTTTCTTCCTTTTTTTTCAACCAAAAAAAGAGGTTCAGGTGTAGGGCTATTTTTGGTAAAAAAAATAATAGATGATCATGATGGTGAAATTACAATAGAATCAAAAGATGGAATTACTTCGGTGAAAATAATTTTACCTTTTTAATTAGTTATTATGCAGAAAAAAATTTTAATAATTGATGATGATCGCTCTTTAAGAGTATTAATCACTAAAGCTTTGAGTACTTCTAAAATTCAAATTAAAACTAGTTCTACTATCTCTGAGGGTTGGTTCTTAATCGAAAAAGAACACTTTGATCTTATAATATGTGATGTAGTATTACCTGATGGAGATGGATTGGAGTTAGTTAAAAAACTTAAAAAAAAATATAATCATTTAGAATTTATAGTAATAAGTGCACAAAATAATATTTTAACTGCAATAAAGGCTGATCAATTGGATGTATTTGAATATATTCCTAAACCTTTAGATTTAAATGATTTAGTAATTTCAGTAGATAGATCTTTAAAAAAAAAAGTCGAATTAAATCAACAATTTAAGATTGAAGAAAATCTTCCTATGATAGGAACTTCAGCAGCAATGCAGAAAGTATACAAAAATATAGCAAAAATAACAAAAACGAATTTTTCAGTTTTAATAAATGGTGAATCTGGAACTGGAAAAGAGTTGGTTGCTAAAACCATTCATAATTATAGTGATAGATCTCAATACCCATTTGTTGTAATTAATATGGCCGCCTTACCTAAAGACTTAATTGAAAGTGAATTATTTGGTTATGAAAAAGGAGCATTTACTGGAGCTAATAAACAAACATTAGGTTTTTTTGAAAAAGCATCAGGTGGCACACTATTTATGGATGAAATTGGAGATATGCCTTATGACATTCAATCAAGACTATTAAGAGTTTTACAATTTGGAGAATTTACGAGGGTAGGAGGTCGCGAAATAATTAAAACAGATGTAAGGATTGTTTCAGCAACAAATAAAAATTTACAAAATTTAATTAAACAAGGTACTTTTAGAGAAGATTTATACTATAGATTAAATGTTATTAATGTTTTTTTACCTCCACTTAATCAGAGAGAAAATGATATAATTTCTCTTGCTAGACATTATTTATCTTTATATTCAGATGGCAGGAAACAACTCGATGGTTCAGCAATTAATTTTTTACAAAATTATAATTGGCCTGGCAATATTCGTGAATTAGAAAATCTTTTTAAAAGAATTTCAGCTTTAACTACAGATAGCACAATCGATTCGTTAATATTAGAAGACTATATTGACTATGAAATTAAAAATGAACAAGTTGTACAACACGATTTAAAAACAAAATCAGAAAAAGAAAATTTAAGATCATATTTAGATAGTTTTTTAAAAAACTTTTTTAAGACATTAGATGAAAACATTGATGAAATTGATTTATATGAAAAATTTTTGAATGAATTTGAGCGACCATTGATATCTAAAACATTAGAATTTTGTAAAGGTAATCAAATTAAAACATCAAAAATTTTAGGTATAAATAGAAACACTCTTAGGGTTAAAATTAAAAAATTAAAAATACCATCAAAACACGGAAAGAAATGATTGTTCTTAAATTTTTCGATTTTTTTTTGAAGAGAGATTTTTTAAATATTATTTTTTTAATTATTTTTTTGATTTCTTTTTTGATTAGTTTATTGATTTTTCTAACATTATCTGGAAATTTATCTAACCTAAAAGAAGTTGAGAATCTTTCAAATTTGATATCTATTAATTTTACTTTAATTATTATTTTAATTTTAATTTCTGTTAAAAATATTAAAAATAATTTTGATCAAAAAAAATTTAAATCTAAATTTAAAGTTCAGTTTACTCTTTTCTTTATATTTATAACTCTTGTACCTTCTACATTAATAACTATTTTCTCCTTAATATTTTTTGATCAGGGTATTAAAATTTGGTTTAATGATAAAATTAAGCAAGTGATCAATGGTTCTAAAAATATTTCAGAGTCATATTTTAATGAACATATAAAAAATATTGAAAATGATATTCTATTTATTAGAAGCGAAATAAATAATGAAAAAATTGTTTTTTTTACTGATAAGGAAAGACTTAATGAATTTTTAAGTTATTTTGTTGAAGTAAAAGATTTGGATGAAGCAATAATATTTGAAAGTTCTGGGCAACTTTTAGCAAAAGTTGGAACTTTTTTTATTGAATCAGAGACTGCTCCACCCTTATGGTCTTTTTTAATTGCCGATGATGGTGATATTGCTGTATTTCCAAATATTGAAAAAACTAAAGTTAGAGCTTTGATGAAGGTTCAAAGAGCGATACCTACATATTTATTTATTGGAAAGGGTGTTGATTCAAATGTTTTAAGTAGAGTTGAGTCTGTTGATATGGCTGCAACTGATTATCTAAATATAACAAAAAAATTAGATGATTTTCAGTTTAAATTTAATCAACTTTTTATAGCTATAAATTTTCTTATGATTCTTCTATCAATTTGGTTTGGTTTAAGATTTTCAAATAGAATAATCGAACCGATTATGCAAATAATTTTAGATTCAGAAAACATAATTAAAGATGACTTTTCAACACGTATAAGAGTTTTTTCTGGAAACAATGAATTTAACATTTTATCAAATGTTTTAAATAAAATGTTGGATATTCTAAACAATCAAAAAAATAAACTTTTACAAGCAAAAGAAATTATAAATTTAAGGAGAAAGTTTACTGAAAAAATTATTGATAATGTAAGCACAGGAATAATATACATTGATCTGAACAATAAAGTCTTACTTTTTAATAAAAATGCCCAAAAGATTTTTGAAAATAAAATTAAAAAAGATTTTTTAAATCATAACAAAAATTTATTAAATGTTATTAAAAAATATAAACAAAAAAGGCTTAAAAATAATGAAGTACAAATTAAACAAGTTACACTTGAAAGGCAAAAAATTTTAAATATTAAAATTTCAGAAATAATTGAAAAAAAGAAAATTAAAGGCTTTGTTATCAGTGTCGATGATATTTCAGAGCTTATTTCTGCTCAAAAGCATGCAGCTTGGTCTAATGTTGCTAGGTACATGGCTCATGAAATTAAAAATCCCCTAACACCAATTAAGTTATCTGCACAGAGAATTGAAAATTCATTTAATAATAATAAAAATGGAAAAAAAACACTTATAAATTGTACAGAAACAATAAAAAGGCAAGTTAATAATATACAGACTTTGGTAACTGAGTTTTCTAACTTTGCAAGAATGCCAGAGAGTCAATTTAGAATTGTTAAATTACATTCAATTATTGATACTCAAATAAATTCGATAAAAGTATTAAATAGTAATATAACTATTATTTATGAAAATAAATTTAGAGATTTAAAGATTAGTTGTGATAACAATCAATTGGGCAGGGTTTTTTTAAATATTCTTAAAAATGCTTATGAATCTTCGGTTAAGAAAAAGAAAAGAATATTAGTTAGTATAGAGAAAGAAAGAAAATATATTATTATTAATATTGAAGATAATGGAAATGGTTTTTCAGAAAATAGAGATAAATTATTTGAACCATATATAACTAATAAGGAAAATGGAACTGGATTAGGTCTTGCTATATGTAAAAAAATTATTGAGGATCATAATGGTGAGATAAATTTACTAGATAGTAAGAAATTAGGTGGAGCTTGTGTAAAAATAAGGCTCATTAAGCTATGATTGAGAAAGAAAGTAGAATATTAATTATTGACGATGAACCTGATATCTGTGATCAACTATCTGGCCTTTTATCTGAAATTGGATACATTTGTGAATATAGAACATCATCAGAAGCAGGAATAGAACTTTTTAAAAAAAAAAGCTTTTCCCTTGTCTTACTTGATATTTGGCTTAACAATTCAAAATTTAATGGATTTCAAGCACTTGAGAAAATATTAGTAATTGATCAAAATATACCTGTATTAATGATAAGTGGTCATGGAAATATTGAAACGGCAGTTAATTCAATAAAAAAAGGTGCTTATGATTTTATTGAAAAACCTTTTGATAGTGATTTGCTAATTTTTAAAATTAAAAAAGCAATGGAGAATTTATTTTTAAAAAGACGAATTGAAAAATTTGTAAATAAAGATTTGGATTCTGATTTAATAGCTAATTCAAAACCATTTAAAAATCTAGAAAAAAATATTTCTAGAGTAAGCAAAACTGATTCAAATATCTTATTAATTGGTGATGATGGAAGCGGCAAAGAGTTTATTGCTTCAAAAATTCATATTCATTCCCATAGGGCTAAAAAGAATTTTAAATTTTTAGACTGTAAGATTGATCAGAAAATACTTGAAAAAGAATTATTTGGTTTTGAAGAAAATCAAGTTATTAAAACAATAGGTTTATTAGATGAAGTTAATAATGGGACAATTTATTTAAAAAATATAAATTTTATGTCTAAAGGTTTGCAAGGAAAAATTTTAAGAATTATGGAAGAAAAAAAATATTATAGAATTGGTGCTATAAATCCTAAAATATTAAATTTAAGAGTTTTTGCATCTATTAAAAAAAATTTTCAAGACAATGATTATGGCCTAAGAAATGATCTTTTTAAAAAATTAAATTTTACTATTATAGAAATTCCAGGTTTAGAAGTAAGAAAAGATGATATAGCTGATTTAATTTCATTATTTTCTAGGAAGATTTTTGAAGAGAAAGGTCTTCATCCAAAAAAATTTTCTAATGAGACAATGGGATATCTATTGGATCTAAAATACTTTAAAAATGTATCACAATTAAAAAAGTTTGTAGAATGGATTATAATTATGTTGAATGATAAAATTAAAAATGAAATTACTAAAGATGATTTAGTAGAACTGGGAATTAACCCATCTGATTTTATTAATAATTTATCAACGAACTTATTGGATTTAAAAATTAAAGATGCTAGAGAAGATTTTGAAAAAAAATATTTGATATACAACTTAAAGAAATTTAAATATAACGTATCAAAGATGTCTGTGGAAATTGGTATGGAAAGAACAGCAATATACAGAAAACTTAAAATTCTTAAAATAAATATGGATTTTACATAATGAAAATTATTGTTTGTGGAGCTGGAGAAATTGGATCTAATATAGCTAAGCAACTTGTTTATGAAGACAATGATGTAACAATTATAGATGAATCTGAGTCGCTTTTAAGGTCTTTAAATAAAAGTTTGGATCTAAAAAGTATTTATGGAAAACCCTCTCATCCAGAAATTTTAGAAAAGGCAGGGGCTGATGAAGCTGATATGATTATAGCAGTTTCAGATAGTGATGAATTAAATATTATATCATGTGAGATGGCTAATCACTTGTTTAAAATTCCACTAAAAGTAGCAAGAATTAAAGAAGCAGAATACTTAAGATCAAATTTTGCAGATAAATTATTCTCTTCTGGAAAAATAGATGTTGATGCAATTATTTCACCAGAGCTCGAAGTTGCAAAAGATATTATTAGAAAATTGAATACTCCTGGTGCTTTTGATTCATTTTATCTTGGAAATAAAACGGCTAGAATTATTGGCATTTCTATTAATGAAACTTGTCCAGTAATTAATACTCCTCTTAGAATGTTTCCAGGTATTTTTTCTGGTTTAGAAGTTAATATTCTTTCAATATTTAGAAAAAATGAGATAATAATTCCATCTGGTAAAGTTGAACTATATCCTGGTGATGATATTTACTTATGTATTAGAAACGAAGATATTTTAAGAGCTTTAAGAGTTTTCGGAATAAAAGCACATGAAAATCGAAAGTTAATTGTTGTTGGAGCAGGAAATATTGGTCTTAATATACTTAAAATATTGGAGAAGGATTATCCAGATATAAATTGTAAAATAATTGATAACAATTTGGAAAGAACAAAGAATATTTCATCTCAATTATCTAAACAGAATACTATTTTATGTGGTGACGCAATAGATGCAAATTTATTAAAGGAAGCTGGCGCAGCGAGTGCAGAGGCAATAATCACGGTAACTGATGATGATGAAGTTAATATTTTTTCATCTTTATTGGCCAAAGATTTAGGTTGTAAAAGAACAATGGCAATTGTAAATAATATTAATTATAGAAATTTATCAAAAAAACTAGACTTAGATGTTCTAATTAATCCTGGAAATATAACAACTTCTGCAATACTTCAATATGTAAGAAGGGGTAAAGTTAAGGAAATTCATGATTTTGGAAATGATCGAGGTGAAATAATGGAGATAGAAATTTTACCGACTACAAAATTTGCTGATAAGAAAATTTTAGATTTAGATATGCCTGAAGGTGTTGTGATTGGTGGGATTGTTAGGGATAATAAACTAATTTTTCCTGATGAAGGAACGACAATTTTTGTTAAAGACAAATTAATAATTTTCTCTGAACCTTCATCTATTAAAGAGATAGAAAAATATTCTGAGGTAAATATAGAGTTTTTTTAATGACAATTTGCTATATAAATGGTTCCTTTAAATATAAATCCGACGCTAATGTTTCTATAGAAGATAGGGGGTTTAATTTTTCTGATGGAGTTTATGAAGTTATGTCTTTTTATGGGCAAAATGTAATAAATTTTAAAAAACATTTAAAAAGGTTAAATAAATCATTAGAGACTCTGCAAATAAAAAGACCATTTACTAATATAAAAACTTTAGAATTAATAATAAAAAAATTATTAAAAATTAATAATTTGGAAAATGGGTATATATATCTCCAAATAACAAGAGGAAGTGCAGCAAGAAATCATATATTTCCAAATAAAGTCGAACCTAATTTTATAATTTTTACATTTTCAGTGAAATATGATCAGAAATTGATAAATAATGGGGTAAGTATTGGTTTAACAGATGACCAAAGATGGAGTCGATGTGATATAAAATCAATATCATTGTTACCTAATGTTTTGGTGAAACAAAGATCTTTAGAAAAAAATTTATTTGAATCATGGCAAATAAGAGGAAAATTTATCACTGAGGGTTCAACTTCTAATGCCTTTATTATTAATAATAAAAATCAAATTCTAACTCATCCAAATAATAATTTTATATTAGGCGGTGTAACAAGAGATTCAGTGATAGAGATTGCAAAAAAAAATAATTTTAATGTTCAAGAAAAACCATTTGCAATTTCAGACTTGAAAAGTTGTAGAGAGGCATTTTTGACTAGCACAACTGTAAAAATTATACCTGTTATAAAAATTGATAAAAAGAAAATTAATAATGGCAAACCAGGTAAAATTACGAAGATTTTAATTAAAAAATATAACGATTTTGTAAGTAGTCAAATTAATGAATGATAAAAAAATATTAGTTGTTCAACCGTATTTTAAAAAATCAAGAGAATTTAAAGAACAACTTCTAAATGAGGGTGTAAGTTTAGTTAATGCAATAAATTTAAAATGTGTTTTTTCCCTAATAATTGGAATTGAAAAAATAAATCCCAAAACATATTTCATGTCGGGAAACACAATCAATTTAAAGGAAAAAGTCAATGAATTAAGGGTTAATTTGATATTTATTAATACAAATCTTTCACCTATTCAGCAACGAAATTTAGAAAGAAGTACGAATTGTAAAATAATTGATAGAACTGGACTTATATTAGAAATCTTTGGGTCAAGAGCTAGATCAAATGAAGGAAAATTAAGTGTTTTACTTGCAAGTTTAAGGTTTCAAAAAAGTAGATTAGTCAGGTCTTGGACTCATCTTGAAAGGCAAAGAGGTGGAGCTGGTTTTATGGGTGGTCCAGGAGAAAAACAAATAGAATCAGACAAGAGACAGTTAACTGAAAGAATTAATAGATTAAAAAAAAAAATATCTAAAATAAATAAAATAAGAGATATTCAAAGATATAGAAGAAAAAAGAATAAGATCCCAATAATATCTTTAGTTGGATATACAAATTCTGGAAAATCAACTCTTTTTAATTTGATTACTAAATCTTCTGTATTATCTAAAAATATGCTTTTTGCATCTTTAGACTCAACAATAAGAAATGGTTATTTAAAGGGGCATAATTTAATTTTTATTGATACTGTTGGTTTTATTAGAGATTTGCCAACAACTTTAATTGATGCATTTAAATCTACTTTAGATGAGATTATTAATTCCGATTTGATTCTTCATGTTAGAGATATTTCTGATTCACAATGTATTTCTCATAAAATTGAAGTTTTGAAAATTTTAGAAGAAATAGGGATCAACAAAGATGACAAAAGGATAGTCGAGGTAATTAATAAAATTGATTTAATTAAAAATAAATTTAATTACCATAATCTTTTTAATGAAAAATCAATTATGATTTCTGCCAAAGAAAACGCTGGAATCGAGAAATTAAAAAAAAAACTTTTAGAATCATTATATGATTTTAATTTAAATAAAAAATTATCTGAGAAGTCTTATTAAATTTGATGTATCTTCATTTTCATAACCAAGTTTAATTAAATCTTTATATTTAGTTTTTATTCTTTTTGTAATTGGCAGCTCTATATTCGTTCCTTTAATTTCATCAAAAATTAAATTTAAATCTTTAAGCATAAGTTTATTCATAAATCCAAAATTAAATTTATTTTTACACATTGTTTTTGCTCTATTTTCAAGTTGCCATGATTGTGCAGCACCATTAGAAATAACTTCAACAAGATTATCTATATTAATTCTTTTTTTTTTCGCAAAATTTAATCCTTCAGCTAATCCTTGAATTACAGTTGCTACACAAATTTGATTAACCATCTTAGCTAGTTGTCCAGATCCACTTTTTCCCATATATATCAATGATTTAGAATATAATTGTAAAGTTGATTTAATCTGATTAAAATAAAACTTATTTCCACCTACCATTAAGGAAAGTGATCCATTTTTCGCTCCAACTTCTCCTCCACTCATTGGTGCATCAAAAAAATAAGAATTTTTTTCTAAAAATTTTGAATAAAGTTTAGTAGATATTTTTGCTGATGAAGTAGTGTGATCTATCACTATTGTTTTATTATTAATACCAGAAATAATTCCTTCATTAGATAAATAAATTTCTTTCAAGTTTTTATCATTACCTACACAAGAAATAATTATATCACAGTTATTTGCCAATTCATCTAGATGATTATAGACGGATAGTCTCTTTGAATTTTTAAATAATTTTAAAAATTTTTTAGTTTTATAAGAATTTCTATTGATTATATGTAAAAAATTTCCTTTTTCTATTAGATGGCGAGCTAGATGATAGCCCATGATTCCTATTCCGATAAATCCAATATGTTTACTCATAATTTATTACTAATTCTTTATTTTCATTAGATGTAAGCTCTAAAATGGAGTCTTCTTTAATCTTATTACTTATAATTAATAAAGCTATTTTATCAATAATCTCGGTTTGTACTACTCTTTTGAGTGGTCTGGCTCCATAAGATGAAGAAAAACCCTCATTAACAATCCATTCCTTGGCCTTATTATCAAGTTTAATTTTAATTTTTTTCTTACTAAGTATATTGCTTAAATCTTCGATTTGTATTTCTATAATTTTATTAATTTCTTTTTTTGTGAGCCTATTAAATATAATTAAATCATCTATTCTATTCAGAAATTCAGGTTTAAAATTTTTTTGAACCGCTTCCTTAATTTTTTCTTGAGTGAAAATTTCCACTTGATTTTTTTGTTCTTCAGAAAAGTTTATAAATTCAGCTCCAATATTAGATGTCATAATAATTATAGTATTTTTAAAATTAACAACTCTTCCCTGAGAATCTGTAAGTCTTCCATCATCAAAAACTTGAAGCAAAAGATTAAAAATATCTGAATGTGCTTTTTCAATTTCATCTAAAAGAATTAATTGATAAGGTTTTCTTCTGATTGACTCAGTTAGGATTCCACCACTTTCAAAACCAATATAACCTGGAGGTGATCCAATGAGTTTTGATACTGAATGTTTTTCCATAAACTCTGACATATCAAGTCTGAATAATGATTGGGGATTATTAAATAGAAACTCAGCTAAAACTTTAGTTAATTCGGTTTTTCCAACACCAGTTGGACCAAGAAATAAAAAAACTCCTATTGGTCTTTCTGGGTCTTGAATTCCTGCTCTTGCTCTAAGAACGGATTTAGATATTTTTTTAATTGCATCTTCTTGTCCTATAACCCTTTTGTTTAGTTCTTTTTCCATATTAACAATTTTTTCTTTTTCACCTTCAAGCATTCTATCAACAGGAATTCCCGTTGACTTTGAAATTACTTCAGCAATTTCATCTGCTGATACAGATTTACTTAAAATTTTTTGTTCTTTCTTAGATTCTAAGTCTTGAAGTTTTTTTTCAAGATCTGGAATTTTGCTGTAAGCAAGTTCACCTGCTTCAGAGAGTTTTCCATCTCTTTGAAGAATATTTAATTTATTTTTATAATTATCAATTGTTGATTTTAACTTTTGAATATCAATAATTATATCTTTTTCTCTTTTCCAATTATTATTAAATTCTTCAAATTCTTCTTCTAATTTACTTATTTCTAGTTTTAAATTATTAGTTCTATCAATTGATTTTTTATCATTTTCTTTTTTTAAACTTTCATATTCAATTTTACTTTGTAAAAGTTTTCTCTCTATCTTATCTAATTTTTCAGGTTTAGAATCTATTTGAAGTCTAATTCTTGATGCAGCTTCATCCATTAGGTCAATTGCTTTATCAGGTAAAAATCTATCATTTATATATCTTTGAGATAATTCTACAGCTGAAACAATTGAAGAATCTAAAATTTTAACTCCATGATGAACTTCATATTTACCTTTAAGCCCTCTTAAAATAGATATTGAATCTTTTAATGATGGTTCTTCAATTAAAATTTGTTGAAATCTTCTAGCCAGGGCTGCATCTTTCTCAATATTTTCACGGTATTCATTTAATGTGGTAGCACCAATGCAATGAAGCTCACCCCTTGCTAGTGCGGGTTTTAAAAGGTTTGAAGCATCCATTGCCCCTTCTGATTTTCCAGCCCCAACTAATGTATGTATTTCATCAATAAATAAAATAATAGAATTTTTATTTTCTTCGATATCTTTAAGTATTTTTTTTAATCTTTCTTCAAATTCACCTCTAAACTTTGCTCCAGCAATTAAGGCACCAAGATCTAATGATACAACTTTCTTATCTTTAAGTGAATCTGGAATATCATTATTTATAATTCTTAAAGCTAAGCCTTCTACTATGGCAGTTTTTCCAACACCAGGTTCACCAATTAGTACAGGATTATTTTTTGTACGTCTAGAGAGAACCTGGATACTCCTTCTGATTTCTTCTTCTCTACCAATAACTGGGTCTAATTTTCCCATTTTTGCTAACTCAGTTAGGTCTACAGAATATTTTTGCAGAATATCGGTTTCAATTTTTGATTGATTATCTTTTATAGTTTGTCCTTTCCTCAACTTTATAAGAATTTCTTTAAAAGCATCTTTTTCTAATCCATTTTTATTTAATATTAGATTAATTCTTAAGTTTTCATTCTTTAGTAAAGTATATAATAATATTTCAGGAGATATAAAAAAATCATTAAATTCTTTTTTAATTTGCTTGGAATCTTCTAAAATATTCACTAAATCTTCTGAAAAGTACAAGGCAAGGTTAGCTCCAGAAACACTTGGTATTTTATCCAAAATTTCTTGAATTTCTTTAATAGCAGAAATTTTATTAAAATTACAAGTTTGAATTAATTTATTAAAAAATGAATCATTATCTGATAAAATTGCATAAGTTAAATGATCAATTGTAACTTGTTGATGATTAGATGAAATGGCTTTATTTTGAGCATCTGAAATTATTATTTTACTTTTTTCATTGAATTGATGAAAATCCATGCTTTATTTTTATTATATTAAATTAAAACCTCAAGTATTTTGTTGGAAAAAAAATTAAATAAACTCCCCTTGGATGGAATTGTTGTGCTGGATTTAACTAATGTATTATCAGGTCCTTTTGCGACATTTATATTAGCAGAATTAGGGGCTAATATTATTAAAATTGAAAAACCTGATGGAGATGATTCGAGAAAATATGGACCATTTAAAAATAGTAAATCTGGTTATTTTATTTCTTTAAATAGAGGAAAAAAGAGTATTGTTATAGATTTAAAAAATAATAAAGACAAAAAAATTTTTGAAAATCTACTTCATAAATCTGATATATTAATTGATAATTATAAACCCGGAGTTTTAGAGAAATTTGGTTATAATTGGAATTTCTTATCTAAGAATTATCCCAGACTAATCCACGGAAAAATAAGCGGATTTGGAGAAACTGGCCCTTTAAAAGATCAACCAGCCTATGATATTATTGTCCAAGCAATGGGAGGATTAATGAGCATCACAGGAAAAGATAAAAATAATATAGTCAGAGTAGGGACATCTATTGGTGATATTGCAGCCAGTTTATTTTGTGTTATTGGTGTTCTCAGTCAATTAATCAGAAGAAATAATACAAATTGTGGTTCTAAATTGGATTTAAGCATGTTGGACTGTCAAATAGCAATCTTAGAAAATGCTATTACTAGGTACTCAATGGAGGGGATTCCGCCAAAGCCGATTGGCACGCATCATCCCTCTATAACTCCATTCGGAGCTTTTAAAACTAAAAATGGAGAAATTATTTTAGCAATAGGAAATGAAAAACTATTTAAAAACTTTTGTGAGTCAATTAATGATATTGAAATGTCAAAGAAACAAAATTTTATTTCTAATAAAAATAGAAATTTAAACTTTAAACAATTAAAAAAAAGAATAGAGAAAAAGTTAATAAAAAAAAATACTGAATTCTGGCTGAATAAATTTACTAAAAATAAAATACCTTGTTCAAAAATTAATGATGTAGGTGATATAGTATCCAATAAACAAGTAATTAATAGAAAGATGATTCTCAACTATAAAGATGAATTTGTAAGAGATATTAAAGTAGCATCAAGTCCATTTAATTTTAATTTTATTAGAAAAAAAGCAAAAGCAACGTTAGCACCAAAACTGAACGAAGATAGAGAAGATATTTTAAAATATTTTGGAATAAGTTAATTTCATACTTGTTTACTTTTTAAGAAAAATTGATTTACCTTTTTTCTTGGTTAAATTATTTTTTTTTAAAAAAATTAATGAATAGATTAATCCAAAAATAAAACCACCTATATGAGCTAACCAAGCTATATTTGAATTTTCATTATCCAAATTAACAAATTGATAGAAGAACCAAAAAATTAGAAGAATATAAGCTGGGACTCTAATAGTGAAAAAAATAAAAAATGGAACCAAGATTAATACTTTTGCTTTAGGAAATAAATATAGATAGGCACCTAAAACTCCAGCTATGGCTCCTGATGCACCAATCATAGGAATATTTGATTGAGTATCAATTATTGCTTGAGATAGTGAAGCAAAAAAACCTGATAAAAGATAAAATAATATAAATTGTTTTTGTCCCATAACATCTTCAATATTGTCTGCAAAAATCCAAAGATAAAGCATATTACCTAAAAAATGCATCCACCCTGCATGCATAAAAATAGACGTTATTATTGTTAAAACTGGAAAGAATGTTGGTAAATTAAAATCAAAAAAAAATGATGCTGGCTTAAAACCAAAGTAATAGTTATAAAACTCTTTATTATCAGATGATATTTGAAGTAAAAAGACTAAACTACAAATTATAAGAATGATTAACCTTACATAAGATTTATTTTTAGTAGGATTGTCATCTTTTAATGGAATCATAATTTATTATAATTTAGTTTTTTATTAAGTATTTTTGAGACTGGATTTTTATTTATTATAGATTTTTCTTTAGCAAAATTTAATAGAATATTTAGATAGGCTACCAATCTCAATGATTCTTTTCTTTTCCCTGTAAAGTCTGTTGATTTTATACAAGATATAATTTGTTTTTCTGTAACCTTCTGAACAGGTTTGAAAAATAATGTGTATGCATATTGTTTAATATAGTTTCTTAAATTTCTAGTATTTTTTTCCCCTATTAGATTATTTTCGATTATAAAAAGCTCATATATATCCAGAATGTCATAATCATTTATTTTTTTCATATCTATTAATGTATCTACTATTTACTTATTTGCTAATTATTATTTATATATTAATTTAACTAATTAACTTGTAAGTTCTACTTTTGTTCTTATAATATATATGAGGAATAAATTGATAGATAAGAAAATAAAATTAGTTAGTGCTGCTGCTGGTTTTCCTTCACCTGCTGAAAATTATATAGAAGAGCAGTTAGATCTAAATAGATATCTTATTAAAAATAAGACGTCATCTTTTTTTGTAAGAGTATCTGGTGATTCTATGATAAATGTAGGTATATTTAACAATGATATATTAATTGTAGATAGATCTTTAACTCCGGTAAGAGAATCAATAATTCTAGCTTCTATAGACGGAGAATTAGTTATAAAAAAATTAATAAAAGATCGCTTAAAGAATTATTATTTGAAATCTGAAAATAATAATTATCCAAATATAAAGCTAAACTCTAATATGGATACCATTATATGGGGAGTTGTCACATATGTTATACACAGTCTAACGTGATTTTATGATAGGATTATTAGATTGTAATAATTTTTATGTTTCTTGTGAAAGACTGTTTAATCCAAGATTAATTGGAAAGCCAGTTGTAGTGCTTTCAAATAACGATGGTTGTGTTATTTCTCGCTCTAATGAAGCTAAGGATATCGGAATAAGAATGGGAGAACCATTTTTTAAAATTAAATATTTAGTAGAAATTAATAATATTATAGTCTTGTCATCTAATTATTCTGTGTATGGTGATATTTCAAACAGGATAATGAATATTTTAAAAGATGATCTTTTTGAAGTAGAAGTTTACTCGATAGATGAAGCATTTTTTAATTTAGAAAAAGTAAAGAATAGAGAAGGAAAATGTCTTAGATTATCTAATAGAATATTAAAGTGGACTGGAATTCCAGTTAGTATTGGTATAGCTAAAACAAAAACTTTAGCAAAAATTACTAATAGAGTTGTTAAAAAAAAAACTAAATATAGCTCATTAAACTTTAATTTTAAGAATGTTCTGGAAATAAAAAAAGAAGTTGATTTAGATTATATACTAAAAAATACTAATATAGAAGATGTTTGGGGAGTAGGTAAAAAATTAACTATTTTTTTAAAAAATAATAATATTAATAATGCCTTTGATCTAAGAGAATGTAATGAAAACTTTATTAGAAAAAAGAAAGGAATAGTTTTGCAAAGAACAGTTCTTGAATTAAGAGGTATGAAATGTAATTATATTCAAAATATCAAATTAGTTAAGAAATCAATTTGTGTTTCTAGGTCGTTTGGAAAAAAATTACGTTATTATGAAAATATAAGAAGTGCTCTAATTGTTTATGTTCAAAAAGCTACTTCAAAAATGAGAATAAATAATTTATTTTGTAGAACAATCACTATTTTTTTAAAAACTTCTAAATA
>MDTB01230737.1_pt1 | contig 21986 bp, 21 predicted proteins | sample 811161 | NCBI WGS metagenome assembly MDTB01 (sample SAMN05326650, study PRJNA326480) | marine metagenome | isolation source: seawater | place: Mediterranean Sea | collected 2009 | reverse complement strand
CCCCTAAGTCATCATCAATTTTTTTCATTCCTTTATAAATTTCTGTTTCCTTATCAAAATAATTTATAAAACTATTTTCTACTTCAAGCTTAAGTATTCCAACAATACTCAATACAACTATTAAAAAAGTAGATCCAAAAATTATATTTTTGTTTTTTTTTGTAAAAGAGCCCAGTGCAGAAGTAATATAAGATTTTTCAGTAATATTGAGATCCATCTCATTTTTTGAAGAGAGCAAACAGATCAAGGATGGTAATAATAAAAATGTAACAAAAAATGAGACCATTAATCCAATAGTCATCATCCATCCAAAATCTATAATAGGTTTAATTCCGCTAAAAACTAAAGATAAAAATGCACATATAGTTGTTAAAACGGTATAAAGAATTGGCAACATCATTTTTTTACTAGCTCTAAATATGACTTCATTTTTTGAAAGTTCAGGAAATTCTTTTTTTAATTGTAAAAATCTAACAGTTAAATGAATGTTCATAGCCATATTTAAAATAAGCATCAATGCAATAAAGTTTGAAGAAATTACTGTTACTTTCCACCCAATAAGTCCAAGCAAACCAATCATTATTATTACTGAAGTGGAACAACCTAATAAAGGCATTATTACCCACTTAATATTTCTAAAAATGAACCATAGAGTTATTACAATAAAAATAAATACACCAATTCCAAATACAATTATATCGCTCTTGATAAAACTCATCATATCATCAGCTATCATGGGAATGCCTCCTAAATGAATTTTAGCGCTTTCTCCGTATTTTTCTATTACATCTCTAATTTCTTGGATGTTTTGATGGTTTCTAATGTTATATAAATTTTTATAGTCTTCATATTCTTTTACAAATTTTTTATAATTATTTTTTTCATTTTTTGTTAAGCCTCCCTCTATTGATTGAAGGAAATATTTATCTTTAATTTTAATGTATTCTGCTAGTCTCTCATCTTTCTTGAGATAAACAACGATCCCTGAAGTTTTGCCATCTTCACTGATGACATAATTTTTATAAATTGGACTATTTATAATTTCATCAAATCCTCTTTTTTTATCAATTTCAGGATAAGCTAAAGTTTTATAATTTTTAAGTCTTTCCATTAATCCTTCATCAGTACTTTTTAAGAGTGGAACATCTATTATTGTAACTACACTATCCACCCAGGTTAACTTTTCAATTTTAGATTTCAGTAGCTGAAGATTTAAAATAGTTTCCTTTTCTGTGAAGCTAGACACAGGAGTATAAGTTAATACCAAGAAATCTTTTGAGCCATAAGTTTGATTTATTTCCCTTAAATATTTAAGATCAGGGTCACCTTCAAGTAACAGTGCATCTGATGAAGCGTCTAAATTAAAATTTTTAGACTGATATAATGAAAAAAAAATTAAAGAAATTAATATTAAAAGAGTTATTTTTGAAAAATCTGTTACTATTTTTTTGTAAAAAATCCCAAACATTAGAAAATTCAGATATATCTTAATTTTTTAATAACAAAAGGGAAATTTAACTTAATTACGACTTAAATCTTTAAATTTTGTATAAATTCCCTCAAACTCAACTTTAATTGTTCCGGTCGGCCCATGCCTTTGTTTGCCCAATATTATGTCAGCTAAACCATTTACATCATTCATTTTTGATTGCCATTCTGCATGCTCAATTGAGCCTAGCTTTGGTTGTTTTCGCTCCAGATAGTATTCCTCCCTAAATACAAACATTACTACGTCTGCGTCTTGCTCTATTGACCCTGACTCCCTTAAATCTGCTAGTTGCGGTTGTTTATCATCTCTTTGTTCAACGGCTCTGGATAATTGAGATAACGCTAATACTGGAACAGATAGTTCTTTTGCTAGAGCTTTTAAACCTTGAGTTATTTCAGAAATTTCCTGAACTCTTCCTTCATTTTTATTAGAACTAGATCTCATTAATTGGATATAATCCACTACAATTAAGCTTAAACCAAATAGCCTTTTAATTCTTCTAGCCCTATTACTCAAAGTTGCTATAGTAATTGCAGGAGTTTCATCAATAAATAAAGGTAAATTATAAATGTTTCTAGATGTTTCAATATATCTATTTATTTCTTCTTCTGTTACTTTTCCTCGTCTTATGTCATCGGATTTTATTCTGGCTTGTTCAGATAGTATTCTAGTTGATAGTTGCTCAGATGACATTTCTAAAGAAAAAAAAGCTACTGAAGATTTTTCTTTTTTATCTAAAATACTTTGAGATGCGTTATAAGCTATATTTGTAGCAAGTGCAGTTTTTCCCATTGAAGGTCTACCGGCTAAAATAATTAAATCTGATTTATGTAAACCTCCTAATTTTTCATCTAATTCTGTTAATCCGGTCGGCACACCAACTAAGCCCTGATCATTTTTCATAGCTTGAGTTGCCATCTCAATAGTTTGATCTAAAGCTTTATTAAATTTTAAGAATGATTGTGAGAAACTTCCTCTTTCTGCTAAATCAAAAAGAGATTTTTCAGTACTTTCAATTATTTCATTCGCATTATTTGACTCCATGCTAGCACTTAAAGTATCGCCAGATAATTTATTAGAAATTTGGATTAATTCTCTTCTCAAATACATTTCATGTATTATTCTTGCATAATCAATCGCTTGTTTTACAGATCCTGAAAATCTTGTTAATTTAATTAAATATTCAGTGCCACCAACTTCTTGAAGCATGTTATCTTTTTCAAAAAAATTTTTTAAAGTAATAGGATTTGCTATCATTCCTTTATTATTTAAATTTTCAATCACTTCATAAATTTTAATATGCGCTGGATCATAAAAATGATTTGCAGAAATCATTGAAGATATTTCGTCAATTATGTCATTATTGATTAAAATTGATCCCATTAAAGCCTGTTCCGCTTCAATGTTTGATGGCTGATTATTTTTCAAGGAGTTTTTTATACTTCTAATTTCTTCCATAATTTTATATTAAGTGTACTAAATGACACTTAAAGAGAAAAGTTACACACTTTTTTTTCTGACTGTGGAAAAGTTATCTGGACTCTACTCTATCTATTTTAATTGAAACAATAGCTTTGACTTCAGAGTGAAAATTTACTTCAATTTTAAATAAACCAATTTTGTTTATTTCATTTTTTAATATTATCTGAGAAGGGTTAATTTCTGCTTTTGTTTTTTCATTTATTAGATTTGTTATTTCTTTAGGCTTAATTGAACCGTAAAGTTCTCCATTTTCTTTACTTTCTTTTACAAAGTTAAAAATCTTGTTATTGATAAGTTTTGCTTTTTCCTGATATTTTTCTTTAATTTCTTTGTTTTTTTTATTAAGTTCGTCTTTTTTTTGGTTAATCAATTCTTTGTTTTCTTTATTAAATCTTAAAGCTTTTCCTTTTTTTAGTAAATAATTTCTTCCATATCCATCTTTTACCCGAACTTTATCGCCAATATTTCCAAGATTGATAATATTTTCTAAGAGTATTATTTCCATCAAATTAATCCTAATAATTTTGCTTTTTTTATTTCTCTAGTAAGCTTTCTTTGTTTACCAAATGAAACTGAAGTGATTTTAGAAGATATAATCTTTCCATTATCAGAAACATATTTTTTTAACAAACCTACATTTTTGTAATCAAGTATTGGTGCATTCTTTACAGACAAAGGACATTTTTTTGAAAACTTACTGTCATTTCTTTTAAATAGGCTTAATTTATTTAAAGAACTAGATCCTTTTTTTTGAAATTTTTTATTTTTTCTTTTCATTATCAATTATCTTATTTTTTTTAAAAAATTCATTTTCAGTATCTAGTTTTTTATATTTGACCATAAGATGTCTTATTATTGATCCATCAATTTTAATTTTTTTTTTTATTTCATCTAAAGTATTATTGTTTCCTTCAAATTTATAATGAATATAAAAACCTTTTTTATTTTTTTTGATTTTGTTAGCTAAATTTAAAAGCCCCCATTCTTCAATTTTAATAACTTTACCCGAAGAATTGTTAATGATTTCGATATATTTATTCTTAATAGAAGTAATGTCTTTTTCAGACAAATCTTGTCTTGCAATTATCGTGTTTTCGTAAAAAGCCATTATATCTTATATTTGTTAATTCGTTATAATTAAAATGTGGTTTATACTATAATAAATAATTATAGCAATATAAATAATAGTAAGAATATTTAAGAAAATGAACGCTTTATTATTTCCAGGACAAGGCTCTCAATTAGTAGGAATGGGTAGTGAACTTTTTACAAAATTTGAGCTAGTTAAAAAAATATTTAAAAAGGCTGATGAAAAATTAAACTTTCCTATATCTAAACTTATTTTAGAAGGTCCTGAAAAAGATTTACAATTAACAAAAAATACTCAGCCTGCAATTTTGACAGTTAGTTATTCAATATTTAAAGTTATCAAGGAAGAATTTGATTTTGATTTTAAAAATTTTAAATTCTTTGCTGGTCACTCCTTAGGAGAATATAGCGCATTAGTTTGTGCTGAAGCTTTAAAATTTGAAGATGCATTATATTTGCTACGTGAAAGAGGAAAAGCTATGCAAGAATCTGTTCCTGTGGGAAAAGGTAAAATGATAGCAACTCTTGGTTCATCAATAGATGAAATTATAAAATTAATAAATTTAAGCATTAAAGAAGGAAAAATTTGTGAAATTGCCAACGATAATTCAGATGGACAATTAATAATTAGCGGGGATACAGAAAGTGTAGACTCTTTTATAAAATTCTTAAAAGAAAAAAAAATAAAATTTATACCACTTAAAGTAAGCGCTCCCTTTCATTGTTCATTAATGGAACCAGCTGCTGAAATTATGAAAGATAAAATTTACAATACAAATTTTACCAATCCAATTTTTAAAATAGTAAACAATGTAACAGCTAACCCAGAAATTGATGTAGAAAAAATTAAAGATTTATTAATTAAACAAATTTATACCACAGTAAGGTGGAGGGAAAGTATAATTACGATGCACGAATTAGGAGTTAAAAATTTTGTGGAAATTGGTCCAGGTAAAGTATTAAGTGGCATGGTAAAGAGAACAATTAAAGATGCAAGAAGCTTTCCAATAAACACAATTGCTGATATTAAAAATTTAGAAAATGAATTTAAAAAATAAAAAAGTTTTAATAACAGGCGCTACTGGCGGTATAGGAAATTCTTTAGTAAAAAAGTTTAATGACTTAGGAGCAATCATAGTTGCAACTGGTACAAATGATGAAAAGCTCGCAAATTTAAAAAATGAATTTTCAAATATTACTGTAGAAAAATTTAAATTAGATCAACATGAAAAAATAGAAAATTTTATGGAAGACGTTTATCAAAAATCAGATGGACTGGATATTTTAGTAAACAATGCAGGAATTACTTTAGATAATTTATCTATTAGATTAACAGAGGAAAATTGGAAAAAGGTTTTAGATATTAATTTAACATCAACTTTTTTAATGTGTAAATTTGCTATAAAAAAAATGTTAAAAAAAAAATACGGCAAAATTATTAATATATCCTCTATAGTAGGCCATACAGGAAACTTAGGGCAAGCCAATTATTCAGCATCTAAAGCGGGAATTGTTGCATTCTCAAAAAGTTTAGCAATTGAATATGCAAAAAAAAATATAAATATTAATTGTGTTTCTCCTGGGTTTATTAAAACCGACATGACGGATAAAATAAACGATGAATTTAAAAAGAATTTAATTAGTAAAATTCCTTCAGGAGATCTTGGAACTGGAGAAGATGTTTCAAATTGCGTAGCTTTTTTAGCATCTGATATGGCTAGGTATATTAATGGAGAAACTATACATGTTAATGGTGGAATGTATATGGCTTGACAATTCTCGTTAATAATCTATTAAGAAAATAAACAATATGAAAGGATTCCATGTCTAACGATATAAAAAACAAAGTAAAAAAAATAGTTGCAGATCATTTAGGAATAGAAGAGGAAAAGGTAACAGAAGAGGCAAGCTTTATAGATGATCTAGGAGCAGATAGCCTTGATACTGTAGAATTAGTGATGGCTTTTGAAGAAGAATTTGGGTCAGAAATATCTGATAGCGAAGCAGAAAAAATATTGACCGTAGGAGATGCAATTAAATTTATCGAGAGTAAAAGCAATTAGATACAGAAAATCTTAATGGTAGAAGAACAGCAAAATATACTAATTATTTTGTCTTCACCCTCTGGAGTTGGAAAAACGACAATCACAAAAAAAATTCAGCAAAAGTATAATTCATTTATAGTTTCAGTATCTCACACAACTAGAACAGCAAGATCTAATGAAGTCGATGGTGTAGATTATCATTTTGTCAAAAAAGGTGAGTTTGAAGATTTAATAAAAAAAGAGAAATTTTATGAGTATGCCAAAATTTTTGGCAATTATTACGGCACACTAAAAGAAAATGTAGATAATAATTCAAAAATAAAAGATATTTTATTTGATATAGATTGGCAGGGTACAAAGCAGCTATCAAAACATAAAAAGCTCAAATTATTAAAAATTTTTCTTATCGCTGAAAATAAAGATGAGCTGAAAAAAAGACTTCTTAAAAGAAATCAAAATACTAAAGAAGAAATAGATTTAAGGTTTAATTCGTTCAATCAAGATGTAAAACATTGGAATGACTATGATTATATAGTGATAAATAAACATCTTGATATATGCTTTAAGCAGATTGAACAAATCATAAAAATAAATAAGATAAAAACAATTAACTTTTCTCGCTTAACTCAGTAATTTTGTAATACATATTTGGGCTTAATTCTGATGGTCTTGAATTTAAATTAATTTTTTTAATTTTGCTAATTTGATTGTAACTTAAAATTTTCTTGATATTTTTATTTATCATCTTTCTTTTGTTTGAAAAAAAAATATTTGTTATTTTTTCTAAATTTTTAATTTTTATTTTAAAATTTTTTTGGGTTTTTGGTTTAAAGTGTATTACCATAGACTCAACTTTTGGTTTTGGAAAAAAACAATTAGAGGATACAAAAAATTTTTTAAGAACTTTCAATCTATAGCTAGTAAGTATAGAAAGTCTTCCGTAATTCAAAGAAGGATAAGATCCTATAATTTTTTCACCCAGTTCTCTTTGAAACATAAATATTAAGTCACTAAAATTTGGAGGCCATTTGTTAAAATTTAAAATTTTGACTAAAATCTGCGATGAGATATTATAAGGTAAATTTCCTATTATAATAGATTGTTTTAAGCTTAATTTTTCTAAATCAAGTTTTAAAATATCATTATTGATTACTTTGAAATTTGTATTATCGAAATATTTATTCATTAAATTTTTAGCTAGTATATGATCTTTTTCAATAACAATTAAAGATTTTGGTTCATTTTTAATTATTTCATTTGTTAAAGCTCCATTTCCTGGCCCAATTTCAATAACATTCTTTTGTTTTATATTTGCTAAGTTGATAATCTTTTTTATTATATTTTTATCAAACAAAAAATTTTGTCCTAATGACTTTTTAAAGTAACTCATTTTTTTATTTTATTAATTATTTTTATACAGTTTAACAAACTTGTTGCATTAGCTTTTTTCTTTTTAATAAGATTGAATGCAGTTCCGTGATCTGGTGAAAGCCTAAGATATTTAAGACCTAATGTGATATTAATTGCATTATATTTGTATAATGCTTTGAAAGGAGCAAGCACTTGATCATGATACATACCAACAATCACGTCATATTTTTTATATTCATTAATAAAAATAGAGTCCGCAACAATTGGCCCATTAACGTTAAATCCAAAACGTTTGAGTTTTTTAATTGCCGGTACTATAATTTTTTTTTCTTCAGAATTTTTGGTCATCTCAGAATTATGTGGATTTAAGCCTAATATAGCAATTTTAGGTTTAAAATTCATTTTTGTTTCATACCAATTTTTAATAGTTTTCAATTTATTAATAATATTCAAACTATTAATTTTTTTTGATATATTTTTGACCTCAATATGTGTTGTTAATGGAACAACAGATTGTTTTTTATTAAATATTAACATTACTTCAGAATTATTTTTAATATTACATTTTCTTGCTAAATATTCAGTTACCCCCGTATTCTTTTTAAGTAAGAGGCTTTTATCAATTGGACAATTTATTATTCCAGAAATTTTATTTTTTAAAGCAAGGCCATGAGCAAAATTAAGAGACGCAAGTATATAATTAGAAGCTAATTTTTTTTTAACGTTAAAAGGGTTGTTAAATTTTAGGTTGAGATCTAAAATTTTAAGAGCAGTATCATTATTATTTTTTATTAAGTTTTTAATTTTTTTTAATTTTATCTTATACTTTAGTACATTTAATTGTTTTTTTATCAGATTATAACTTCCAATAATATATATTCTTTTTTTTAAAGACGAATTTAACTTTTTATAGCTTTTATAAATTATTTCTGAATTAATACTGTTTGGATCTCCAGCTATAATTAATATTTCATTACTCATTAAAAATTTTTATAGTTGTATTGTTTCTCTTTTTGGATAAATGATTATTTGAAAAAATATTTAAAAGTTCATTTTTCCTTTTATTGATTAATGATTCTTTTATCTTATTTTTATCCATATCCAAATTATTAATTTTTCTTTTATTTTTTAATTGAATAAAAATAGTTTGGTCCGTATTATTAATTGGATCAGAAATCTCTCCAGGACTCATATTAATTAAAATATTTTTTAATTGGTCTGATAAATCGCTAAGATTTACCCAACCAACTTTTCCACCATTAGCAGAAGATGTAGAAATACTATATTTAATTGCTGCATCCTCAAAATTAAATTCATCAATATATTTTTGAATTTCAATTATTATTTTTTTTTGATCTTCAATTTCTATCATTCTTTCTATTACTATTTCTGCAAGTTCATATTCATCTATTTTGTTGTTATTCTTTAAATAATTATTCAGCTGCTGTTCTATTTGACTCTCATCAATAATAATTTTCTTTTTGTTGAGCTCAAATATTAAACTTTGCCACATTAAATCTATTTCTATTTCCTCTTTATATAAATCATAGCTTATACTATTGTTGCTCATCATTTTTTTAAAATTTTCTTTACTCATACCTAATCGTGCAGATATGTCTTTAATGTAAGACTCAACCTGACCTTTCCCAGCTTTCATTTTAAATCTGTTGATCTCCTCTTTTTTTAATTTTTTATTAATTAAATCAGCAACAGCTTTTCGTTTAACCATATCAATATTTTTTTGGTTTATCTCTTTTTTTGCTAAGATTAATGTAGTTTTAATTTTATTTTCTAGTTCATAGGATGTAATTATTTCGTTTCCTATTTTAGCGATAATCTTATTATTAATTGCAGAGAGACTATCATTATATTTTGTTGTAAAAATAAAAACTAAAATAATTAAAAATTTAAGATAATTAACAAAATACATTTAATTAGATACAGCAGGTGATGATATAGATCCGAAAGGAGTTAATGTAATTTTAAACATCAGAGAGTTTTCAGGTTCTAACTCCGAGTCTTCATAAAACTCTCTCCGAAACACTAATCCTGCACGCAAACAATCATTAATATATTCGTAGCTTAATTTATAAAACTCTGATGAATTTCGAATAAGGTTTCTTTTAGTGCTCACTGAAAATAAACCAGAATTACCAGATTTTAATGAAAGAGATGATGTCATATACTCTTTTTTGACTTTATTAACTTCTTCTTCTAAATAACCAAGTTTAAAATTAATATTTTCTGTGAAATAATCGGCAGATAAATTGCTATAATTTAAATCTTGGTAATTTTGATCAATAGAATAATTATAATTTAAAGAAAAATCTTTGTTATTTTTATAGCCCATGTTGCCAACAATATCTGAAAATCTTTTATCTAAACTTGAAGATTCTGGCATTTTATTATTTGCTTTTTCATTTATAATTTGACCAATTGAAAAATCTAATTGATTATTATTAGTATTTTTTTGATAATCGACACCTACAGTCAAATTAACACCTGATTCAAAATTATTAGAGCTATTAAGTCTATCTAATGTAAATAAATCTCTCTCGTTTAAAGTAAAACCAGACGTATCTTTTTTCATATGCTCTGGAGAATATTTAAATAACATTTTTGGCGTTAAAAATTGTCTAGAATTTTCGTTCTTTATTTTAAATAAATCTATGCTAGCTAAATATCCTATTGCACCAAAAAGCTCAGAGGTAGGCTTCTCTTTATAATTTAAAATATTTTTTGCTTCATAATTTACGTTTTTAAATTTTGTTAAAAATTTACCATCAATTAGATTTGGTTTAATTGATTTATCAATATTCCATTCAAAATCATTTATTAAAAGTCTTTCAAATTTATTTGTATCAAAATTATGTATCTTTAGATTTGATTGAATATTTCCATAACCAAAATCTTCAATAAAAAAAGATTTATTCAAACTTAAATCTGGAAAAATATATTCATATTTATCATTATATGAATCCCTTAAATTTCTATAAATACGAGTTTGAAAGTTTAATGATAAATTTTCTTCTTCTTCAAAATGATTAAAGATAAATGAATTTTCTAAAGCATTAGTTTCATATTCAACTAAATTCGATTCTATTTTGTAAAGTTTTAAATATTTTTTATCAGAAACATGTTGTAAATTTATTTCAAAATCATTTTTTTCTTTTTTCTGACTAAATCTAGCAAACAAATGTGCTCTATCACTATCTTGTACCTCTTTTTTTTGTTTTGACTTGTAACCTGCTGTGTAACCAAAATCAGATACAAGATTTGAATACTCATAAGCTTGACGATATTCACCCAAAAACAATGGATGTTCAGTTGCGAACAACCTAGTGTTAATTGTTAAATCTTTATCATTATTTATTGCCCAATAATATGGAATGTTTAAATTAGCACCAAGATTTTTACCATCTTCGAATGAAGGTACCAAAAATCCAGATCTACGAGATACGGTAGGGTCTGGATGTTCTAATCTTGGAAAAAAAAAAATTGGAATATTGTAGATCTTAATCAAAGCATTTTTGTAATAAATAGTTTTTTTAATATTATCATGTGTCATCTCTGAAGCTTTCAGTTCCCATGGAGGACACTTGTCATTATCTCTGTAATCACATATGGTAAAAGTACTTTTAATAAATTTTGTTTTAGAATTTTTTATACTAATTGCATTAGAAAAAATTCGTGGTTTATTTGCTTTCTTAATTTTGAAATTTTTATCATTTAAGAAAACTTTTGAATCCGTTCCTATGATTTCCTTTTTTTTTTCATCAATATAAATTTGTGAAAAATTGTAAGAATTGTCTAATTTATCTTTTACTTTTATATTTCCAATAGATTTAAAAATATTTAAATTAGATTGGTATTCAAAATTATCCAAAAAAATTAAATTTTTTTCTATATCTGTAATTTTTGTACTTTGATTTGATGACAAAACTTTAGTTAATAAATTTAAAGTAATATCACTTGACTCAACCTCATAACCTGCGGCAGATATAAATTTTGCTTTGCCAGAAATATTATAAAAACCATTTTTTTTATCATAAATGGCCTTATTACTTATAAGAGTATTCCCTTTTAAATCTTCTATAGAAACATTATTTTTTAATTCATATAAATCTAAGTTTTTATTGTAACTAGCAAAATCACTTTTAATTTTATTTTTATTTACATCTATAATTACAACGTCCTCTCTAAAAATAGTAATCTGTTCTTTCTTATCAATTGTAATATCTTTTGCAGTAATACTAATATTTTTTCCATAAGAGTTATTTATTGATAAAATAAAGTAGGTGGTAATAGCCAGTATTGATAAATATTTATTTTTCATTTATTTGTAAAATTCCTACAAAACTAATAATACCAATTATAATTATGGGCATCCAATATGAAAGGGTCAACGAAATTCTATTAGTTTGCCCTAAAGCAATTGAAAGATCTTTTAAATAATAAATAATAACACAAGAAAAAATGCCAATAATAATAATTTTAGCTTTATTAGCTCTTTTCAGAGTGCTCATTATTAAAATTGAGGCTAATGCAGTCATTATGAAAAGAAAGAATGGCATTGACAACATTGAATGCAAACTTTTGATTAAAAATATTTTATTATAACCTTTTTCTAAAAGAAGATTATAGTTTAGCATTAAGTTAACAAAAGAAATTGTTTCAAAATTTTTAAAGAGACTAGTTATTTTATCGTAAGTGTACTGTGAGGTAATAGTTATGTTTTTAATCTTAAATTCCTCATTATTTTCATCATTTATTTTCATTATGTTTACATTTCTTAATACCCATTCATTATTTTCAATATTTGCAGTTGATGCATAAATTTTTTCTTTTAAAGAATAATTTTCATCAAAATTATAAATTATTAAGTCTTTTAGAATTTTTTTATTGCCTCTTTTAGCTGATATTATTCTTTGACTATTTATAAGATTCTCTTTGATCCATAATCCGTTTTTATTAAAAGAAACTAAGTGGTCTATGTCTTTAGAATAATTTGATTTTGATTTATCATAATATTGTGTCATTGAAGATGTTACCGGATTAATAAAAAACAAAATAATCCATCCAATCAAAAAAGAAGTAAAAGCTAATATTAAAAAAATTTTTAAGTTAGAATAACCAAATGCTTTTAAATTAAGTAAATCTTTATTGTATCTTATATCCATTATAAATTTCATACTTGTTACAAAAATTATAAAAGGTAATAATTTAATTATTACACTTGGGATAAAAAGTATTGTGAAAATTAATGGGGTGTAAAACGGTGTATTTAAATTTTTAAAAAATTCTATTTCTTCAAAAAGATTCAAAATTATTCCAAAACACGAAAAGAAAAGCACAACTTTAAGGAAATTTTTTAAGAAACCGCTTATAAGATATTTAAGGATAATATTGTTCATCTTTAATCAAGTTAAGTTAGTTCTCTTGAAAATCTAAACTTTAAAAAAAAATAAATAATAGTTGCTAAAAAAATTGGTGTTAAAAAAAAGATATAATTTAGACTTTTATAAATTCCAGTATATCTCATTATAAGTTCTGCAAATATCAATAAAGAAAAAGAATAAGTAAAAATACTAATTTTATGTAAAAAAATAGTTTTTTTGTTTTTAATTAATAAAAGTGAACATATAAGTGCCAATGTCGGTAAAAAAATAGGATACACTATTCTCCTATTTATCGTAGGTAAAATTTCTGTAGTAAATTTACTTTTACATTCGTCTTTTTTAAAAAAATTAATTTCACTGCATTTAATTAGATTAAATGTAGAAGTTTCTTGTACTTTTGGTTGCTTAATAGTTCTATTCTGAATATTTCGAAGATCAATATTTAGTTGATCAAATTTAACAATATCGTTTTTATTGTCTTTATAATTAGAAGAAATAATTTTACCATTAATCAAAACCATTTTTTCATCAATAATAAGTCCATTACTTGCTATTATTGTCTTAGAACTGTATCTATTTTGATTAGAAGTAATATTTTTAAATATATTGTTATCATCTCTAAAAAAAATATTTTTTAATTCGTTTGAATATTTTTCTTCAACAAAAAAAGTTAATCCATTAAATGAATCATTAAATTCTTGGACTCTCACTGTTGGAAGAAATGAATTAAAATTTTCTTGACTTAATAATTGTCTAGACTTGTTTAGTAAATATGGAGTTAAAAAAACCGAGAGCAATAGGTGAATTAAAGTAACAGTTATCGAGATTAAAATGAATAATTTAACAATTTGAATTTTTTTAACACTAGAGGTCCATAATATTATAAATTCATTCTCTTGTACTTGTTTTAAAGTGAATAAAATTAAAGCTAAAAGAAAAGCGAGAGGCACAAATTTTGTCATTATACCAAACATGTTTAAAATTGAGTATTGGAAATAAGTTAATAAAGAATAACCATTTTCTACAATTAATTCTAAAAAATTGACCGCTCTCACAGTCCAAGCGATAAGGGAAAGGCTCAATAAAATTGTAAAGAAAGTTACTAAAACTTCCTTATAATAATTGAGAAAAATTTTGTTTTGAACCATTATTGTAAATACATAGATAATGCATTCGTATAATAAATTCAATCAAAGGTTTAATTTTAACAAATTTTACATTGAATTCTCACATTTTTGATCATATATAGCAAGTAACTCAATTAAATAATTAATGATGACAATAAGAATTAACTATCAAAAAAAAGTTTCAAAAAAAACAAGCTCAAGTAATTTAATTTTATTTGCCGATGAAAAATTTAACATTGGTAGTTCAAAAAAATATCTCTCTACTTTTGAAAATTCTTATATAAATGATCTTTTAAAAGCCTGTGATCTCAAAAAAAAGATTTTAGTTTTTGAATTAAGTTCAAAAAAAAAAATTTTTTTAATTTCAATTAAAACAAATCTTAAAAATTTCGACATAGAAAATTTAGGATCCGAATTATATGTCAAAATAAACTCATTAAAAAATACTGAATATACTATAATTTCAGAAAGTGTAATTGAGAACCACCATAATTTTATAGCTCATTTTCTTCATGGAATAAAATTAAAGTCTTATGAATTTAAAAAATATAAAACAAAGAAAAAATTTCATAATATTTCTATTTTTGTTGCAGGAAATAAAAACAAACCAACTATTCAAACTCAAATAAAATTTAGATCCTTAGAGGAGGGAACTTTTTATGCTAGAGATCTTGTATCTGAGCCTGGAAACATTCTTCATCCAGACGAATATGTTAAAAGATTAAGTTCACTTAAAAAAAATGGTTTAAAAATAAATATATTAGATAAAAAAAAATTAAAAAAACTTGGAATGAATGCGTTGCTCGGCGTAGGAATGGGGAGCATTAGGGGGTCATACCTTGTAACTATGGAATGGAATGGAGCCAAAAAAAAATCAAAACCTCTAGCTTTTGTTGGCAAAGGAGTTACTTTTGATACTGGTGGATACTCGTTGAAACCAGCAAGATTTATGGAAGATATGACTTATGATATGGCAGGATCTGCTGCAGTTGTAGGCTTAATGAAAACTCTAGCTTTAAGAAAAGCAAAAGTGAATGCTGTTGGTGTTGTTGGTCTAGTAGAAAATATGATAAGTGGTGTCGCTCAAAGACCAGGAGATATAGTAAAATCTTATAGTGGAAAAACTATAGAAGTTTTAAATACAGATGCAGAGGGCAGGTTAGTTTTAGCAGATGCATTAACTTACACTGAGAGAAAATATAAGCCAAAATTTATTGTTGATTTAGCTACTTTAACTGGTGCAATAATAGTATGCTTGGGATCTGAATATGCTGGGCTTTTTTCTAATGACGATAAACTTTCCAAACAATTATTAAATGCTGGTGAAAAAGTTCAAGAAAAGCTTTGGAGAATGCCTCTTCATAAAAATTATGACAAACTAATGAATTCTAAAAATGCAGATGTTCAAAATATAAATTATATTGGAGGAGCTGGATCAACTACAGCAGCGCAATTTTTAAAAAGATTTATTTTGAATAAAACTCCTTGGGCTCATTTAGATATTGCTGGAATGGCTTTCTCGAAATATGGAGGCTCTTTAAATTCAGGTGGAGCAACAGGGTTTGGTGTGAGATTATTAAATGAGCTGATAGAAGAAAATTATGAATAATATTGAACAAACATTATCAATAATAAAACCAGATGCTGTCGAAAGAAATTTAGTCAACGAAATCAAAAATTTTTTTATCGAAAATAAATTGATGATTAAAGATAGTAAAAAAATTCATATTAACAAAGAAGAAGCAGCAGAGTTTTATAAAGTGCATCAGTCAAAACCTTTTTATAATGATTTATGCGCCTATCTTTCATCAGGCCCTATTTTTGTAATGATTCTGGAAGGTGAAAATGCCGTAGCTTTAAATAGAAAATTAATGGGCGCAACTGATCCTAAAAACGCTGAGGAGAACACCATTAGAAAAATGTATGGAATTTCAATCGATAAGAATTCTGTACATGGCTCAGACTCTATTGAAAATGCTAAAAAAGAAATAGATTTTTTCTTTAAAAATTAACGATATCGAAATATTTTTATTATTGCCTCTGGATAAGCACTATACTCTAATTTATGAGTTTTTTGTTTTAGAGTAATTTCATTATCTTTTGATTTTAAAAAAAATACTTTTTTTATTATTATAATCCCATCATCTAATTTATTATTTACATAATGAACAGTACATCCGGATTTTCTCTCTTTATTTTTCAAAGCTCTTTGAAAAGTATTAAGACCTTTAAATTTTGGAAGTAAAGATGGGTGAATATTGATAATTTTTTTTTTAAATTTATTAATTATTTTATCGGGAACTATCTTCATATATCCTGCTAAACAAATAAACTCTATCTGAAATTTTTTTAATTTTTTTAGAACTTTAAATTCATAATTTCTGATCTTTGTATTAATTAGCATGAAGGGAATTTTATATTTTTTAGCATAATTAATTCCTTTCGCTGTTCTATTACTGCTAATTACTAAACTTATTTTTATAGGAAAACTATTATCTCTGGATCGAAAAATTAAGTTTTTTAAATTTGAACCTTGACCTGAAATAAAAACACATGTTTTTTTTTTTACCATTTTAGTGAGTTTTTAATTTTTACTTTTTCTCTTTCTTCAGAAATATAACCTATCTCATAAGGCTTGTATTTTTTTGGAAATATTTTTTTTATTTGAGAAACATTTTTTTTATTTACTATTAAACAGAATCCAACACCACAATTAAATGTGCGTATCATTTCTGAGTCAGAAATATTTTTACTTTTAATCCACTTAAAAATTTTTAAGATTTTAATTTTATTTAAATCTATATTTAAAGTTAAATATGATGGAATTGATCTTAAAAGATTTTCAACTAAACCACCACCTGTTATATGTGCAGCTGAATGTATTAAATTATTTTTCGTTAATTTTAAAATTTCTTTTGAATAAATTTTTGTAGGATTTAATAATTGTTTTTTTAAGGTTGTTGGAATTTTATACCTTTTTAATATTGATCTCACTAAAGAAAAACCGTTAGAATGTATTCCATTTGATGGAATAGCTAGAACCAAGTCGCTTGGTTTAACTTTATTTTTGTTTAGTATCTTTTTTTTAGATACAATGCCTACACTAAATCCGGCTAAATCAAATTTATCTTCAGAATAAACACCAGGCATCTCAGCCGTCTCGCCACCAATTAATTTGCAATCAGATAGCTCACAACCTTTAAAAATACCTTTCAAAATTTTTTTAGTCTTTTTTAAATCTAATTTACCAACAGCAATATAATCTAAAAAAAATAATGGCTTTGCACCTTGGACTATTAAATCATTGATACACATAGCCACAAGATCGATTCCTATGGTATCAAATTTTTTATATTTATTTGCTAGTTCAATTTTAGTACCAACTCCATCGGTGCAAGAGACAATTACTGGATCTTTAATTTTATATTGACTGATATCAAATAACGAACCAAATCCACCAATTTCGTTATTTAAAGATTTAGATTTCTTTTTTTTGACGTTTTTCTTCGCTACTTTTGAAATATGTTCAACCAACTTATTTGCTAAAGGGATATTAACGCCACTTTTTTTATAACTATTTTCGTTTTTTTTCATTTATAAATTGGTAGTAAGATTTTATGAAATTATTAAAACAAATATTAGTCATTTTAATTGTTTTTTTTAAAACTGGAAATCTTTTATCTGAAAATAATATATTTAATGTTAATAATATTTTGCTAAACAAAAAGGATAACCTATCTAACAATGAATTAGCTAGTAAAGCTATTAAAGAAGCTTTTGATCAACTTTTAAAAAGAATTTTGTTAAAAAACGATATTCAAAAGATTTCTGAACTTAATTATTCAAATATTAGAGAGTTGGTTGCTTATTACAATATTTCAAAAAAATCTAATAATGATGATGTAATTTTTAATGTTTCATTTGATAAGGACAAAATTCATAATCTATTTTATGAAAAAGAAATACTATACTCTGGTTTAGTTGACAAAGATTTTTATGTATTACCTATTTTTCTTAAACAAGGCGAAATTTATATTTTTTCAAATAATTACTTTTATAAATATTGGAACGAATTTAATAATGAAGATTTACTCGAATTCATTTTACCTTTAGAAAATATTGAAATCATTCATAGTATAAATAAATATCGAAACAATTTATTAGATGTAAGTCTAGACTCAATATTTAAAGAATATACTGATAAAAATATAGCAATAGTACTTATTGAAGAAGATGAATTAAACACAGAAAAAATCTATTTAAAAGCAAAAATTCAAGGTAAATTTATATCTAAAAATTTGAATATAAAAAAATATATAAAAGAAAATAGCTCTAAAAATGAAATTATTTCTTTACTAAAGGTAGAAATAACAAATTTAGTAAAATCTAAAAATCTAATAGATATAAGAACTCCATCTTTTATTAATGCTAAGTTAGATTTGAATAAAAAAAATAATCTTGTTTTTTTTAATTCAAAAATTAAAAAAATAGATTTGATCGAAGAAATTTATGTTCTAGAGTTTAATAAAGATTACGTAAATATAAGAATAAAATATTTAGGAACTTTAGAAAGAATAATAAGTCAATTAAAGACAGAAAAAATAATTTTAAAATTAGTTAACGATGAATGGTTAATTAAAAGTTTATAACGATATGGATCAATTAACATTTAGATTTCCTTTTTCAAAAAAATACTATGACCAAGACTATTATGTATCAACTAACAACTATTCTTCCTTTAAACTTATAGATGAGTGGCCAAACTGGCCAGGTAAATGGTTAAATATATACGGAGAGAAAGGTTCAGGAAAAACTCATCTTTCTAAAATTCTAGAAAACAAAATTAAAAAATCTAGACTTGTTTCTGCGAATAAAATTAATAACAATATACTTCAAGATTTAAATATTTTAGATTGTTTAATAATTGAAGATTTTAATAACAATATAGACGAAAAGCTTTTATATACAATTTTTAATCATTCAAAACAACTAGATAATTATGTATTAGTTAATTCTTTGAAATCTTTAAAAGACTTAAATTTTAATTCAAAGGATTTACAATCAAGAATCAATAGTTTTATATTTATAGGAATCGAATTACCGACTGACGATATTTTAAGAGTAATAATCACAAAAACTTTATCTGATAAACAAATTAAAATTAGTCCAAAATTAATTGATTTTATTATAAATAATGTTGATAGATCGTATCAAAAAATGTTTAAATTCATTAAGGAAGTCGATCAATTATCTTTATCTACTGGAAAATCAATTAATATTAATTTAATAAAAAAAGTACTTAATCGATGAATAAATATAGAACTCATAATTGTTCAGAGCTTGGCGTTAAAGAAATTAACAAAATCGTTCATCTTTCTGGATGGCTACACAGAAAAAGAGATCATGGAAATCTATTATTTATAGATTTAAGGGATCACTATGGAATAACACAATGTGTAATAGAAAATAAAAATAAATTTTTCCCAGTGATAGAAAAGTCAAAACCAGAAAGTATTTTAAGAATTAGTGGTAAAGTTGTTGAAAGAGCAACTGGAACTGAAAACCCAGAATTAAAAACTGGTAATATTGAAATTTCAATTAATTCAGTTGAAGTTTTATCTGATGCAAAAGAATTACCGATGCCAGTATTTGGCGAGCAGGATTATCCTGAAGATATTAGGCTTAAATATAGATTTCTTGATCTAAGAAGAGAAGAAATGCATAAAAATATAATATTAAGATCAAAAGTAATATCTTTTATTAGGTCAGAAATGATAAAATTAGGTTTCTTAGAATATCAAACGCCAATACTCACTTCATCAAGTCCTGAAGGAGCAAGAGATTTTTTAGTTCCCAGCAGGTTAAATCCAGGGAAATTTTATGCTCTTCCACAAGCTCCTCAACAATTTAAACAATTAATAATGGTTTCCGGTTTTGATAAATATTTTCAAATTGCACCTTGTTTTAGAGACGAAGATGCAAGGGCTGATAGAAGCCCAGGAGAATTCTATCAACTAGATATAGAAATGTCTTTTGTTGAACAAGAAGATGTTTTTAATGTAGTTGAAAAATTAATGATTAAATTATTTAAAGAATTTTCCCCAAACAAAATTGTCAGTGAGAAATTTTCTAGAATTACTTATAAAGATGCAATGATGAAATATGGGACAGATAAACCTGATTTAAGAAATCCGTTAATAATTTCTGAACTTACAAGCTTATTTACACGGGAAGATGTTAAATTTGAAATTTTCAAAAAATTAGTAAAATCTGGTTCAAAAGTAAGAGCTATTATTACAAAAAACACTAAAGATAAACCTAGAAGCTTCTTTGATAATATTGATAAATGGGCTAAAGAACAAGGAGCATCTGGCCTTGCTTATTTTACTCTGGAGCAAGATAAAGAAATAAAAGGCAAGGGGCCAGTCGGAAAATTTTTTAGCGAGAATTCTCTTAAAGAATTAATGAAAATTTGTAATGCACAAATAGGTGACAGTGTTTTTCTAGCTTGCGGAAAAGAAAATGAAATAGAAAAAATACTTTCAGCTGCAAGAAATAAAATTGCCAATGATTTGAACATTATAAAAAAAGATCAATTTTCTTTTTGCTGGATCATTGACTACCCAATGTACGAATATGATGAAAATTTAAAAAAAATTATATTCAGTCACAACCCTTTTTCAATGCCACAAGGAAATATAAAAGAATTAAATTTTGAAAAACCTTTAGATATTAAAGCGTATCAATATGATATTGTTTGTAACGGAATAGAATTATCTTCTGGTGCGATCAGAAATCATTTACCGGAGTTAATGTATAAACTATTTTCTATAGCAGGATATAGCAAACAAGATGTTAATGAAAAATTTAGCGGAATAATTAATGCTTTTAGTTATGGGGCCCCACCTCATGGAGGTATAGCGCCAGGGATTGATAGAATCGTGATGTTACTTGCTGAAAAAGAAAATATAAGAGAAATAACTTTATTTCCAATGAACCAGAATGCTCAAGATTTGATGATGAGAGCGCCATCCGAAATTAGTGAAAAACAATTAAAAGAATTAAGTATAAAAAAAGATATTAAAAAAAATTAGTTTTTTGTTTTGAGATTTATCCTAACATCAGAAAGATCGACTAGTTTTTCCTCATAGTTACTTCTAACAAATCCTTTAGAGGTAATATTTTTTACAATTTTAAGGAATTTGTCATCTCCACCTTCAGCATTAATATTTTTTGTGCTTGCAATCGAGGGTGTGTGGGCTAATTCCTCTTTTCCTAAGTAAGAGATGGCAAGCTCTCTAAAAACATAATCCAGAATTGAAGATGCGCTTAGTATTCTATCGTTTCCAATTACATTTCCAGAAGGTTCAAATTTAGTATCTATGAATGCATCCACGTACTCCTCTAAGGGCACCCCATATTGCAATCCTAAAGAAATAGCTATTGCAAAATTATTCATCATTGCCTTTACTAACTCACCCTCTTTATTTGTATCAATAAAAATCTCTCCTATTTTGCCATCGTTATATTCTCCAGTATGAAGATAAACTTTGTGATCGCCTATTTGAGCTTTTTGTATATATCCTTTTCTCCTGTCAGGCATTTTAAATCTTGAATTATTTTTTAATTTTATACTAGAAAAATTATCTTTAATTTTATCTTTTTTATCTTTCACTGGATTAGATGAACTACTATTAAGAACTGTTTCAATTTTGTCTTGTACTAGTTTTTCATCTTTTTTATTGCCAATTTTTTTTGTTTTCCGATTATTTAGTTTTACATCAATCATCTCAACTTCGCCGTCATCTCTTTGATCAATTTTTGAAAGTTCATTATCATCTAAATTATTTAATTTATGCACTGTCTTAAAAGTACAGGTATAGTAAGTTTCAACAATGTATTTTTTCATAATAAATTTAAGGAATCTCTTTAAATAGATATATATTAATTGTATAAAGTGTCTATTAGATAATAATTCAATTAT
>MDTB01055006.1_pt1 | contig 21989 bp, 12 predicted proteins | sample 811161 | NCBI WGS metagenome assembly MDTB01 (sample SAMN05326650, study PRJNA326480) | marine metagenome | isolation source: seawater | place: Mediterranean Sea | collected 2009 | reverse complement strand
TGAAGAACCAAAATCTGAAGAACCAAAATCTGAAGAACCAAAATCTGAAGAACCAAAATCTGAAGAACCAAAATCTGAAGATGTAAATGAAAAAAATGTTGAATAATTCAGCATATTAATTATAGAAATGAGTATAAATAGAGTATAAACAAAAAATAATATATTATGGCCGATTTAAAAGATTTTGCAGAAAAGTTAGTAAATCTTACAGTTAAAGAAGTTAGTGAGTTAACAACAATTTTAAAAGATGAGTATGGAATAGAGCCTGCTGCTGCTACTGTAGCTGTAGCTGCTGGACCTGCTGGAGGTGGAGATACAGGTGGCGCTGAAGAGAAATCAGAGTTTGATGTTATCTTAAAAGCTGCTGGAGGATCAAAATTAGCAGTAGTTAAATTAGTTAAAGAATTAACAGGAAAGGGTCTTAAAGACGCAAAAGATTTAGTTGATGGAGCACCTACAACATTGAAGGAAGGTGTTGCAAAGGATGAAGCTGGTGCAATGAAAGATCAATTAGAAGCAGCAGGTGCAGAGGTTGAAATAAAGTAATTTCTCATTCTGTTTTGCCTTTGAAAGTTGGGTAATTATTTATCCAGTGTTGTTAATTTATTAACTAATTTAAATTATTCGTTTTGATAAATAAAAATAGAGTTCAATTTGGTGCGTTTAGTGGCAAAGATAATTATCCAGACTTTCTGGATATTCAAATAAAATCATTTCAAGATTTTTTCCAACTTGAAACAGATCCTGAAAATAGAGATCAAGAAGGTTTATTTAAGGTTTTTAATGAAAATTTTCCAATAACAGATACTAGAAATCAATTTGTGTTGGAATTTCTTGATTATTTTCTTGATCAACCGAGGTATTCAGTTGATGAATGCGTAACAATGGGATTAACTTATAATGTTCCTTTAAAAGCAAGACTTAAATTATATTGTACTGATCCTGAACATGAAGATTTTGAAGAAATAGTTCAAGATGTTTATTTAGGAAATATTCCGTATATGACACCAAACGGTAATTTTGTAATTAACGGTGCACAACGTGTTTGTGTTTCGCAATTACATCGTTCACCTGGTGTGTTTTTTGGACAGTCATATCATGCTAATGGTACAAAGCTTTATTCTGCTCGTGTAATACCATTTAAGGGTTCATGGATTGAGTTTTCTACTGATATTAACAATGTGATGTACGCATATATTGATCGTAAAAAGAAACTTCCTGTAACTACTTTATTTAGAGCAATAGGTTATGAACACGACAAGGATATTTTAGATATATTTGGATTAGCTGACGAAGTTAAAACTACAAAATCAGGTTTAAAGAAAATTATTGGTAAGAAACTAGCTGCAAGAGTTTTACGTACATGGGTAGAAGATTTTTCTGATGAAGATTCTGGTGAATTAGTTCATATTGAGCGTAATGAAGTTGTAATTGATAGAGATATTGTTATTGAAAAAGAACATATTCAAGCAATTATTGATTCTGGTGTTGAAACTGTATTAATATATAAAGGTGCTGAACTATCTGCACATTATGAGATTATTCATAATACATTTAGAAAGGACCCAACTAATTCAGAAAAAGAAGCAGTAGAACATATATATAGAAAATTAAGAAATGCCGAACCTCCAGATGAAGAAACCGCTAGAGGAATTATTGATAAATTATTTTTTTCTGAAACTAGATATAGCCTAGGAGAAGTTGGTAGATATAGAATAAATAAGAAATTAAATATTAAAGATGATTCTACAGATATCGTTTTAAGAAGTCATGATATTATTTTAATTATAAAACATCTTATTGATTTAATTAATTCTAAACAAGATGTCGATGATATTGACCATTTAAGTAACAGAAGAGTAAGAACAGTAGGTGAACAATTATATAATCAATTTGGTGTAGGTTTAGCAAGAATGGCTAGAACAATTCGAGAGAGAATGAATGTAAGGGATAATGAGGTTTTTACTCCTATAGATTTAATTAATGCAAAAACTCTATCCTCTGTAATTAATACTTTTTTTGGAACCAATCAATTGTCCCAATTTATGGATCAAACAAATCCATTAGCGGAAATAACACATAAACGCCGTTTATCTGCACTTGGACCAGGAGGTTTGTCACGTGAAAGAGCTGGTTTTGAGGTAAGAGATGTTCATTATACTCATTATGGACGGTTATGCCCTATTGAAACACCAGAAGGCCCTAATATTGGTTTAATTTCATCTTTATGCGTATTTGCTAAAATTAATAAGATGGGTTTTATTGAAACACCATACAGAACTGTTGAAAAGGGTGTTGTAGATTTGTCAAAAATGAGGTATTTAACTGCTGAAGAAGAGGAAGATAAAACTATTGCTCAGGCAAATGCAAAAGTAAATAAAATGGGAAAGTTTTTAAATGAAAGAATTAAGGCTAGACAAATGGGTGATTTCCCTGTTCTTGGTCCGAAACAATTAGATTACATGGATGTAGCTCCTAATCAGATTGCTTCTATTTCTGCTTCTCTAATACCATTTCTTGAGCATGACGATGCTAATAGAGCTTTAATGGGGTCTAATATGATGAGACAATCAGTTCCTTTAATTGTAGATGAGTCACCAATTGTTGGTACTGGTCTAGAATATAATGTTGCTAATGATGCTCGTATATGTATTAAATCTGAGGGAAATGGAGTTGTAACTTATGTTGATAAAACAAAGATTACAATTAATTATGAACTGAGCGATGAAGACCAGTTAGTTGAATTTCATGGCTCTGAAAAAACTTATAATTTAAGTACATTTAAAAAAACTAACCAAAACACATGTTTTAATTTAAAACCAATTGTATCTGTTGGTGAAAAGGTTTCATATGGAAAAATTTTAACTTCTGGTTACTGTACTGATAATGGTGAATTAGCATTAGGTAAAAATTTAAAAGTTGCATTTATGCCTTGGAAAGGATATAATTTTGAAGATGCAATTGTAATTTCTGAAAGAGTAGTTCGAGATGATTTATTTACTTCAGTTCATGTTGATGAATATTCATTAGATGTTCGTGAAACGAAATTAGGTCCGGAAGAGTTGACAGCTGATATTCCAAATGTTAGTGAGGAAGCAACGGGTGATTTAGATGAACATGGAATGATTAGAATAGGTGCTGAAATTAATCCTAACGATATATTAATTGGAAAAATCACACCAAAAGGCGAATCTGATCCATCTCCTGAAGAAAAATTACTACGTGCTATTTTTGGTGATAAAGCAGGCGATGTTAAAGATGCTTCATTAAAAGCGTCTCCATCGCTTAAAGGAGTTGTTATTGATAAAAAGTTATTTAAAAGAGCTTTGAAAGATAAAAAATCAAGATTGCAAGATAAGGAGGATATAAAAAAATTAGAAAAACAACATGAGTTAGACTGTAAGAATTTTACAGACTTATTAGTCGAAAAGTTATTTAAAATTGTTAAGTCAAAAGTTTGTCAAGGAATATCCAATCATGATGGAGAAATAATTATCAGAAAAGGAGAGAAGTTAACACAAAAAACTCTTTCCAAAATAAAAGACTTTAAACAAATTGCTAATTATAAATGGACTACAAGTGATGATGTTAATAATTTGATTAAAAGAGTAATGCATAATTACTCTCTATCAATTGCGAATTTGGATTCTAAATTAAAAAGAAAGAAATTCAATATTACTATTGGTGATGAATTACCAAGTGGTACATTAAAATTAGCTAAAGTTTACATTGCTAAAAAACGAAAGTTAAAAGTTGGTGATAAAATGGCTGGTCGTCATGGAAATAAGGGGATTGTTGCTAAAATAGTCCGTGATGAAGATATGCCATTTTTAGAAGATGGTACTCCTGTAGATATCGTACTCAACCCATTAGGTGTTCCATCAAGAATGAATTTAGGGCAAATTTACGAAACTGTACTTGGTTGGGCTGGTGAAAAATTAGGTTTAAAGTTTGCCACTCCAATTTTTGATGGCGCAACTCTTGATGAAATTAACCACTATACTGATAAAGCTGATATTCCGCGCTATGGTCATACATACTTGTATGATGGTGGTACTGGTCAAAGATTTGATCAAAAAGCAACTGTTGGTATAATATATATGTTAAAACTAGGACATATGGTTGATGATAAAATGCATGCACGTTCAATTGGACCTTATTCATTAATTACTCAGCAACCATTAGGTGGAAAGGCACAATTTGGTGGTCAGAGGTTTGGTGAAATGGAGGTTTGGGCTTTACAAGCATTTGGAGCATCTAATACTTTACGAGAAATTTTAACTGTTAAGTCCGATGATGTTTATGGTAGAGCAAAAACATATGAAGCAATCGTTAAAGGAAATCCATTACCTGAACCAGGATTACCTGAGTCATTTAAAGTTTTATTACATGAAATGCAGGGACTAGGTTTAAAATTAACAATGTCTTAATATAAATTTTATTATTTTTTTAATATGAATTATTTGAAAAAAAAGAAAAAACATAACTCTGATTTTACAAAACTAATTATAAGTGTTGCATCTCCGGAATCAGTACTTGAAGAGTCTCATGGTGAAGTCCTTAAGCCAGAAACAATTAATTACAGGACTTTTAAGCCTGAAAGAGATGGTTTATTTTGCGAAAGGATTTTTGGTCCTGTTAAGGATTACGAATGTCATTGTGGTAAATACAAACGAATTAGATATAAAGGTATTGTTTGTGACAGATGTGGAGTTGAGGTAACAGAAAAGAAAGTAAGAAGGGAGAGAATAGGTCATATTAAATTAGTTGTACCCGTTGCCCACATTTGGTATTTTAGAAATTTACCAAATAAGATTGGTTATATTTTAGGTCTGCCAACTAAAAAGTTGGATATGATTATTTACTATGAGCGATATGTTGTTATAAAACCAGGTTTAGGCACGAATCAGGAAGGAGAATCTTTAAAAAAGTTAGATTTCTTAACCGAAGACGAATATTTTGATGTTTTAGATAGATTACCAAAAGAAAATTCTTATTTAGAGAATTCAGACCCTAATAAGTTTATTGCTAAAATGGGTGCGGAAGCATTAATTGATTTACTTGCTGATATTAACTTAATTGAGTTATCAAAAGATCTCAGACGTAAAGCTCACACAGAAACTTCAGTACAAAGAAAAAACGAAGCTTTAAAAAGGTTAAATGTTGTTGAGGCATTTCGTGAGGCAAATGAAGTGATTGAAAATAAACCTGAATGGATGGTTTTACAGGTGATTCCTGTTATACCTCCAGAGCTTAGGCCTTTGGTTCCACTTGATGGAGGAAGGTTTGCTACTTCTGATTTAAATGATTTATATAGGAGGGTGATTATCAGAAATAATCGACTAAAAAGATTAATGGAAATTAAAGCACCAGCTGTTATTTTAAGAAATGAAAAAAGAATGTTGCAGGAGTCTGTTGACTCATTACTTGACAATACTAGAAAGGCATCTGCTATTAAATCTGAATCAAATAGACCACTAAAATCATTGTCTGATAATCTTAAAGGTAAACAAGGAAGATTTAGACAGAATCTTCTAGGAAAGCGTGTAGATTATTCTGCTAGATCTGTTATTGTAGTTGGTCCTGAGCTTGAAATGCACGAATGTGGTTTGCCAAAAGATATGGCTGCAGAATTATTTAAACCATTTGTTGCTAGAAAATTAATTGAAAGAGGTATTGTTAAGACAGTTAAGTCTGCTAAAAAGATTATTGATTCTCGAGAACCAGTAGTTTGGGATATATTAGAAAATGTAATTAAAGGCCATCCTGTATTATTAAATAGAGCTCCTACTTTACATAGGTTAGGAATACAGTCCTTTCAACCTAAATTAATTGAAGGAAAAGCTATCAGATTACATCCTTTATCTTGTACTGCATTTAATGCTGATTTTGATGGTGACCAAATGGCTGTTCATGTACCATTAGGTGCTGCTGCGGTTTTAGAAGCACAGCTTTTAATGTTAGGTTCACATAATATTCTCAATCCTGCTAATGGTGCTCCAATTACAGTACCATCCCAAGACATGGTTCTTGGATTATATTATACTACTAAATCAAGAAAAAGTACTTCAAGTCACCATGTCAAAGGTGAGGGTTTAGTATTTTACTCTGAGGAAGAAGTACTTATTGCATATAATGAAAATAAAGCTGATTTACATGCTATAATAAAGGTTAGATTACCAATTGATAAACAAAATCCAGACAAATTCTCACTAATAGAGACTACAGTAGGGAGAATTTTATTCAATCAATCTGTACCATTAGAAATTCCATATTACAATGAAGTTTGTACTAAAAAGAACCTTAGAGACTTAATTGGTTTGATATTAGAAAAAACAAATGCTCCAATAGCAGCTAGCTTTTTAGATTCAATTAAAAAGTTAGGTTATAAAATGGCATTTACAGGTGGACTTTCATTTTCTTTAGGAGATGTTTTAGTTCCAGATTCAAAAGATGAAATGGTTGCAGATGCAATAAAAAATGTTGATCAGATTAGTGACTCCTATAATATGGGATTAATTACAAATAATGAAAGATATAATCAAGTTATTGATGTATGGACAAATACTAATTCTAAATTAACAGAAAAGGCCATGTCTGACCTTTCAAGCGATAATCAGGGTTTTAACTCAATATATATGATGTTGGATTCTGGTGCAAGAGGTTCTAAGGAACAAATTCGTCAGTTGTCAGGTATGAGAGGGTTGATGGCTAAGCCTCAAAAATCTACATCAGGTGGTGGTGCAATTATTGAAAACCCTATACTATCAAATTTTAAAGAAGGTCTTTCAATTCTCGAGTATTTTATATCGACACACGGAGCTAGAAAAGGTTTGGCTGATACTGCTTTAAAAACAGCAGATGCGGGATATTTAACTAGAAGGCTTGTCGATGTTGCTCAAGATGTAATTATTAATGCTTATGATTGTGGTACTCTAAGAGGTATTTCACTAGGTCCAGTGAAGAAACAAGATGAGATTGTTGAAACAATCTCATCTAGAATTGAGGGTAGAACATCTTTAAACGATGTTTTGATTGACGGTCAAAAAGTGGTTGGATCTGGTGAGGAAATTACAAAATCAATTGCTTTAAAGATTGAGGAACATGATATTCCTTCTGTAATGGTGCGTTCAGTTTTAACCTGCGAATTACCAAGTGGTGTTTGTTCTTTATGTTATGGAAGAAGTTTAGCAACCAACAAACCCACACAAATTGGTGAGGCAGTAGGCGTTATCGCTGCTCAATCAATTGGTGAGCCGGGTACTCAGTTAACTCTACGAACATTTCATATTGGTGGTGTAGCATCTGGTTCTGCTCAAGAGTCTGAACTGACTACAAAGTTTGCAGGTAGTATTAGGTTTGAGGAATTGAGAACTATTGAGGGGAAAGATAATGATAATAAAAAAACTGATATTGTAATTGGTAGAACAGGTGAATTTAAAATTATTGATGATTCTGAAAAAGTACTGCACTCAGGAAATATCCCTTATGGTGCTTATTTGAGAGTCAAAGAAAAGGATAACTTAAATAAGGGTGATGTTATTTGCGAATGGGATCCTTATAATGCAGTTATTGTTTCTGAAATAAATGGAAAAGTTTCTTTTGAAGATTTTGAACAAGGAATAACATATAGGATTGAAATCGATGAGCAAACTGGTTTTAAAGAAAAAGTAATCATTGAAACTAAAGACAAAAAGAAGATTCCAGTTTTAAAAGTTGGTAAGGGTAAAAATGAAAAAACATATAATTTACCTGTTGGTGCTCATATTAGTGTAGATGATGGAGACAAATTAACCAAAGGTGCTATTTTAGCCAAGATTCCTAGAATGACGGCAAAGACTGGTGATATTACTGGAGGTTTGCCACGAATTACTGAGCTATTTGAAGCTAGAAATCCTTCTAATACTGCAATTGTAACTGAAATTGATGGGATTGTATCTTATGGTAAGATAAAAAGAGGTAATCGTGAAGTAATTGTAACTTCTAAGTTAGGTGAAACTAGAAAATATTTAGTACCATTATCAAAACAAATTTTAGTTCAAGAAAATGATTTTGTAAAATATGGAATGCCATTATCTGATGGAGCTATTTCACCTTCTGATTATTTAACAATTCAGGGTGCAAATAAAGTTCAAGAATATTTAGTTTATGAATTACAAGAGGTCTATAGGCTACAAGGTGTAAAAATTAATGATAAACACTTTGAAGTTATCGTTCGTCAAATGATGAGAAAAGTTAAAATTACTGATCCGGGTGATACTAAATTTTTAGAAGGAGAACTAGTTCATAAGTTAGATTTTAAAGAGGAAAATGATAGATTATATCATTTAAAGATAGTTGAAGATTCTGGTGATGAGACTGATGAAATGTTTCAGCCTGGCTCAGAAATTACTGCACGTGAATTGAGGGATAGAAATTCAATTTTGAAACAAGATAACAAGAATTTAATTATAGCAAGAGACGCAATTACAGCCGTTTCTAAAGCAATTTTGCAAGGTATTACAAGAGCTTCATTACAGACTAAAAGCTTTATGTCTGCAGCATCTTTTCAAGAAACAACTAAAGTGTTAAATAATGCTGCAATAAGAGGTATGGTTGATAATTTATCAGGATTAAAAGAGAATGTTATTGTTGGTCAACAAATACCTGCTGGTACAGGAATGAGATTTAAGAATACAATTGTTGGATCTAAAAAGCAACTGAATGAATTAACTGAATCTGAAGATGAAAAAGTTAATAATTCAGTTAGTTCACTAGAAAAATAAATTATATGGTCAATAAAAAAGAAAAAAATTCTAATAAATTAAATATTGAAATAAAAGAAGATGTTGCAAATGGTGTGTATTCAAATCTTGTAGTAATTAATCATTCACCCTCTGAATTTATTTTTGACTTTATTACCATGATGCCAGGTTTTACCAAGGCAAAGGTTCGTTCTAGGGTAATTTTAGCTCCCCAACATGCTAAAAAACTTATGCATGCATTAAATCAAAATATAGCAAATTTTGAAAGGAAGAATGGCTTAATCAAGGACGTAGATGTTAAAAAAATTCCATTGGATTTTGGTGGACCTAAAGCAGAAGCATAGTTTATATAAATTTTTGACTTTTCATCCAATCGTCATTATAAATTTTTCCAACATATCTACTTCCGTGGTCTGGCATAATAATTACTACTACGTCTTTTTCGGATATTTTATCCTTTAATTGTAATGTCCCAGCCAATGCAGCTCCACATGAATTTCCTGCGAAAATACCTTCTTCTTTTGCTAATCGACGAGTCATTAAGGCAGCATCTTTGTCAGTTACTTTTTCAAAATGATCAATTAATTTAAAATCAACATTTTTAGGAATAATATCTTCACCTATCCCCTCAGTTGTATATGAGTATATTTCTTCTGGATCAAATTCTCCTGTTTCATGAAATTTTTTATAAACTGAACCATATGTATCAATACCCCAAATTTTAATTTTTGGATTTTGCTTTTTTAAAAACATTGCACATCCACTAATTGTCCCACCTGTACCTACACCTGCAATTAAATGAGTGATTTTTTTATTTGTTTGCCTCCATATTTCTGGGCCAGTAGTTTGATAGTGTGTTTGTCTATTTGCTAGATTATCATATTGGTTTATATAAAAACTATTTTTAATTTTTTTTTGTAAATTTTTTGCAACTGAGTAATATGATTTTATATCTTCGGGCTTTACATTTGTTGGCGTTATAATAACCTCTACTCCTATAGCACGTAAAATATCGATTTTTTCTGAGGACATTTTGTCCGGCATAGTTACAATCATTTTATATCCCTTTCTAATTGCAGATAGTGCAAGACCCATTCCAGTATTACCAGATGTTGATTCTATTATTGTACCTCCAGGTTTTAATAGATTATTTTTTTCAGCATCCTCAATCATTTTTCCTCCAATTCTATCTTTTATTGAATGGCCAGGATTAAAAGATTCTAATTTTGCTAAAAATATGCCTTTAGTATTTTTTACAATTTTATTCAATTTAACTAGTGGTGTGTTACCTATTAATTCTGTAATATGTTCTACGTAATCCATTTAATTAATTTTTAAAATATTTGAAGGTGTGATTTTTTGAATTATAACATATGGAACAATGATACTCACTTGAATAATTATAAAAGTAATAATATTAATTAATATAATATGTGAAATATTTATATCAATTGGTACGTAATCAATAAAGTATGAAACCGGATCTAATTGAATTATTCTTGTATATTTTTGTATAAAACATAAGCTTAAACCAATTACGTTTCCGTATATAATACCCTTTATTGATATCTCAAAACTATTAAATAAAAATATTTTTAGGATTGATATGTTGCCACACCCGAATGACTTAAGTGTTCCAATCATTTTTATTCTTTCTAGCATTAGAATTAACAATGAATTTGTCATATTTATTATGCATATCATACACATTATTATTATTAAAATAAATATATTTTTATCAAATAAATTAATCCATGTAAAAAGATTTGAGAATCTATTTTCTAAGGAATTAGCTACCAAATTATATTTTAAATTTTTATTGATTTTTTTGGTTATTTTTTCAATTGGAGCGTCTTTTTTTAAGGATATTTCATATTTACTAAATTCCTTGCTTGACCATTTGTTTATTTTCTGTAATGTTTCATTGTTGGTAAAGCAGTAGTTGTCATTAAATACTTCATTTTGCATATCAAATATTCCAGTGATTATGAATAATCTTTTTTGAATATTATTATTCTTAGAAAGAAAATATAGTAAGCAGTTGTCGCCAATTTTTAGCTTTAAATTTTGTGCTTGATTTTGAGAGACTAATAATTCATTTTTAGCATTTTTATTTAAATATGACCCTTCTATAATATAATTTTTAATTATTTCATTTTTATATCTTGGAAAAATTCCTTTTACAATCACTCCTTTTAGATTGTCATCTTTATTAATTATTGCAGATTTGTTGATTATGGGGTTAATCTCTTCGATGCCATTAATATTTTGAATAACTGATAACTCTTCATCACTTATATTAATGTATTGTGTTTCATTTTTGTTATTAATATTTGCAATTACTATATCGGAGTCAGTATTTTTGATATTGTTAATAATAGTTAATTGTAGTCCTTTGCCAGTTGAAATGCTAATAATCATAATGATCACACTAATAGATATAGCGATTTGACAAATATTAATTATAGGTCCTGAGTAGTAGTATCTGTTAAGTTTAGACTTTGAAAGTCTTTTTGCAATAAATAATTCGAAATTCAATTTTTGAGATATAAAATTATTAAATTCAAATATATGAAATTAAAGAAATTCATTTTTTTTATCTACTCACTATGTTGCGTTTTTAATTTACTTTTAGCTCAAAAGCCTGGAATTTATGATATTGACAATTATATAAATAAATTAAAAAATAAAAATATAGGTCTTGTTGTTAATCATTCATCAGTTTTAAATAAAACACATTTAGTTGATACCTTGTTAAGTTTATCTATTGATATTAACTATATTTTTTCTCCCGAACATGGTTTTGGTGGTAATTTTAATGCAGGTGAGTATGTTGAAAATTCTGAATATAATGGTATTCCAACTATTTCTTTATATGGTAAGAATAAGGAAATTCAAGATATTTATTTACAAGATATTGATGTTATTTTATTTGATCTTCAAGACGTTGGAGTTCGTTTTTATACATATATATCTACATTACATTATGTGATGGAAGCTTGTGCTAAAAATGATGTTAACCTAATTGTTTTAGACCGACCTAATCCTCATGCCAATTATGTAGATGGTCCGCTTTTAGATAAAAACTTCGCTTCTTTTGTGGGTATGCATGAGGTTCCGGTTGTATATGGAATGACTATAGGTGAGTATTCTCTTATGATTAATGGAGAAGGATGGTTGCAGGGTAGTTTAGTTTGTTCTATGGAGGTTGTGGAAAACATTGATTATAATCGTTCTAGTAAAATAAAATATGAGATTCCACCGTCACCTAATTTAAGAAGTTTGTCTGCAATTTTACTATACCCATCATTATGTTTTTTTGAAGGCACAGTTGTTAGTGTTGGCAGAGGGACTAATCAGCCTTTTCAAATTTATGGAGCCCCTTTTTTTGACACAAACTATCAATTTATACCAAGATCTAATTTTGGTGCTAATAACCCAAAATATAATAATGAAAAATGTTTTGGATTCGATTTGCGAAATTATTATTTAGATAATGATGTGATATTAGATCAAATAAATTTAGATTTTTTAATTAATTCTTATAGACTAGCTCCTAAGAATATAAAATCAGAATTTTTCAATTCTTTTTTTAATACTCTAGCAGGAAATGATAAGTTGCAAATGCAATTGATTAATAATGTATCTATAATTGATATTCGTGAAAGTTGGGCTGAAGATATTAAAGAATTCAAGTTGATTAGGTCAAAATACTTATTATATAATTAGTCACTATATTCTTGTAGACCTTTTTTAATGATATTAGCAGCAATTCTGAGTTTTGCACTTTCCAAAACATATGCAATTCGCACTTGATTATAAATCAAATTCTTTTTATTATAAAAACCGTTTGCAGGAGCTAACATAACTGTCGTATTTTCAATATGAAAGCTTTCAAGAAGCCATTGACAAAATGTTTCTGCATTTTTTACAGGTAGCTCTACAATACAATAAAATGCACCCTTTGGTAATGGGCATGTGACACCAGGAATTTGTCTGATATCATTTACTAGTATGTTTCTACGTATGCTATACTCTTTAATTACTTTTTCAAAATAATCACTATCTGTATTTAAGGCTTCCATAGCAGCTAATTGTCCTAGTGTTGGTGGACTCAGTCGGGCCTGTGAAAACTTTAATGCAGTATTAATGATTTGATTATTTTTTGAGATTATAGCTCCTATTCTTGCTCCACACATACTGTATCTTTTAGAAACAGAGTCAATAATAATTGTGTTGTCTTTTATACTGTTTAGTTTTAATACAGAATAATGAGAGTGATTGTCATAGATAAATTCTCTGTAAACTTCATCAGCAATGAGAAAAATATCATATTTTTTGACAATCATTGCTAATGACTTTAATTCCTTTTTTGAATATAGTACTCCAGTGGGATTACCAGGATTACATATTAGTATTGCTTTAGTTTTTTTTGATATTTTCTCTTCAAATTGCTTAGTGTTGGGTAATTTGAAATTGTTATTAATATCACATAAGATTGGTACAATATTAACATTGCATGAGTTTGTGAATCCATTGTAATTTGCATAATAGGGGTCTGGAATTATAATTTCATCTTCAGGGTCACATATGCAGTTTATAATTGTATTAAGAGCTTCGGAGCCACCAGTTGTAATTAAAATATCATTATACGAAATTTTTGGTTCGATTTTCTGGTAATATCTTGCTAACTTTTTACGATAATCTTCTATTCCTGCTGAGTGGCTATATGTTAATGATTTAATATCAAAGTTATTGATTTTTTGCATCACATTTATTGGCGGTAATACATCTGGCTGTCCAATATTTAGGTGTAAGACTTCTTTACCTGATTTTTTTGCTTTTTCAGCAAACGGAACAAGTTTACGTATTGGAGATTCAGGCATTTGTTTGCCTTTTTGTGAAATCTTTGGCATAATATTACAAGTTATTTTGCTATTGGAGCTAAATTAGATTGTTTTTTTATAGGTTGGGTATTTTTCTTTTCTGTTGCTAAGATTTTTCCTTTGACTTTGATAATTTGCGGTGAGTTTTTTGCATTTGAAGTAATAGTAATACTTTTATTAAATGAACCAATTCTTTTTTCATCATAGTTTACTTGAATTACACCTGATTCTCCAGACATAATAGGTTCTTTTGGCCAGTTTGGAACTGTGCATCCACAAGACCCCTTAGCTTTTGATATAATCAAGGGCTCTTTACCAGTGTTTGTAAATACGAATTCACATTTTGAGCTTGGGTCATCATATTGCATGAATGTACCTAGGTCAATTAATTCGGTTTCAAATGAGATGATTGGTGCATTATAATTAATTGTTAGTTCTTCCTGAGCTGTAATTAGATTATAGTTAAATACAATTAGTAAAATAAAATATATTTTTTTCATGATTAAAATGTAAAGTTAAGGATTTAACAAAGCTATATTTTTATCTTAAATTTTACAAATTAAAAATCAACGAATTCAATACTAATCATATCTAGTAAAAAATATGTAAATTGTGTTTTTTTATTTAAAAATTTATGGAGTCTAAATATAATCCGAAAGACATAGAGTTAAAATGGTATAACTATTGGATGGAGAATAATCTTTTTCACTCAGAACCCAATAATAAAAAACCTTATACTATTTTGATTCCTCCACCAAATGTAACAGGTGTTTTACATATGGGACATATGCTAAATAATACTATCCAAGATGTTTTAATTAGAAGAGCTAGATTATTAGGTTTTAATGCTTGCTGGGTTCCAGGAACTGATCATGCATCAATTGCAACTGAAGCAAAGGTTTTAAATAAATTAAAAGATGATGGGGTTGATAAAAGTAATTTATCAAGAGAGGAATTCTTAAAACATGCTTGGCAATGGACAAATAAACATGGTGGGATTATTTTACAGCAGTTAAAACGGTTAGGTGTTTCTTGTGATTGGAGTAGACTGAAATTCACTATGGATGATGATATGTCAGAGTCTGTGATTAAAACATTTGTTAGACTATATAATAAGGGCTTAATTTATAGAGGAGACAAAATGATTAATTGGGATCCTAAGGCTAAAACAGCGATTTCAGATGAAGAGGTGATTTATAAAGAACAAAACTCTAATCTGTACTATGTGGATTATAAAATTCTTGATTCTAACTCTGTAATTACGGTAGCTACTACAAGGCCAGAAACCATTTTGGGAGACACTGCTATTTGTGTAAATCCTAGTGATAAAAGATATAAAAAAATTATAGGCAAAAAAGTTTTTGTTCCACTTATTAATAGGGAGATACCCATTATAACTGATGATTATATAGATTCGGAATTTGGGACCGGTGCTTTAAAGGTTACACCTGCTCATGATATTAATGATTATTTAATTGGTAAAAAAAATAATTTAGAAATTATTTCAGTTATTGACGAAGATGGGTTAATTCATAAAAATGGTCAATTATATGTTGGAGAAGATAGATTTGTTGTAAGAAAAAAAATTATACAAGCAATTGATAAAGTTGGACAGTTAAATAAAGTTGAATCTATTAAGAATAAAGTTGGTTTTTCTGAAAGAACAGATGTTGTTATAGAGCCAAGAATTTCTACTCAATGGTTTATGAAGATGGGAAATTTAGCTAAACCTGCATTACAAAGTGTTTTGAATCAGTCTGTTAATTTTTATCCTAAAAAAACAATAAGTACTTACAAGTATTGGATGGAAAATATTAGAGATTGGTGTTTGTCAAGACAGCTTTGGTGGGGCCATCAAATACCGGTGTATTATTATAATGATTCTGATTATGTAGTTGCTGAAAATAAATCAATGGCACTATCAATTGCGCAAGAGAAATCAAATAATTATAATTTAAAATTATCTGATCTAAGACAGGATGAAGATGTATTAGATACTTGGTTTTCTTCTTGGCTTTGGCCTTTGAGTGTATTCGATGGCATTAGGAATCCAGATAATCCAGATTTTAAGTATTATTATGCTACTGATGATTTGGTAACAGGACCTGATATTTTGTTTTTTTGGGTTGCAAGAATGATTATGGCTGGATATGAATTCGAGAATATTGCACCTTTTAAAAATGTGTATTTTACGGGTATTGTGAGAGACAAAAAAAGAAGAAAAATGTCAAAATCTTTAGGAAATTCTCCTGATCCCATTCAACTAATTGACTTATATGGAGCGGACGGTGTTAGAACAGCTATGTTATTTGCGTCTCCTGCTGGAAATGATTTACTTTTTGACGAAAGTTTATGTGAGCAAGGCAGAAATTTCTCTAATAAGATTTGGAATGCATTTCGGCTAGTTGATTCATGGAGTGTTAGTGACTCTGATTGTAATGTAATTGAAAAATCAGCAATTAGATGGTTTAGTCACAAACTTAGATTAGAATTGAAAAAACTAGATAGGTTGTTTTTAGAATTCAGAATTTCAGACTGTCTTATGACATTATATAAGTTAATCTGGGACGATTTTTGCAGTAGTTATTTAGAACTTATTAAACCTTTTGATAAAAATATTTCTTCTTCTACAAAAGAACAAACAATTGAGTTTTTTAGTACTTTATTAACTTGTCTGCATCCCTTTATGCCTTTTGTGACTGAGGAAATTTGGCAAAGTTTACAACAAAGAAAAAAAGGTCAATCTATTTCTTTTGCTAGATGGCCTGAATTAAATTCAGATTCTATTGATGAAAACATGTTATTAGAATTTGATCATTTATTTAAAGTGGTAGCTGAAATTAGAAAAATCAGAAAAGAAAAAAACATTCCTTTTAAACAATCATTGGACCTTATTTATGAAGCATCAAATTCTGTTCCTTTGTCCGAAGTTTTAAAAAAGATGTGTAATTTAAATCAAGTAAAATTATTATCTAATAATTCGGACAATTTATTTCCTTTTTTAGTAGATGTTAATAAGTATTACATTCCTATTGTATTCAAAATTGATTCTAAAAATGAAATAATAAAGATTAATGAAAAAATCACTTATTTAAACGGATTTTTAAATTCTATTGATAAAAAACTTTCAAATGAAAATTTTGTTAAGAATGCTCCGAAAAAAGTTATTGAAATAGAGTTGAAAAAAAAGAATGACACTGTTAATAAGTTAAAATCACTACAAGAACAATTAAACTCATTTAATGAACCTACCTAAAAAATATACGCCAAAAAATAAAATAAGAATTATTACTGCAGCTTCTCTTTTTGATGGTCACGATGCTTCTATTAATATTATGCGAAGAATTTTACAATCAACTGGTTGTGAAGTGATTCATTTAGGGCATGATAGAAGTGTTGAAGAAGTTGTTAATTGTGCAATACAAGAGGATGCAAACTCTATTGCAATTACTTCTTATCAAGGCGGACATATGGAGTATTTTAAGTATATGTTTGATTTACTTAGTCTGAAAAAATCGAGTCATATTAAAATTTTTGGAGGCGGAGGGGGTACAATATTGCCTGAAGAAATTCAAGAACTGCATGATTATGGTATTGCGAGAATTTATCATCCTGATGATGGTAGAAAAATGGGCTTACAAGGTATGATTAATGATCTGGTTAAAAAGTCAGATTTCCCAATTAATAAAAATAATTTTCTGCCTAATAAAATTGATATTAGAAATCGCGATTCAAAATCTGTTGCTCGATCTATTTCATTATTTGAAAACTCTTTTAAATTAAAAAGTGATATTACTTCATTTTTTAAAAACGAATCCAACTCATCAAGTTCTTTTGTAGTTGGTGTTACAGGTACTGGAGGAGCAGGTAAGTCATCGTTTGTTGACGAAATAATTAGGAGAATGCTAAATGATTTTAATGATATTTCTATTGGGATAGTATGTGTAGATCCATCTAAGAAAAAAACAGGTGGAGCATTACTTGGTGATAGAATAAGAATGAATTCTGTGTATGATAATAGAGTTTATATGAGATCTATGGCAACAAGAAAGTCTAATTTATCACTATCAAAAAGTATATCTGATACATTGTCAGTGATGAAATCTGCAAATTTTGACTTAATTATTTTAGAAACTTCCGGTATTGGTCAGTCAGATATTGAAATTGTTGATTACTCAGACCTTTCATTATACGTTATGACTCCAGAATTTGGAGCACCTACTCAACTGGAGAAAATAGATATGTTAGATTTTGCAGATTTTGTTGTTCTAAATAAATTTGATAAGTTAGGAGCATTAGATGCATTAAAGGATGTTAAAAAACAATATCAAAGAAATCATCTTCTTTTTGAAAAATCTGTTGATTCAATGCCAGTTTATGGTACGGTTGCATCTGAATTTAATAACAATGGATTAAATCAATTTTATTATGATCTCTTGAAAAAACTTAAGAAAAAAGCTGATTATTTTAATAGTATATCTCCTAGTTTAATTATTTCTAATAATAAGGATCAGTTAATTCCTCCTAAAAGAATCAGGTACTTATCTGAAATATCAGATTCAATTAGAAATTATAATAATGAGGTAGATAATTCGTCAAAAATTGCTGACTTAATTCATTCTCTTTTGAAGAGTATTTCTATTTTGGATAACTCAAATACAAAAAAATACTTACAAGAAAAGATCTCTGAATTATCATCTGATTTTTCAAAAGATGATTTAAAACTTTTGAAAACATTTGATGAAAAAATAAAAAAATATAAAAAATCTGTTTTTAAATTTAGAGTAAGAGATAAAGAAATTGAAGTTCAAAATTATACTAAATCTTTGTCTGGATTGAAAATCCCCTTAGTTTCTGTCCCTAGAATATCTTCATGGAAGGATTTGTTAATCTGGATTAAACAGGAAAATTTTCCTGGAGAGTTTCCTTATACTGCAGGTATTTATCCTTTTAAAAGGGAAGGTGAAGATCCAACTCGAATGTTTGCTGGTGAAGGTTCACCCGAGAGAACTAATCATAGGTTTCATTATTTAAGTCAAGATATGTCAAGTATTCGATTGTCTACTGCATTTGACTCTGTTACTTTGTATGGAAGGGATCCGCATAAGCGACCTGATATTTATGGTAAAATTGGTAATGCTGGAGTTTCTGTTGCATCAATTGATGACGCAAAAAAACTTTACTCCGGTTTTAATTTATGTGCACCATCTACTTCAGTTTCTATGACAATTAATGGACCTGCTCCAATGGTATTAGCATTTTTTCTCAATGCCGCAATTGATCAGCAATGTGAATTATATATTAAAGAAAACAACCTTGAGTTAGATGTAGAAAAAAAAATTAATAAGATATATAAGGATAGAGTTCGCCCAAAATATAATAGTAATTTACCAAGAGGCCATAATGGTTTAGGCCTGTATCTATTAGGTGTTTCAGGTTTAGATGTGCTAGAAAAAAAAATATACGAAAATATCAAAAAGAAAACTCTCTCTCTTGTTAGAGGGACAGTTCAAGCTGATATTTTAAAAGAAGATCAAGCACAAAATACATGTATTTTTTCAACTCATTTTGCATTAAGAATGATGGCAGATATACAAGATTTTTTTATTAAAAATAAAGTTAGAAATTTTTACTCTGTTTCAATTTCAGGATATCACATAGCAGAAGCTGGTGCTAACCCAATTACTCAGCTTGCATTTACACTTGCTAATGGATTTACTTATGTTGAGTATTACTTAAGTCGTGGTATGTCTATTAATGATTTTGCACCTAATTTATCGTTTTTCTTTTCTAATGGTATTGATCCTGAATATGCTGTGATTGGTAGAGTTGCAAGAAGAATATGGTCAAAAGCAATGAAATTAAATTATGGTGCAAATGAAAGAGCTCAAAAATTGAAATATCATATTCAAACATCTGGTCGTTCATTGCATGCACAAGAAATTTCATTTAATGATATAAGGACAACTTTACAAGCATTATATGCAATTTATGACAATTGTAATTCTTTACACACTAACGCTTATGATGAAGCTATTACAACCCCCACTGAAGAATCTGTCAGAAGGGCAGTTGCAATTCAATTAATTATTAATAAGGAGCTTGGCTTAGCAAAAAATCAAAATCCATTACAAGGTTCTTTCATAATTGAAGAATTAACCAATTTGGTTGAAGAAGCAGTTTTAGTAGAGTTTGATAGACTAACTGAAAGAGGTTCTGTGCTTGGAGCAATGGAAAGAATGTATCAAAGAGGTAAGATACAGGAGGAGTCTATTTATTATGAAACAAAAAAACATACTGGTGATTATCCTATAATAGGTGTTAATACATTTTTAGGTTCAGATGGTTCTCCTACAATTAAGCCAAAACAAATTATAAGATCTACTTCTAAAGAAAAAAATAATCAAATTAAAGGAATTAAATTATTTAAAGCAAATCATAAAAAATCATTAAATGATTCAGTACGTCTATTAGAAGAATGTATTGAAAAAGATGGAAATATATTTGAAAGTATTATGGCAATTTCTCACACAAAATCATTAGGTCAAATTACAGAAAGATTATTTAAATTAGGGGGTGAGTATAGAAGGAATATGTAAATGATTAAATTGTTTTATATTTTTTTTCAAACATTTCTATCACTTCATTAGAATTTATCTTGTTTGTCATAAGCTGACTAATTTTTATCATTACTTTTTCAATAATAACGTCCGGGCAAGATGCACCACTTGTTAGTATAATGTTACATGTTTTTTTCGGAAGAAAATTTGTTGTAATAATTTCTTTTTTCGTGTAAATATCAAAATGTTTTATACTGTTATTTGAAAATATTTTTTCGGCAGAATTTATGAAAAATGTTTGAGTCTTTTCAGTAGCTAGTTCAGCCAAATGGGATGTGTTTGAGCTATTATATCCACCAACTATTACTGCAATATCTACATTATGTTTTAGTAATTCTATTGTGCTTTCTTGGTTTTCATTTGTAGCATAACATAATGTGTCTCTAGTATTTGCAATATATTCTTGTACATCCTCTTTTTGATGAATTTTTTGAAATGTTTTTGTAATTAATTCAATAATGGTTTTTGTTTCTGATGCCAACATTGTTGTTTGATTTACAATTCCTACTTTTTTTAAATCCGTAGTAAAATTAAAATCAGCCGATGTTTTATTTTTAAATAACTTTTTTTTATTACTATCGTTATTTCGAATTACTTCACATAGAGTGTGCACGTCTTCCATTTTTTCAACAATTATGGCAGGTCCATATTTCTTTGCTCTTGAGAATGTGGATCGTGTTTCTTCATGGTTCGCTTTTCCATGTATTATAGTAGTAAAGCCTTGTTGAGCAATTTCTTTGGATCTATTCCAAACTTTTGAAACAAAAGGACATGTTGTATCAAATTTTTCTGTATTAATTTTTTTTTCTTCAAGAATTTGCAATATTTCTAAACTTGTTCCAAATGCAGGTATAATAACAATATCTTTATTAGATATTTTATTCCAATTAATTAATTGTTGTCCTTTGGTATCCATTATAAAAGAAATTCCATTTTCTTGTAAATCCTGATTTACTAATTGATTATGTATCATTTCACTCAATAAGTAAATTTTTTTATTTGGATGATTCTTAATTGCATTATAGCAAATTTCTATAGCATTTTTTACGCCATAACAAAAACCAAAATGTCTTCCAATGTAAAAGTTAATTTTGTCAAATTGAATAATACTAGGTGAAAGATCTTTTTTTCTAGGATCGTACTTTTCTCTTATTTTTCTTATAGCATCTATGATATTGGCAGAGTAGTTTAAAGGAATATCAAATTTTTTCATAAAAAGATTTAACGTTAGTCACTTTCAATAACTACCATAAAAATAATTGAAATAAAGCGAAATATAAAATTAAGTTCTTATATTTGCGAACCTGTTTTTTTAGATTAAAGGAAAGATGAAACAGGAAATTGTTAATAAAATAAATAATACTTTCATTTTTTTCTAAATCTTTCTAAATAAAATGAAATACAAAAAGTCACACGATGAGCCAATCAAATAATACTGATGAAAATCAAATAGAAGCATCAGAAAACACAAATACAAATAGTTCAAATAACATAGATGATTCAACAGTGAATAAAAGTTTGGATAAGTCACTAACTGATGATTCAGCAGCTGAAGAGCCAACAGTCGAAGAGCCAATTAAAGCTGAAGAGCCAACAGTCGAAGAGCCAACAGTCGAAGAGCCAACAGTCGAAGAGCCAATTAAATCTGAAGAGCCAACAGTCGAAGAGCCAATTAAATCTGAAGAGTTAAAAGTTGAAGAGTCAAAAAAAGCTGAAGAGTTAAAAGTTGAAGAGTCAAC
>MDTB01103230.1_pt1 | contig 21992 bp, 10 predicted proteins | sample 811161 | NCBI WGS metagenome assembly MDTB01 (sample SAMN05326650, study PRJNA326480) | marine metagenome | isolation source: seawater | place: Mediterranean Sea | collected 2009 | reverse complement strand
GTAGGCACCGAAGACGGTCAGCATCAGGATCTCCAGTAGATTGATGTAGTTCTCCGGAGGCATAAACTGTGGGTCTACGCCATCCCAAATCGTGATCGCCATGAAGAAGACCAGCAGTACAATCATTACACTCGGTCTGATCATCTTCGCCAGCTTCACATCCGACTGAGCATCGGCCTTCCACCGCTCGGTGACATTGTCCTGAGCACGCATCTCCGCATCCATCACAGCCTTGAAGCTCTCGCTGTCCAGCGTCGGGTCCTTGTCCACAAGGTTCTTCACCACACCTAGCACGCCTCGGTCGGGCAATACATCGCCGACTACATCGAGGACAGACGGGGCCTTTTCTCGTAGCCACTGTCCGACCTTGGTGTCCTTCAGCTTCTTCTCGCTCATGGGTTGACATAGTTTCCTTCTTCGTCAACCTTGTAGTCAGCCACGTAGTTGGGTGTGATATTCTCGATGCTCTCCAGATCATTCATCATGATCAGGTCCAGAGCTGAATCTTCAGTCTCGTCGCCATCGATGATTAGCTTACGTGTGATGCCCACACTGGTCAGCCTGTTCGCCATGTTCTTGTAGAGCTCGTCGGGATCTGCACCAAGGTTCCGAGCAGACTGCACGTACCCAGCCAGCTCCTTGTACAGCTTAATCTCCCGTGCCGTCTCTGCCTCAACAGCAGCTTCGCCACCTTGGAACTTAATCTTGTTCGCTGTCTGGAATCTCTTCTTGAAGTCGCTGACCTGTCCGAAGTTGAACTGCTTGGCGATATCCACCTCAATCTCCCTGAAGCCCATCATAGCTTGCATCTTCTCGAGGTTGGTTTCACCATACCCTTCTGTTGCGTTGTTGATCTTCAACTTCGATGCTTGATCGAGAAGAGATGGCATCAACTTCCAGAACCACGACCCGATTTGCTGCATCTTTTCCTGCTCTGTGGCGTCAGGGTCGAAGATCATCGTACCCGAACCATCACGAGCGTTGTTTCGGAATTGGGTGAGCAATGATGCGGTCATGTCCTCCTCTACGAAAGGTCCGATCAACTCAATCAATCCACCAGCAAAGCCGTCGACGATATCATTGTCACTGATGCTACCACCACGACCCTCGAATCCAGCCAACATGCGCTGGAAGACTTGGTTCTGTGCGCTGAAAGCGTCGGTCGAAGACAAGTCAATGTACTTGACCTTTCCGTTTTCTCTGTCAATGTCAGTGATGATTAGCTCGTGACCTGAGAAGTCGCCAGTTCCAATCTCAATGTTGCCGAAGCGATACCCTGACTGTGCCCACGGCGGTAGGAATGGACCGAGATCATCGTAGTCGTTCTTACGCTGCTCCATCTCGTCCTCTTGCTTGCCACCCATACCGAGGGCCCCCATCAGTCCGTAACCTGTAGCTGCAGCCATCTGCGTCTGTGCGTAAGCTTTGGCTCCAAAGTATGAGGTGATACCCGCCAGTCTCTTGGCACCGATGGCTCGAGTAGATGGGTCACGCAGTTCTTGGATGGCCAATGTCCCGATGTTGTATGCGTTTCGGTAGGACTCAGCTTGGAAAGCAAGGAACGTACCGACAAGAGGGAACTTGCTGATGCCTTTAATCAGGTTTCCGATGCGGCTGTAGTTCGGGTAAACGTTCTTGATAATGCCTGCTGCCTTCTGCTCCACGATGGCCTGCTGCTCAGGTGTCAGTGTGTCGAACTTCCCACCGTACATAGCTTTGGCGTACCGGCTCTTCTCGATCTCAAATCCGTAGATCTTGAACATGTCGTCCTCCACCTGATACAACTTGTTGAGCATGGCGATCGGATTGAACTTTCCCTTCTGCGCACCAGCCACAGCCTTTGCCAAAGCACTTCCCTCACCTCGGTACCTGCGCTCCAGTGCATCCATGGCTGTGCCCTTGCCCATAAGCTCTTTGATCTCCTGCAGGTTAGACTGCTGACCAACCACACCGAGTTCGACCAGTCGGTTATATCCCGCATTGTCGTTATCGAAGAGCACGTCATAGACCTGCGTTGCACTAGTGTTAGCTGCCCCCAAATCGAGGTGGCCGTTGGCCGCAACGAAAGCAAGGTTACCCACGATGTTGCGCATGTGAGTGATGCCACTACCAATGGTCTTGTTCCACTTGGCAATACTCTGCAGCTGTGCAATCGCGTCACCTAAAGCAGTGCTTTGCGCCTGTTGGGCAAAGGTGGGGGACTCCATAAATCCTGCTGCAATCTCCTTGCTGGTGACCATACCTGCCAGAGGATTCATTTCGTCAGGCATGCCGGGGATCTCGATAGGTGTATCGAACCCTTCGACGCCAACGTCACTAGCGCCGTCAAACAACCACCCCATCTTCAGGCCCATCTCCTTGACGTCCTGTAGGGCCTTGGCCTTCTCTACCATGGTAGCAACCTTGGCCATGGTAATGGCGTAGTTCGCTGCCGGATCGGTACGCTCTCCGAGCAAAGCTCTCAGGCGAGGATCCACGTCCTTTCTCTGACGCAACGGAGTGAAGTTGGCTGCGTCCTGTGCGCCAGTGTTCACACCCAGAGTCTCTGACTCCTTGCCTAGTACACCGTTTACCAGCTTGGTAGCAAACTCAGTTTGCAGGATGTCTGCGTCAGTCTCTGACTGCCGCTCCGCCCATGCCTCAAACGCTTTCTTGGTTGCGTTGTCATCGGCAATGCGCTCCTTGAAGTACTGGACAGCCTCGTTCTTCGTCTCCTGCCCCACGCGCTTACTCCAGTCCTTACCATCGTACAGCTCAAAGCTGCGAGTAACGTAGGTGCCGAGGTTGTTCTCGATGTTTTCCCGAGAGTTGAAGGTTTCCCCAGTCTCAGGATCAATAGAATTCTTGTCGGGTACGATGCCGCTATCCAGCAGATCCTGCGATACCTCATCGATGTGGGTACGCATCTGCTTGGCCAAGGTGGACAGCTCTGCTGTGATACCCAATCCCGTCACACCTTCGACCTGCTCTCCTCTAAGCATCTTGTCCAAGGCAGACATGGCTGCCTCCTTCTGCTCCAAGGTCATGTTCTTACTGGCTGAGCGCCACGCCTTGTCGAATGCTTTTGCTGTGCGCTCGACTCTCTTGGTGTGCAGGTTGAGTCTACCCTTCCGGCGATCACGGAACTCTTGCACACTCTTCGGCATAAACTGCCTCTCGGACAGCGTCCTGCGTCTGATGCGCTCGATGGCAGGAAAGTTCCTGCCCATCCATGACGTACCGAACACTCCATCCTCTCTGAGTCTCTGCTCTCTGGTGCGCGGATCCGTAGTGGGCTGGCCTTCACGCTTCGGTTGGTCTGGCTCTGGCGTAGCCTCAGGCTCTGCGTCGGGAGTGCCATCTTCTGGCGGTCCCTGCGGTGGATCCGTGGGAGCAGCGGGTTCACCTTCCACAGGTGGCGGCGTCTCCTCAGCACGGATGATCTCTGGATCCTCCAGCTGCCCCTTCTGTCGCTTGCTGTTCTGCTCTGCCCACGCTGCTACCTCAGCAGAGAAACCAGTGGCCGGCTTGTTGGATGGCTTCAGCCTTCCGTTTTGCACCAGCATTACCTCCTTGCCGTCTTCATCAATGACGATCATGTCCTTGATGTTGTTGTTCTTGTAGCGGGAGATGCCCAAGTACTGCTTCTCTGTAGCGAGACGGTACGTCTTGCCATTGACTACCACCGTGCCAGTCTCGTTGATGACGGGCGTGGGGTCATTGTCCATGGCCATGAACACGTTCTCAGCCAACTCATCGATGTCAAAGCCGTCGTTGATGTTGCCGTACTGGTACCGCTTGCGTCCATCGTGAGTGACGAACTCAACCAGTCCATTGTCACGCAGCTTCAGGAAGCCACGCAGCGTACCCTTCACGCCTGCTGTGCCAGCCTGACCAAAGCCAGTGATGATGACAGGTCGATTGAACAACGAACCCATTTGAAAGCCGTTGTAGAACGTAGCCTCCGTTCCACCGAAGTTGGCGGTGGTCACCTCAATCTGCTTTGCTGGTCTGGTTCTGTCCTTGTCCAGTCCGTATCTCTTGAGCTTGTCGTTGACGGCAGCCTCTTTCTTTTTCCGATCTGCCATGCGGGCCTGCTGAACCTCCACATTGGTACGGCTCAGCTCCTTCTCTGCTGCTGCAATCTGCTTGTTCAGGTCTTTGGCTTGGGGACTGTCGCCCATGCCTTGCTTGGCCATGCGATCACGCTCAGCCTTCATCTCAGCCACCTCCTGCTTCAAGCTCTTCTGCTTGGCTTGGAGGTCTTGGAATGAGTCGGCCCTTTTGTCTTGCTTCTGCTGTGCTTCTCGTGCTGTGGTTTCGGCGTCGACTTGCGTCTGCAGGTCGTCCACTTCGTTCTGCATCTGGGCACGCTCACGACTAGACTGGAGGATCGTAGCTACGTCCTCCTCCAAGCCAGCCTGTTGATACAGTTCACGCAACGCCTCTGTTGCTTTGTCAATAGACTTCTGTAGGTTCTCCTTACCCTTCTTCTTAAAAGGCACACCCTTTTTGGTGACTCCCTTGTCGAGCTTCGCCTGCAGACGATTAATCTTTTCTTGTAGGTCGGCAGCCTCTTCGTCGATGCCGTTCTCTTCCAGTGCAGACTGTCTCCGATCTGCTGCTGCTGCCTCGGTGTTGGTCACCTCTTCCAGCTTAGCCTTGGCATCCGCCAGTTTCTTCTCTAGCTCTGTGGGTTCGGGCGTCTCTTCGGGTGCATCAGGTACGTCGTCCTCCTCACGAACGGTGGTCTTGGGCTTTGGTTGATCTGGTCTTGGAGTCCCGCCTTCCTTTTGTGCAGACTGATAGACAGAAAATGCATCATCAGTTTTTTGACGAGACTCCTCATACTTCTTTTTCAAAGCCTGTCCCTCCTCGCTGGTAGGGTCAGAATCTGGATCCCTCAGGAATTCTTGATACTCTTGAGCGGCAGCCTCAGACTCTTTGCTTGCCCGCTGATAGTCTTCAAACGCCTGCGTCTCGTCGATGTCCGTAGCTCCAGCAGCACTAGCTTCATCTGTGCCCCTGCTCTCTGTCAGGAAGTTTTTCAGGTTGTCGTCTCGGGTGATTTCAATTTCACCGTTGGCAATCTTGTTCTGAACCTCCGTCAAGCTCAATCCATGCAGCGACTCTACCAGCTGCTGACGCTTGACTTTCTGACCATTGATCTTGTACGTCGGCCCCATCAAGATGGCACGGCCCAAAGAGATCGGTCCCTTACCCGTGCCCCCAATGATTTCCTCGGCCACCTCTTTACCACTCACCTCGCCGTAGGCAGCCAGCTGTCCAGCCGCCTCACTAAGTCCACCAACGGCAGCTTCGCCACCCGAAGTGGTTGCAACAGCATTGATTCTCCGTGCCGTGCGCTCCAGTCCACCAACCTCTGGAATGGCGTCGATGACATCAACACCCTTCTCAACCAGATCGTCAGCCGCGCGGAACATACCCTTACCTCCACGCAGGGCAGTTCCACCTAGACGGGATACAGCAGCACCACCAAAGGCATCAACCACGCCCGTCACGCCACCCTTGACTCCTGAGGTCCATCGTGCCTTAGCCAAGAAGGTAGGATCGCTGAGAATGACACGGAGATTTTCTGGAGAGACATCGAGCTTGCGCTCCTTCAACTCATCCATCATCAACTCCTGAAAGACCATGCCCGTTTCAGTCATGGCTCCCGCAATACCCATAGCGTAAGGAAGCGTAGCAGCAGCGCCTGTGATTGTTCCGGCGCCGGGGATAACTGAGCCGGCTACAGCACCACCACCGACAATCGTGCTGCCTGCGGCAAGAGCTTTGTCATTTGTAAGTTGCGACAGCGACGTGGCCATCATCTGCATACCTGCCTCAGGATTTAGAAGCCCAGCGTAGAGTGTACCAAAGAATCCACCACCATATGCTTCAGCATCCTGCTGGAAGCCCTGCATTTCATCGGTAGGAAGGAAACTTTGAGAGTAGTTGAAGCTCTCGATGAACTCCTCGAGGTCCTCATCAGACACCTCGGCACCACTGTAGAGCAGGTCGAGTGCCTCCGAAGCAGAGTTACCAACAGCGTTACCCTGCTGCAGGGAGTACCCGATGTCGGCTATCGCATCGCCAAAGAAGGTGTCGCCAAACCACCCCCAATCGTTCTTAAAGAACTGTTGCTCAGTGCGTTCGGGCTCCTCCTCCGAAGTAATATTCCCGATGACGGGTACGGATGAAAGCTCCGCAGAAGTCGGAACCAAATCGGAATCCAACTGCCCATCGTCTTTTTTTTTTACGAGGCCCATGGCGTAGTCCGCGAACTGCGTGGAGTCCGTGAACATCTCGTAGTAGTCGTTCTGCGGGTCAGTAACAGCAGTCTCCACCTCAGGCCAGAACTCCTTGATGTCGTTGCCCCCATCGAGATATGCCTGTAGCTCACCTACGCTGCTGAACGCACCGCTGGGCTGCAGTACGTCGAAGAGTTCCTGTAGATCCTTGTCTTCCATCTATCTACTTATTGAGCGGCGGCCTTTGCTGCACGCCAGTCACTGACCGTTCCGTCTGGATTGTTTTGTTTCCACTCAGGATACGAGGGGAAGCTCGATGTTGTTTGCTGTGGGGCAGGCTCAGCTTGCGGCTCGGTTTGCTGGGGACGGACGGCATTAAGTTGCTCATCCGTAAACGCCCAACGCTTGTCCATGTCGTTGAGCAACGTAGCCATGGTAACGTTATCGAACGTCTTGCCCCTGATCTCTGCTTCGATATCAGCGTATGCCTGCGTCCCACCTTGAATTGGGTAGCGGTTGCCGTCGTCATCGTACAAGAACAGTAGCGCCTGACCGTCAGATCCTGTAGCATCTGGGAAGACACCAAGCCTGCGGATCGGAATGCGCAGGGTCTCCTTGGGTCTATCGCTGGGCTTGTACAGTTTATCAATCTCAGCCTTAGCTCTCTGCAAGGCAGCGACAGGACTCATGCCTCTTTCGATATTCTCGTCCGTCTTGGTGTTCACCGCTGTGGATCTCTCTGCATCCCATGCTTCTACAGCAGCGGAGTTGTCCACGCCCACCTTCTGTTGATTCTGACGCAAGAAGTATGGGGTGTACAGACTGCCGATAGCTTCTGTCTCCGGCTCGATGATGGGAGCGCGGTAGTTAATCATCTGCTGATCAAACGGAACCCGAGGATTATCGGGTGAGTTTCCGCCTCGTAGCGGGGCTTGATAATTGTCGAAGTCAGAGGCTGCCACAATCTTACGCTGCGCCAAATCTATTGCTGCGTCTATGACCGTTCTGTACTCTAAGTACAACGGCTTCAATCCATTGGCATCGCTGATGTCGTAATCGACAACCATCTTCATTAGCTTGTCACGCAACTCCGGCTCGTCGGCATACTTATAATAGATGCCGTCGCTCTGTTCGTTGGCTTCTGGACCAGTCACGTCACCAAGGAGGGAACGCATCCGCCACTGACGGGCGCGTACTCCAAATGGTGTCCGAAGCAAGTCACCAACGAAGGTGTTTGCCGCGTCTTCATTCCACGGCCCATTGTCTGCCTCTCGCTTCAAGTCTGTCTGTACGTCGACACCAATGTCGGTAAAGCTTTTGCCGAAGAAGGGGGACATAGGGGTCACCATGTACCCCGTCTTACCTTGATCGTGGTAGTACGGAGACTTGACCACCTCGCTCAGCTTATCAGAGTACTGGGGGTTGCCGTTCTCATCGAAGCCCGTGAACTCATTGCCCACCAGCTGCGGGGCCATAGACAAATCGCCAGCACCCAATACGTGCATGTTGGTCATGAAGCCACCGTCGTACAGGAAGTTGGCCTGCTCTACTTTGTTTGTCAGAGCATCACTGTTGATCTGCTGGAAGTTGTCTTTGAGTTTCTTGTTCTGCGCCTGCTGTTCTACTGGATCGAGCAGGTCGTTGAACGCATCGAGTTGCTTTCTGCTATTCTGATCCTTCTCAAGCTGGCGACGGAAGGTCATGATGTTCCTGATGGCTGCACTAGCATCCTCGGCAGAACCACGGAAGTTTTTAGCTGCCAGCATCTGTCCATTAATCACCTCCTCAAAAGCAGACTGTGCCCATGGCTCAAGGTTGACGTCGGTGACCCTACGTAGTTCGCGCTGGAAGCCCTGCTCTTGCGTATCCAGCCTGCGGTTCTCGGAGTTGCGGAACTTCATCTGTTCCACAGCCAGCCTCTGCTGGTCTCTCTCCTGCTGCATCTTGAGCTGTGCAGCCTGCAGCATCATGCGCTGCCTGTCCCGCTTCTCCTGCATCCGCATCTGCTGCTGTTGAGCAGTGACCTGCAGGGTCTTACCCAGAAGGCTAGTCGGTTTGGAGATGGAGGGTTTACCCTTTACGAAATACGGCATTAGGCGAAGTCATATCCAAATTGCGGCTCCTCCAACAGGCTCTTGAGGAACGCGAGGAGCCCGTCTTCGTCACCTTCCTTAATCAACTTCACAATGTCTGCAAGGTGGTCCTCGTTCAAGACTCCCTCACCGCCAGTAAGCTCTCCTTCTTTTTTGCCCGACTCTTCGTCGATGATGGCCTTCTTGTTGGTGCTGTGATCAAAGTCTCCTTCGGTCATGCCGCCACGCTCACCGATGTAGGTACCGCCCTTAGCGTAGTCAAACAATTCTTCGTCGGTCAGCTCTTGTTCTGCTGTGGTGGGGATTGCCACACCATTGATCATGATGACGTTAGGGCTGGTGAGATTGGGAATCTGCATTGCTCCCCTTGTCTGAAGCGGAGTTACAGGCTGAATACTTGAGGGAGGGTAAACGTTTGGCATATCCTCTCTGGTCAAACCACCACCTCCCGTAGCACGGGTAGCGGCATTGATACCCTCGAGGTATGGGTTGCCTCTTTGATTCCTGAGGTCCAAGTTGAACGGCTCAAAGTCTGGATCAGGGATGTCGGGATTGATAGGCGAAGGGACCGCTGTGCTGATGTCTACAATACCCCGCTCTGGACCAGCCCCTGCTAGAGGGCCGCCCGGCAGTGGGACACTGTTGTCAGAGATCGGAGCTTCAAGCAGCTCTTGCTCTGGCTCTGGCTCCACGGGGGTCGGCGTGAATACATCATCATCCGAGTACAGGCTTGCAATGCCGGCACGAGGGTCATAATCAGCATCGTCGATCAGGATCGGCTGAGCCAATTGAGCCTGTAGGCTCTGCTCAGCTGCGTCACGTTGCTGGGTTCTCAACTCATCTGACTTGTCATCCGTGTCGGTCTGATTCCGCATCTGCCCAGCCACCTGCGCACCCGCAGCCAAAGTGTCTGCGATAGCTGCTCGACTCGCATCTTCAGCTGCCGTGCGGTAGGCATCAGCAGCACCAGTAGCCTGCGTGTACGCCGCCATAGCTGGATCCAGCTCGTATGTCTTCTGTAGATTCGATAGTCTCTGACGCTCAGCTTCTTGCTGATTGAAGATAGAATCGTCGATGATCTTCTGGGCGGCAATGGCCTGTCTTCCAGCATTCTGCTCAGCACCTTGTACGTTCTGACCAATCTGATTGAGTCCCCGCAACAGACCACCTACGTTACGGGGATCGTCACGCAACCCAGCCAAAAGCTGTGCTTGTGCTGCCTGCCCTTGATCGCGGGTGAAGTCCAGTCCTTGCTCAGCGAGACTCAGGGTCAGGTCCGCTGCTCTGGTCGGGGCCTGCTTAGTGCGGAACTTGGTGCTGTCAAGCTGCTCAGCATAAGCCTGCTCACCAGCTAGTTTGGCAGCGGCAGCCTCTTGATCTGCCGTCGCTGCTTCACCCAGTAGTCTGGATTTTTGATTTAGACCATCCGCCACATTGTAAATGCCGGATCCAATGGTGTACAGTGTTAGCGGGTCCATCCTACAAAGATAATATTATTTACTGTGGTCCAGTGTGTTGGGTTGGTAGTAGGCATTGAAGGCGTAGATCTCGTAATCATTGGCCCCAAGGTTCATTACCACATCTGCATACTGACCCTGCGGCTTGGCTCCGTTGACATCGTCAGGAGACAAGGCTACAAGCTGGATACCTGCAGCCAAAGCACCCGTCCCCCACAGCGCAGCACCACGAGCGACCAAAATGTTTACCGCGTCTGCCTGATTTGCAGGGACCGTAACCGGTTCGGGGTCATTAGCCGTAGCTATATCGACGTCGTTGTAATCAATAGCAACAAGAAAGCCTCTGTTGCCATCGAAGTTGCTTGTAAAGCCGGTAGTCTCATTGCCGCCGACACTAGTGTTGAAGATCGTGCTGTCTGCTGCCTGCCAGTTTGCTGCAAAGCTGGGGTTGCCAGTGTTGCTGGGGAAGGTGAACTTAGAAATCTGCCCCTGCGTGCCACCCCAGTTCAATGTAAACAAGCCAGTGCTTTCAGTCGTGCTGTTAAATAGCTTTGCTTTAGCTCCCTTGACCCAATCCATTTCAAGCCTGAGGATCAGTCGCCCTTCAGCGTAAGTCACGGCATCCGTCCTCAAGATCGTACCGAGTGTAACGATGCTTTTGTTCGACCTCTGCTGACTACCGCTCAGCGGGCTGTACAAGATTCCGCCCTTCTCCCTGAAGTTCAGTGAGTTAGTCGTCTTCTGATTGTTGTCCCTGCTGTTATTGATGATCAGCTGTGCCGTTGCATCAGCGTTGACTGTACCCTCAATACTCAACGACCGGTACATCTTGTTTGTACTGACATTGTCATTGAAGCTAAAAGCAACAGCACTGGTAGACTGCGTGCCAAACCAACGGCACCGTTGAGATCCGTAGTCGTGTAGATACGGGATGGGTCGAGGTATATCTTGAACTGAACTCGTGACTTGCACTGGGTAGCTGTACATGTACTTGTTGATCGTACTGTACTGGGCGGGGGTAAAGGAGTACCGCGTCTTCCAGTAGTTCCCTTTATTGCTGAAGGCGAATGTCTTAGGCATTGTTGTACGAGTCAGCTATGTTCTGATACACCACATTGATGTCATCCGGTATGTCGTCTTGAATCAGGAATCGGTCGAAAACAGGCTGCACGTAAGGAATTCCTGAGTTGTTGAACTCATCCCAAGACGAATAGACGAGCGGCGTAAAGATGTAGCCTATAGGACCGGTTAGCAATGGAAGAAAGGGGTTGATGGCTCCCATCCAATCGAGAGTACCCTCATACGAAAAACCTTTGTTGCCAAGGAAAGACATCAGCGCATCCGCTCTTTGCTCTAGAGTTTTAGGTAAAAAGTCAGGAGCGGTAATCGTGTTCCACGTAGCCGCAATAAGGGTGGTGGGGCTGCTGAGACCCGCCCCAAAAACTGATTGCCCACCGAGTGGAGAGAGGTCGTCAGTGCCAGCTTCAAGAATAGCATCAACACCCCCCAGTCCAGTACCGTCTGTGTTAAGGAAGTCTAGAGCCCGAATCACTCGCTCGTTTTCATCAAGACCACTAGTTCCAAAACGACCGTCAGTCCTGTACGCATTGTAGTAAAGGTCCTGATACTCAGTGCCCTCAAAAGACTGAAGGATTCTGTTGTTTACCTGTGAGCTCAATTGCTGCACCAACTCCGCGGTGACCTCCACGCCGTTGCTACTGAGAAAGTCCAGCGTTTCGGCAAGCTCCGTCGACAGCAAGACGTCTTCTGCAGTCAGCTGTCTGTCTACAGACCCCCTGCTTTGTGCCAAGGCGCCGAGGCTGAAGGCGTTGTTGTTGCCAGCCGCAACGTTGGGGATGAACGGGTCGGCTTGGGGATCCAGAACGGATCGAACAGAGCTGGCCTCTTCCAACTGATCGGTTACCACATCAAGCGTTGTCCGCAGATTCGAGATGGTATTGCTCAGTGATGCATACACACCAGAGGTGTCAAGCAAGTTGTTTGGATCGAGAGCATTAATGGTCAGCCGCAAAGAGTTAGCTGAAGAAGCTACAGCAGTGATATATGCATCGAAGGCTCCACCACGGGGCTCGGTGTAGTAATCTATTCCGTATCCAACTGGAGCAGAAGTACCAAAGTCAATGCCGTTCGGTGACCCTGCATATGCAAAGTTTTCTACCGCATCACTGTATGCGAACAGATTCGCCGCATTGCTGAAAGAGTCCAATGCGTTTTGAATGTCCAAAGCATACTGCTGCAAAGCAATGTTGTTGCTGTCAAAGTTGTTGAGCAATGTTGGTAGCTTGCCCACATCGACCAAGATGGTCTCGATAGCATCATGCACCCGTTGATCACCATCGACTCTAGTGGCAGCCTTTTTGTCTGCTGCAATCTGGATCTGGTGCTGATAGTTGGCCAACATTTTTTCGCCGAGAGATGCCGGAAACAGATTACCCAGAAGCTCTGAGTACCCCGTAACGACAGGCAGAGAGAAGCTACCCAGCCTAACTACATTGCGTACAACATTGTCCAATTGACCATCGGGTATGCCTGAGATGGATGAGTTCAGCGTAATGAGTCTCGAGGTTGCCCTAAACTGACCGATTGAATTGCCACCCACTCCACCCTGTCCAGTCTGTGAAACCGAACCATCTCCAATCTTATCGGCAAATGCCTGAGTGATGTACGGCGATACGTCAATCTCAACCTCGCCGTTACCATTAGTGGTGTATGGCACGACGGTGTCATCAGTGATATTTATCACACCATTAGTGCCAATGATTTCGTCGTTAAATGCGCCAGCGTCAGCAAAGTCCTCAGCGACCCCGTCCCATTGAACATCGATGACATCCGTTCCGGTGCTGACCACGTCAAAATCAGAAATGGGTTCATCGAAAGCGCCATCGAAAACATCCAAGTCCACAGCAGCGTCTGTCACCGGTACCGTGGGGTTGACGTCGGGCCCGACAGTAGCGAAGCTAGGTCGATCGAAAAGGTCTACATCAGTATTGAAGGGTTCAACGCCAATGATGGTAATCAGGTACTCATCGTTGAGGGGGTCATAACCGCTGACCACCTTCGGGACAAGGCCGCTTGCAAGAAGATCTTGGAAGTCGTCACGGATGTGCGTAGACATACCCTTGTCCGAAATAATTTGTACGCCGTTGGATGGGTTGAATTTGTACACCTCACCCCGATTCTTGTGGGCGAAGTACACGTTGTTGCCGACCTTGATGACAGACTCAGGGTTATTGTCTGAGCCATATGCGCCAGCATAGTGGATCTGGGAGCCGAGGATCTTGTTGCTTACGACAATCGAGTCCTGACCAGTAGCAGTAGAGATAATATCTCGAGATACGGGGATGCTGCTCGCCTTGTCTTTCTGAACGACAAACAGGGAGTCGTTGTAGTTGATCAGCCTGTTAATTGGACCAAACTCATTGGGCAGATCCTTGAACGGCATGTTGTACGCATTGAACGAAGTGAATCGATTCACGTTCGTGGCGTAATCATTCAGGTCACTGAAAATAATGGAGCTGAACCTCCTTACCCGCTGACGCTCGGCCCCCACAAACTTGGGTTTACCCTTGCCCAAAACATTGTTGCCAGCGAACGTGTCGCTGAACGTCATGCTCTCTACGTAGATGTCTCTGAAGCGAGGGGCGTTCAGGATCAGCTCCTCTTCATTCTCCTCCTGAATCAGATTGACGAATACAGCCTGCTCATCGTCCCACTCCGGCACGTTGTTCGGCACACGTCGCCACCACACGTCACCCTGTCGGATAAGGTGCTGTTCAAACTGGTGCTGCAGAACTCCGTCGACGCGGCTGATACGGAAGGACCTACCGATCTCGTAGTAGACGCGTTCATCGGCATCAGCCAGTTTCTTAGGGCGCACAATCTCTACCAGAGTTCTGTTGTTCCAGTAGTGAGCGTTGGTGTCGATCAGGCTTGTTCCTGACGCCACTTCTCCAGCAGTAAATCCTGCTGCGGCTGGGTTGTTTTTAAGAACAACAAACGACCCTCTACGAGCTGGATGCACACCCGCTCCATCGTCTACGAAGACCCCGCCAGCAATGGGGTTCTCGTCTGGGTTGTCTGGCAGATTAACTACATCCGCGATTTCAAACGTGTAGTTGATTGGGTAGATGCGATTCTCGTCATTGACATAGTAAGAGAGAATGCGCAGGTAGTCGCCGGGGACGAACTGATAGAATGTTTTATCTCCAGTGTAGTCTACGGCACCGAAGGCTTCAGCATAACTAACATCTACATTGCTCTGCAAGTAGTTCAAACTGACGTAGATGACTTTTGCTTCGGAGGCATCCGAGTTCGGAACGAAAGCACCACCCGTAGTGAATTGGTAGAAGTCGTCATACGTGCTGTTGCCCGCGTACACAAACTGATACGACCACGCCCAAGGTGGTGGAGGGGTGTCCATGTTAACCAGCATCTCCACCCTGCCCAACAGTCCATTTCGGACGTTGATGTTGTAGCCCTCGACATATACGCTGGGATTGTCTCGGCTCGGCAGCGGAGCCACAGGCCCAGATCGGCCCCTTTCGTCGTAGTACACGATGCCAAGCTGGTGGTTGGCACTGGTCTTAAAGGACCGAACGATGTCCCCGTCCTCACCTTCAGTGAAGAAGATGTTGCTGTTCAGGATGTTGACTGCTGCCGCAGGCGGAGAGGGATCAATATCGAAAACCCATTGCTGACTCGTCGTCATGGACAGGTCCATATTCGCATATCGGGTAGATACTGGCGAATTGAGCAAAGCCCAGTAGATAAGCCGCGTCCCACCTCCTGTAGCTGTTGGCAGGTTTGTATACCCTGCAAACGGATAGAGCAAATTGGTGGTAACCTGCGTAGGGTTCAGTCCGAATCCTCCTGCGGTGCTTGACGCGTGACCCAAGAAGATCTGTGGGTATGAATACAGACCCTCCTCCGTGCTTGTAGTCTCATCAAAACGCAAGAGGTAAGCCTCGTCGTTTTGAAAGTCACCGACAGCATCGGTGGTCGGCGTGTTAGATCCTATCGGAAAAAACGAGAAGTTATCTGGGTTGTCTACGATGCCCGATCTACGGACGTTGTTTGGCCCGCCTTCGCCATCAAGAATGGAGAACAGAGGGATAGCACCGTCGCTGGCTTCATTGCCAGTTAGCAGCAGGTTGTTCTCAAAGTTTTGAACGGCATCACCCTGATCGTACTGCAAGCCACCGATCCACTGCTGCCTTTGATCCCTGCTGCGCAGCTCCCATGCGGGGTCATTTGCCGTACCGACGACCCCATCCAAATACACGAATGCGAAGAAGTTGACAAACTCATTGGTAGGACCTGTCTGATCGAAAGGCTGGTCTGTCTGCCACGAAATCAAGTCGTCGTAGTACAGAGTTTGCTGCTGGACAAGATCGTAGTACTTGTATACCCTCCATTCCTTGATATGCAAACTGTCTGGTGCCAGCCCATTGCCCTCCATGTCATGAGAATGCGGGATGCATGTGACAATCCCCGGCTCCTCAGAATCCCATGCGCCTTGGATATTCAGGTAGTTCAGGCTCAAGCTGAAAAACCCCCGTCCAGCGACGCCGTGTGTCGCTTGCAATTCAGACTCCTGATTCAACGAAAACTCAACGTTCGCATTGCGAATCAAGAAATACCCCATGGGGCAAGGGTTGACCGTGGTGTCGCCGTATACGGTACTGAACTGAGAATCAAAGACTGCTGTGATGCAGTTGATGTGCGTCAGTTCCCCCGATACCGTGGGCCGAAGCTGAGCATACTTTGGCTGCAACTCGTCCGCACCAGAAAGGTTGGGGTTGGCTGTAAGAGCAAAGTCCAGAGGGATAGAAATATTGTACCCACTGTTGATCTGAGCGTCGCCAATTACCTCAGCGTAGCTTGATGTCAGCCCCGTACCGAGTCGTGTAATGATTTCCCTCAAGACACTAGGACTGGACGCAGCCGCGATGTCCTGAGTTGTAATTGCAGTAAAACCAAACTCAATCGGTTTGCCCTGCAACACCAGCGGGTTAGCCGCAGACGTACCGTAAATGCACTCTGTGCTGCCAATGGTACCGAAGTCTCCAGTCTCAGTCGTGTGCCAGCGCGGTAAATCACCAAACAAAGGATTTCGCACCCCTTCGTTTCTGCCGTTTACAGGAACGGTAGGGTAGACCCCCGTGACTGCGTAGTTCGAGTCGTATGTGGCGTCTTCAGATGCCTGAGCGTTGCTCACACCCATATTTCTGTGAGCGTGATAGGATCGCTGTGAATCGTAGAAGTGCCAGTGTTTAGCTGGCTGAACCCGCAAGCTGAAGCTGATGACAGATCCTTCCGGAATCTCCACGTCAGCGTCAGTCGTGTCAATCATGAACCCCGCCCCCCTGTTGTTGCCAAGGGTGGTGTTCAACTGGTGCGCAAGGTTTGAGTTGACCTGATTTTTATTTTCCCTTGGAAGGATGACAGGGGTAACCTCGATATCGACATCGATGAAGTCCTGTGGGCGATTAACGTAACTCACGGTAAGAGACGCAGAGATCTCTCCATTGTCGTAGCCCTCCACATAGTTTCCGTAGAAGAGGCGGTTCTCTACAACAGCCAAAGCCTCCGCCATCTGGGGCAACGAGTCAAACTGTTTGTTGGCCTCCTCTACCCTGATGCCAGTCAGTACCCTGTCGTTGTAGAACTCGTAGGTAAGATCTTCATTATTCGGTGGGGCATCAACCTCATCAATAACAAACCACGTTCCAACGTCGCCTTCTCGCACAAGGATGCGAATTCTGCTAATCTCATCGGTGTAGTTGAACGTAGCGGTATTGTCGCCCTGATCTTCGTACAAGACCTTGTTGATGGTCAAGTCGAGAACGTTGTCTACGTTCAGATTCTGTGTGCTGGCAGACCCTTGACTCAAAAGCGTGGGCGGGACAGCAAGCTCAGAAAAGGTTGAGAGTGCAGACTCTTCACCTGATTCATAGATACACTGGTACGCAAACGTCAGACCGCTGACACTACGAAACTCACTGATCGATCTGGATAGGTCGGTACGCCACTGAAACGTAATCGGGGCCAAAGGAGTCTTTGGGCACGCAGTGATGAAGTCAACGATGTTGTGTCTCTGTCCAGCATAGTCTGTTTCGGCTGCTGCGGCACGAGTGACGTCCAGCCTGCGAGGTTCATTGACGTTGTCAGTAAAGTACAGGTATGGTCGGAACTGCTGTTGGTCGTTGACAGAGTCCTCATCGTACAGGTGAACGACCTCTCCGACTACTTCAGACGTAGACTGGAAGTTCAGCTCCTCAGATCGGAAAATCGGGATTTGCGTGGTGGCATTGCCACCTAGATACCCTTGAGTATCAATTGCATACACTCCGATTTCATCGGGGTCTGTACTGGAAACGAAGAAGAAGACAATGCCCGTTCTGGTGTCCGACACCGAGCCCACACATCTCCTCGTTGTGTTGGGGCTGTTGAACAAGCCGTTTTCTCCGACAGCAGTATTACCGAGCGCAGGTCGAATGACACCAGCGTCAGCGGAATCCGCTGTGGCAGCAGAATTGCTACCCCCAATGTTCGCGTAGTCGTCAGTGATGGAGACGTTCAGCGCGTCATTGAACTCATCTTTCTTTCGAATACGGTTGTCCTTGGATGAGTTTAGCTTCCTTGGTACCCTTTTGTCAATAGCCATCAGTACTTCGGTGCTGGTCTAAAGTTCTTTCTAATCGTCTTGAGAGCTTCAGACTTACTGAAGTTGCTGATACGAGCCTTGGCTTTTCTGCGCTCGTTGTAGTATTCCTGCCGTGCCCGCGCTTTCTCTGCTAGCGGGACATTGGTCTTGCGTTCGATCAGCCTGTAGTACATATACGACCGCAAAGCTTCCTCAGCGTAGACGTGAATGATCGGATTGGTGGACCGAGCTTCATCACTGACATACTCCATCACCACCTGCGAGCTTCCGCTTTCCGTATCAATTTCGATTCTAGCTTCGTCGAAGTTGATGCGGTATTGACCCCGCATGTGGCCACCCCCAGCACCATAGACCCTGCCCATGCCACCTTGGTACAGGTAGTTCTCGAAGACGTAGTACTCAAAGTCATCACCGCTGGTAGTGCCAGTGGTAGCCGAGCGATCATTAATCGTATCTGCGATAGTGTTGTCTGGGTGGCCATTGTTGTCCGTACCCATAGGACCAGCCTCCGAGTCGTTGTTCAACGTCTCTGCCGTTTCGAGTTCGTCCTGAGCCGCGTTGTCAAAATCGGTTGTGCTCTTGAGCCTGCGACTAGTGTTGATGTTCTTGTTCTCAGCAAACACGCGGATCACCCCATCTTCGTCTACGACGCCAATCTTAATCAGATCGACAAAGTCGTCGGGCAAAGCCACCGTGCTATTAGAGCTGATATCCGCCTTGATGCTCTTAACCCTACTGGTCACGTCGAATCCAAACTCGCGGATGCCTCTAAGAGCCGTATTCCGAATGACCACATCGTTGGCATTGCGGATGTAGTCGTCCTCATCGATGGTCAGGACAAAATCCTCGATTACATCGCGAAGCGGAACATACATCATGCTCCGATCCTCAAGCTCGGTAAAGTTATTGGCGTATGGCATTACTGTTCACTAGAGAGTTTTAGGCCGTATTGCATCAGGTTAGTGTCCCTGACGTTCATGCCAATCATGTGAGCCATCTCCATTACCACCTCAGGCAAGTAGTGTTCCGGCAAGTCGAAGTTCCTCGTGTTCAGGTGATTGATGATGTTCACCCCGTTGTTGTTCTCTGTGCCTACGAGGACAGGCATAGAACCAATGTCAAGTGCTCCTGCGTCTACCTGAATTTCGTTGAGCACATCTTGCACCTGCACCGTGGTGTATCGTGACCGAGCCTGACGATAGTACGTCATGGTGGCACGAAGCCCTGTGGTAGGAGAGATTTGAATCGTGCGATCTCCGACGAACGCAGTGGGGAAGTCTGTAGTGGGGTGTGACAGGCGGCTATTCAATACGCGCCTGTGCTTGGCTGCGTCGCGGATGATTTCGCAGGGTGTAGCCGACTGGCCATACGCATCAGTTTCACCAACATAGATGCCGATGATGTAGCGTACATCGGCAGGCTTGATGAACAACGACTGAGTACCAACCTGCTCCTGAATATCCGCGCCGTCTTCGTTGGTCTGCGTATCGTAGTAGTTGGCCGCCGTTTCATCGGGGACCAACAGATCATACTCCGCTACATAGTACGACAGATCCTCTTGTTTCTGTCGGAGCAGAGACGTTGCTCCCTTGCCGTCCACCTGCTGGCGGCGCAGCTTGTTAGCCTGCAGAACCTCTGAGAAGATCTCGTTGTAGATCTTCGTCTGTGCTGCCGCTGCGAAGTTGTTGAACTCGTTCTGGGTCACGAAACCCCTCTGGTCCTTGTTGGAAAGATCCCTTAGAATTTCGTAGACCTGAGTGATATCGACCATAAAGCAAATATAAAAACAAAAGGACCGCACGATGGCGGCCCTCCTGTACAGTAAGGTGCTGTGGCTTATGCCAGCTTGCTGAGTTTATCCTCCAACTCGGAGTAGACTGTAGCTCCTTGCTCGGTCAGCATAAAGCGTGTAAACACATCCAATGCGTTTCGACCGACGGGGACAGACACAATCAGCTTGTTGGTGTCATACCAGTACACTCCGTTCTCACGAAGCTTGACAAACTGGTAGTCGGATGCCTGCTTAGCGATACTCCGTGCGGTGACGGTAGGATCATCGAAGGCAGCGATAAAATCTTGGGGTCTCTTGCGTGCGATGTTCAACAGGTTGTAGCGGATCTCGGATACAGCCTGATTGACATCGATGTTGAAGAAGATGGCGACAGGCAGCAAGTCATTGATGTTGGTGTCGCGAACTTTAATGACGGCATCACTAACCAAGAACTCCTTTTCTAGGTCTAGCTCTGCCTTAGCCTTGTTGTCGACCTTCTGGAACAGGTTGCCTCCATTGGCAACGTTCTCAGGGTGCAACTCCATGAACTTCTTCAGATTCGGCTTGCTCTTGGGGATGAACAAGCGCCCCATCTCGAAGATGATCGTTTCCCGCTTTGCATTGGGACTCTGCTCATCAACGAACACGCTGGGCTCGTTAGGGCAGTAGCGGATCTCCCGCACCGTATCCTGTTCGTTATCGTAAACCGTGACGCCCTTCATGGGAATCATGGTAACGATACCTCCACCACGGGGGATTTCGTACTCTACGTTGGTGTTGGCAGGCTTTTCCTTCCTGACAACGGAGCTCTTTTTAGTAGGAGCCTTTGCTGCAGGCTGAGCCGCAGTCTTCTTGGGGCGACCGACAGGTCGCTTCGTTTGTGTTTCTGACATTAGAATTTAATTGAAAACAAAGGTAACACATTTACTCAGATGGGTAATATGCGTAGATGTCATACAGTTCTCTTGCGATACGAGCGGCATCGGCGGTGCCGACGTCGTCCTCAACCACACCGAATCGAGCAAGGTTTCCTGACCACTCTAACCCAGTGCCCTGACCCCCTAAGAGACTGATCTGAAGATCACCGTCTGTGGCAAAGTCCACGTCCGCTCCACCAGCCCAAACACGAGGAACAAAACCTACAACCTCTCCAGTGTAGTCATGAACGTACATGTTTAGGTCTGCGTCTCTGCGGATGACCCACACATAGCACGTCTGGGGTTTTAACTTCTTTCGAAGATCGTGTGTAGTTGCTGTGTCGATCAGACGATCTTGAATGTACCCGTTCTTGGTGTTGTAGTCGGTGCCTCTGATATCTGCAAAAGCCAGATTGCTGTTTGATTGACCCCCGTGCTTGAACTCCATCCTGTCACTGACATCGCCAGCACCAAAGCCCTTGCACTGGTCATTGTTGAGTCCATAGATCGGATGCATATCACCAACACCATCAATGGAATATGCCATATAAATGGTGTAAGCACCAGTCACGGTGAGCTGATTAGCCAAGGTCAAAGCCTCGCCAGAATCAATCTCAACAGAAGACTCGATTATACCGTCGTTGTCAGAAGGAGCCCGCTGCTTAAAAGGAGTTCCAGTATTGGAGTTAAGGTCATAGGTAGCACCTCCCGTTCCAGCGTTGTCCCACGTATTGATTTGTCCGACCTCTGCGAGGTCAGCAATACCTGACAACCCCTCGTGATTGTAGTCTACGGTGGGGCGCAAAGCAGGGTTAGGAAAGTGTACACCAGCGTACAGAGTGGTGCTGGCCCCTGAGTCAGGATCAATCTTTCCGCTGTCTAGTGGGTCGCTTGCAATAGCTCCGCTGTACAAAACAGGCTGATTGGGCAACTTGCTTTTAACCAACTCCCTGCTGAAATCCACTAGGGAGAAGGTGGATGTGTTTGTGACAGCATCGAATCTCATAACAGATTTACCACCCTCCTTGGTAAGGAAGGTTAGGATCTGTTCGATTAATGCTACCTCAGTGCCGACTTCACACGGGACATCGATCCGTGCTTTTGGCATCCCCTCCGTGCTGGCAAGAAACACGTCGTCGTAGATGCCTGCGTCGTCGAAACGCATAATTACTTCCCCCGGCTGAGCCGTAACGTTGGCCAGCTTGCTGGCTGGTATAGCCACAACAGAAAGACCGTCACCAGTGTTCGAAGCGACGGTGCTGAACTCTGTGACGGCGTCCCGCTGGAAGAGGAAATACTTTTCTGCCATGGTAGTAAGGGGGCAGGGGCCGAAGCCCCCGCCCGATTACCAGTGTTTATTAGTTCGCAGCAACAACTCCGATCGGATGGAATCCAATGGTAGCGTTGACATACATCAGGCTTACAGTGTTGTTGTCAGCGACAGCAATACGATCAAGCTCAGCGTCTCCGAACGGATCGGGGGAAACGGTCAGGTTCAATGCACTGCCAGTGTCATTTTTCACAAACACAAGAGCTCCATTTGGAACGTCAACATCGCTAGGAACTTCAAGCGTAAACGCTCCGTTCATATCGATGCGGCTGGTCAATCCATTCCAAGATCCAGCTGCGGAAACAGCTTGCGCATCTCCATCGAGGAAAATGGGAAATACTCTGTTCAAGTTCTTAATAGCCATAATCAAAAGGATTATGAAGCTAGAGGGGACCCCGAAGGACCCCCTCTCACTTCAGTTCATTAGGCTTTGAGAACTGCGTGCTGGTTAGCAGCGCGGACGCAGAGCGCCACCTCAGAGCGGTAGTGGTAGACCATCTGGTC
>MDTB01236172.1_pt1 | contig 21993 bp, 20 predicted proteins | sample 811161 | NCBI WGS metagenome assembly MDTB01 (sample SAMN05326650, study PRJNA326480) | marine metagenome | isolation source: seawater | place: Mediterranean Sea | collected 2009 | reverse complement strand
TTTTGGAGGTATTAACTTAGAAGATATCGCTGCTCCAGACTGTTTCGTCATAGAAGAAAAACTAAAAGAAATTTTAGATATCCCTGTTTTTCATGATGATCAGCATGGCACTGCAATTATTACTACTGCTGCATTAATAAATGCAGTTGATATTGCCAAAAAGGATTTAAAAAAAATTAAAATTGTAATCAATGGAGCAGGTGCTGCAGCTATGGCTTGTGCTAATTTATTTAAAAGCTCTGGTGTTCCTCAGAAAAATATTACTATGTTAGATAGAAAAGGAGTAATTTACAGGGGAAGAGATAATTTAAATCAATGGAAATCAGCTCACGCAGTTGAAACAAAAAATAGGACATTGTCCGACGCAATTGATAGTGCAGATGTTTTTTTAGGATTATCTGCAGCAGGTGCTCTTAAAAAAGAGATGATAAAAAAAATGTCAAAAAACCCAATAATTTTTGCTTGTGCAAACCCAGATCCAGAAATTACTCCAGAACAAGTTGAGGAAGTCAGAAAAGATGCAATAATTGCTACAGGTAGATCAGATTATCCTAACCAAGTAAATAACTTAATTGGTTTCCCATATATATTTAGAGGAGCATTAGATGTAAGAGCAAAGACAATTAACGAGGAAATGAAAACTGCTGCAGCAGACGCAATTGCAAAACTTGCAAGAGAAATTGTGCCTGAAGAAGTGGCTGCTGCAATGGGAGGGGAAACACCTTCTTATGGAAAAGAATACATTATTCCCTCTACATTTGATCCGCGTTTAATTAGTGTTATTCCAGTTGCAGTAGCAAGGGCCGCGATGTCAAGTGGAGTTGCAAGAAAGAATATTGAAAATTTTGATATATATTCTGAGCAACTTAAACAAAGATTGGATCCATCTGTAACTATTATGCAAGGAATTAACTCAAAAATTAAAAAAAATAAAAAAAGAGTTGTATTTGCGGACGGGGAAGATGAAAATACACTTAAAGCTGCAATAGCTTTTAAAAATAGTAATTTAGGAACACCAATCATCGTTGCGAAAGAAAAAGTTGTCAAAGAGAGGTTAAAAGAAATTGGATATGGGGAAAATTTTGATATTGAAATTGTTAATTCAACTAAAAAAGACAAAAGAGAAAAATATGTAAACTTTTTGTTTAAAAAATTACAAAGAGAAGAAGGCTTATTAGAGAGAGATTGTGATAAATTGGTGAGAAATGATAGAGTAATATGGGGTTCTTGTATGGTAGCATGTGGAGATGCAGATGCAATGGTAACTGGAAATACAAGAAGATATGCTCAGTCACTTCAAAAAATAAAAAAAGTTGTTGATCCAAGACCTGGTGAAATAATGTTTGGGTTAAATATGGTTGTAAATAAAGGGAAAACTGTATTTATTGGAGACACAAGCGTACATGAATATCCAACGTCTGAACAATTAGCTGAAATCGCTATTTCAGCTGCAAGGGTAGTAAGACTTTTTGGTTTCGACCCTAAAGTTGCCTTCCTCTCTCATTCAACTTTTGGACAACCATTAACTAGTAGAACAAAACACATTAGAGATGCTGTAGAAATACTAAAAAACAAAGATGTGGATTTCAAATTTGATGGAGACATGCAACCTGATGTGGCACTTAACAACGAATACGCTGATCTATATCCTTTTTCAGAAATTGTAGGTAAGGCAAATATATTAATTATGCCAGGACAGCATAGTGCAACAATTTCTCACAAAATGATGAAATCTTTGGGAGGCGCTAAAGTTATAGGTCCTTTACTAATTGGATTAGGACAACCAATTGAAATTGCACCACTTAGATCATCTACTTCTGACATATTAAATTTGGCTTCTGTTGCAGCATATTCTGCCGGAGTAATTAATTATAAAAAACCGAATTAATTTTTTACTATCCTAAGATCTTCTACTAACAAAATACTTGAAATTACATCCTCAACATCAAGAATTTGTTTTGCTTCATTTATAACTTCTGCTCTCTCATCTTTGCTTTCAGCAATACCATAAATGTAGATTTTTTTTTTATAAGTATCTATGTTGTAATTAGAAGACTTAATTTTTTTACTAACGATCAAAGCTGTACGTAATTGCGAAGTGATTAAAACATCTTTCGCAGATTGTTGAAAGTTAAACTTTTCTTTTATTTTAAGATCATTCTTAACAGATCTTGCACCTTTGATTTCCCATGCTAATTTTGTAATTTTTAATTTCTCCTCAACTGTTTCAACTTTGCCAGTTATGAAAATTCTTCCATCTATAATTTTTGGCTTAACAGATAAAAAGTATTTTGTATCCATATTTATAATTTTAGCACTCAAATTTTTTTGCATTATATTATCATCTATCTGCGTTCCGATAGTTCTTGGATCTGTTGCAATTGATACTCCAGTACCTAGAACCCCGGTTGAAGAAGCGCCCACGCATCCACTTAAAATTACTAATAGTATAATTAGGTAAAGTTTATTTTTAGTCATTTTTAATCTCTAAGCAATAATTGTACACAACTTTTTTTTTAAATTTTTTTTTATTACAAATTAATTCAACCACATTTTTAACAGTTTTGGTTTTTAATAAGCTTTTAATCTCTTTTTTATCTGATTCTTCTAATTCAATTAACCTTTTTTGAATATTTTTATTTTCTGATATTAAAACTGTAACTTCACCTTTTTTAGAAATACTAAGATTATCCAAATCATCTGAAGTAATTCTAATATATTCCTCATGAAACTTGGTAATTTCCCTGCAAATTAGTATTTCTCTTTGTGGAAAATATTGTTTTATATCATCAATAATTTTATAAAGTTTATTTGGAGAAATAAAGAAAACAACTGTACATCCATAACTTGATGCTTTTTCAAAGTTTAAATTAAGATCTCCTTTTTTTTCAGGTAGAAAACCAAGAAATAAATACCTATCTGAAAATCCACTGATAGAAATACTTGCACTTACAGACGATGGGCCCGGTATAGGAAAAATATCAATTAAATTCTTTTTACATTCTTTAATAAGTAACTGCCCTGGATCTGATATGGCGGGAGTTCCTGCATCTGATATCAAACAGATAACTTTTTGTTGGATAAGCTTATGCAAAATTTCTGTAATTTTTTCTCTCTCGTTGAATTTATGGTATGAAATAACATCTTTTTTTATTTTAAAATGATTTAACAACTTTTTTGAGACTCGAGTGTCTTCACACAATATTAGATCACAATTTTTAAGTGTTTCCAAAGCTCTAAAAGTAATATCACCAAGATTTCCAATCGGTGTTGCAACACAATATAGCCCAGGTTTTAGTTTATTTATGATTTTATCATGATGCATAATTTAAAATTATATTATTAATAAATAAATGAAAACTGTATTTAACAAAGTATTATTTATAACTTTCATATGTTTATTGCCTTTGAGCAAAATATTTGCAGAAACTAAAATTAGAATTGGTCTAATGGTACCTTTAAGTGGTGAATATTCAGCGATTGGGGACACCATAATTAAATCAGCAAGACTCGCTCTAAACAAAATTAATGACGAGAAATTTGAAATTATACCTGAGGATACAAAGGCCAATCCAATTGACGCATTGATAGCTTCTAAAAAACTATATAACCAAGGTATTAAAATTATTATAGGTCCAGTTTTTAATGAAAGTACGAAATATCTTGATGAATTAAATGATGTAACCTTTCTATCATTTACAAATAAGATTTATGGAAATCCTTCAAATGTAATAAGTGCTGGAGTTAACGCGATTTCTCAATTTCAAACAATTGATAAATTTAGAAATTTAAATGACATACAAAGAAGTATTATTTTAATACCTAAAAGTGACTACCAAAAAGAAATAGAACAAGCTATCAAAAAAACAAAATTAAAATTAAAAGATAAATTTTTTTATGATTTAGATCCTAAATTACTTACTGCCCAAATTGAAAAAATTACAAGATACTCTGAAAGGAAACAGAATTTACTTAACGAAATGAAGAGAATAGAAAATTCTTCATTAGTAAATAAAGAAAAAAAATTAGAGGAGCTGAATAAAAAAGATACACTTGGTGGGATAAACTTCGATTCAGTTATTATTGCTGATTTTGATGAAAGTTTAAAAAGTGTTGCTACATCTCTTTTATATACAGATGTCTCATCAAAAAGAATTTCTTATATAACATTAAATCAGTGGTTTGATAATTCACTTTTAAAAGAAACTTCGCTTCAACCAATTTATTTTCCTTCAATTAATCAAGAAAACTTTGAGATATTTAAAATTGAGTATGATAAAGCTTATAGGAAAAAAGCTAATGAAATCTCTTTTTTAAGTTATGACCTTGTTGGTTTGGTTTATTTTTTAATTTACAGTAATAATTTTGATTTAGACAAAAAAATATTCTATGAAAAAAATAAATTTAAAGGAAAAATTGGTATTTTTAAAATTGACAAAAATAAAATTACACATCAATTAAATTTTTATAGTATAAATAATGGACTATTTACAAAAATTTTTTAATTTTTTTAAAAGCTTTATATCTGTGGTCAATTTTATATTTTTTTTTGGGTTCCATCTCACCAAAAGTCTCTCTTTTCCCTTTGGGTATAAAAATAGGATCATAACCAAAGCCTTTTAAACCTCTTTGCTTGTTTGATATGTATCCTTCAACTTTGCCAATAGAAGAAATAGGTTTTTTTTTAAGACCAAAAATAGTCAAAGCACAAACAAACCTTGCTGTAATTTTTTTTTCTCTCCAATTTTTATTCTTTTTATCTAATGCTTTAAATACCTTGTTAATTGCTAAGTTAAAATCTGCTTTTGAACCTCCCCATCTTGCTGAATAAATACCTGGTTTTTTATTTAGTAAATCAATTTCAAGTCCAGAGTCATCTGCTAAACAGACCATTTTTGTTTTAAGTGAAAAATTCTTAGCTTTAATTAAAGAATTTTCTAAAAAAGAATTTCCACTTTCAACTGGGCTTTTTAGATTAAACTGACTTGGTGTAAGAATTTTAAAGCTTTTTGGGATCAAATCTCTTATTTCTTTGATTTTTCCTTTATTATTAGACCCTATTAAAATTTTTTTGATTTTTTTTTGATACATCTAGAAAAATATAATTTACTTACCATATAGTTATTTATGGAAAAAGAAGAATCAATTGATAAAAATATTCAAAAAGAGCAAAATGAAATAGAAACTACAAATTCAGAAAAGATAGAGGAAATTAAAGATGGAGAGGAAAAGATCGAGGAGAAATTAACTCCTGAAGAAGAATTAGCTACAATAAAAGATAAACTTGCAAGAACTTTTGCTGAAATGGAAAACCAAAGAAGAAGATATGAAAAAGAAAAAGAGGATGCTTTTGAATATGGCGGTTTTTCATTTGCAAGAGAGGCATTAAATCTTCTAGATAATCTCGAAAGATCTAAAATTTCATTTGAAAATGATGAAAATATTAAAAATACCGACACATTAAATAAAGTTCTTGAGCATTTTGAAATAATAAACAAAGACTTATTAACAATATTTAAGAAAAATAACATCGAACCTATTAAGTCAATTAATGAAAAGCTTGACCCAAATCTTCATCAAGCAATGATGGAAATAGAAGATGATGTCAAAGAACCTGGAACAATAGTTCAAGAAATTCAAAAAGGGTTTATGATGAAAGATAGGTTATTAAGACCATCATTAGTTGGTGTTGCAAAAAAAAAGTTAAACGAAAAATCAGATGATGATGAAAAAACTCAAGAAAAACAGGCAGAAAAGGATAAAAATTAATCTTAAAGGATGCTTGTAGTTGTAAAATTAACACTTATATGATCGAAAGGTAACAAATATGAGCAAAGTAATCGGAATAGATTTAGGAACAACAAATTCTTGTGTAGCCGTTATGGAGGGAACACAAGCAAAAGTTTTGGAAAATGCGGAAGGTGCAAGAACAACTCCTTCAGTTGTTGCATTTACAGATGGGGACGAAAAATTAGTAGGACAACCAGCAAAAAGACAGGCTGTAACGAATCCTGAAAATACAATATTTGCAGTTAAAAGATTAATTGGAAGAAATTTTGATGATCCAACTGTAAAAAAAGACATTGAAACAGCTCCATTTAAAATTGTTAATTCTGATAAAGGTGATGCCTGGATAGAAGCTAAGGGAACAAAGTATTCACCATCTCAAATATCTGCATTCACACTTCAAAAAATGAAAGAGACAGCAGAAAAATATTTAGGTCAGGAAGTTAAACAAGCAGTGATAACTGTTCCAGCATATTTTAATGATGCACAAAGACAAGCTACAAAGGATGCAGGAAAAATAGCTGGTCTTGAGGTACTAAGGATTATAAATGAACCAACTGCTGCATCACTTGCATATGGATTAGATAAAAATACAAATAAAAAGATTGCAGTTTATGATTTAGGAGGTGGAACATTCGACGTTTCAATTCTTGAATTGGGTGATGGTGTATTTGAAGTGAAATCTACTAATGGAGATACATTCTTAGGTGGTGAAGATTTTGATAATACAATTGTTGAGTATCTTCTTTCAGAATTTAAAAAAGAAAATGGTATTGATTTAAAATCAGATAAGCTTGCACTACAAAGACTAAAAGAAGCTGCTGAAAAAGCGAAAATTGAACTCTCGTCAGCTGCACAGACTGAAATAAATTTGCCTTTTATAACAGCCGATAAAACAGGTCCAAAACACATAAATTTAAAAATGACTAGAGCAAAATTAGAGGCTCTTGTTGAAGATTTAATTACTAAAACAATACCACCTTGTCAAACTGCATTAAAGGATGCTGGTCTTTCAGCAAGCGAGATAGACGAAATTGTATTAGTTGGTGGTATGACGAGAATGCCAAAAGTTGTAGAAGAAGTTAAAAACTTTTTTGGCAAAGATCCTAGTAAATCAGTTAATCCAGACGAAGTTGTTGCAATGGGTGCTGCTATTCAGGCAGGAGTACTTCAGGGTGATGTTAAAGACGTATTATTATTAGATGTAACACCATTATCACTTGGTATTGAAACATTAGGTGGTGTATCAACTAAATTGATAGAGAAAAATACAACTATTCCAACAAAGAAAAGCCAAGTTTTCTCAACTGCAGAGGATAGTCAACCAGCAGTTTCTATAAGAGTTTTACAAGGGGAAAGAGAGATGGCTTCAGATAACAAGGTTCTTGGAAATTTTGAGCTAGTTGGAATTGCACCAGCTCCAAGAGGTGTTCCTCAGATCGAAGTAACATTTGATATTGATGCAAATGGTATAGTTAACGTTTCAGCTAAAGATAAAGGAACAGGCAAAGAGCAAAAAATTCAAATTCAAGCGTCTGGTGGTTTAAGTGATGAAGAAATTAATAAAATGGTTAAAGATGCGGAGAGCAATAAAGAAGCCGATAAGAAAAAAAGAGATGCAGTTGATGCAAGAAACCAAGCTGATACCTTGTTACACTCGACTGAAAAAAATTTAAAAGAGCATGGTAGTAAAGTTTCTGATGCTGATAAAAAAGCAATAGAAGAATCGTCTGCAAACTTAAGAAATGCACTTAAAGGAACTGATTTAGAAGAAATAAAAAAGAAAACTCAAGATCTAGTTCAAGCATCCATGAAGCTTGGTGAAGCAATTTACAAATCACAACAAGGTGCTAAACCTGGTGATGCTCCAAAAGACGACTCTAAAGGGGAAGATAAAAAAGACGATAATGTTGTTGATGCAGATTTTGAAGAAGTAAAAGACGATAATAAAGAAAAAAGCGCCTAGACTAACAACTATTTGTCTATAACTAGTTATGGCAAAAAGAGATTATTATGATGTCTTGGGTATTGATAGAAATGCTTCAGCTGACCAAATTAAATCAGCTTATAGAAAACGGGCAGTAAAGTTTCATCCAGATAAGAACAAAGGTGATAAAGCAGCTGAGGAAAAGTTTAAAGAGGCCTCTGAAGCTTACCATGTTTTGTCAAATTCGGAGAGAAAACAAAACTATGATAACTTTGGACACGCTGCTTTTGAAAATAGTGGAGGTGGAAGAAGCGGTTTTGGAAACTTTGATTTCTCTGGCTCTTTCTCAGATATATTTGAGGATTTTTTTGGTGAAGGTTTTGGTGGAGGAGGAAGAAGATCTAGGAGATCAAATAATAGAGGTTCTGATCTAAGATATGATTTATCAATTAATTTAGAGGAAGCTTTCTCAGGTAAAAAACAAGATATTAAATTCTCAACATCAGAAAAATGTAATACTTGCAGTGGCTCAGGTTCTAAACCTGGTCATAATGCTGGTGCGTGTAATATGTGTGGAGGTCATGGACAGGTAAGGTCTAGCCAAGGATTTTTCACTGTACAACAGACTTGCCCACAATGTTCAGGCTCTGGTGAAATGATAACTCATCCATGTGGAAATTGTGGTGGACAAGGGAAAAAACAAGCATCAAAAAGACTGTCGGTTGCAATTCCAAAAGGTGTTGATGATGGTACAAGAATTAGATTATCTGGCAAAGGTGAAGCAGGTTCAAAAGGTGGGAGTAACGGAGATTTATATTTATTTATAAATGTTCATTCCCATGAATTATTTAAAAGATCTGATGAAAACTTATTTTTTGAATGTCCAATTTCTATTGCCGATGCAGCCTTAGGAACTTCAATTGAAATACCAACTATTGATGGAGGAAAAGCAAAAATTAAAATTCCAGCTGGTACACAGAGTGGAAAACAGTTTAGATTAAAGGCGAAAGGTATGCCTTTTATGAGAGGTGGGGATTATGGCGATCTTTATGTACAAGTAAATACTGAAGTACCAGTTTCTTTAAATAGAGAGCAAAAAGAACTTCTAGAAAAATTTAGGGAAATTGAAAATGAAAAATCAAATCCAAGTATTAAAAAATTCTTTCAAAAAGCCAAAAGTTTCTGGCAAAACTAAGGGTTAATGCTAATCTAAATTCTTTAGATTTTTAAATGAAAAAAATTAATTTAGTAGTAACTGGGTGCATGGGAAGAATGGGCCAACAACTTATTAAATCTATACAAGGTGATGGAGCTACAAAACTTGTTGGTTTGACTGAAAATAGACTTATTCAAAAAGAAATAATTGGAATTAAACCACAACTAAATAATGATCATGCATTTAAAAAAACAGACGTTATAATTGATTTCACTGTTCCTAAGTGCACGTTTGAAGTTCTAAAAATAGCCTTAAAATTAAAGAAAAGAGTAGTTATTGGAACTACTGGTTTTACGCAAAGGGAAGAAGGAGAAATCAAAAAAATCTCAAAAAAAATTCCTATTTTAAAATCTGGAAATATGAGTCTTGGAATAAATCTTTTGATGTACTTAACTGAGATAGCATCAAAAGCACTAGGAGACAAATATTTAAGTAAGGTTTTTGAAGTTCATCACAAACATAAAAAGGATTATCCATCAGGAACTGCCTTAATGCTTGGGAAAGGTATCGCTATTGGTAAAAACAAAAATTTTTATCAATTACTAGGAAAAAAATTTTTAAATAAGAAAAAATTTCCATTCAGCAAAAAGATAAATTTCAATTCTTTAAGAAAAGGGGAGGTGATTGGTGAACATGAGGTTAATTTTTCAAGTGGAAAAGAAATTATTACATTAAATCATGAAGCTTTTGACAGAGCACTTTATTCAGAAGGAGCGATCACAGCTGCAAAATGGATTAAAACCAAAAAACCAGGTCTTTATTCGATGAGAGATGTTTTGAATTTTGAATAATGAATGAAGTCCAAAGGGCCAAAATAGTTTTAAAAGAACTTAATAAACTTTATCCTAAAACACCAATTCCATTAAGACATAAAAATATTTTTACCCTACTTCTTTCCGTGCTTTTATCTGCACAATGTACTGATAAAAATGTAAATAATGTAACTAAAAATATTTATCCAAAATATTATGAACCTGAGCATTTTGTAAAACTTGGTCAAAAAAAAATAGAAAAACTAATAAAAAAAATTGGCATTTTTAGAATTAAAGCAAAAAGTATTTATATTCTCTCTAAAATGTTAGTGGAAAATTATAATAGTAAAGTTCCAAAATCTTTTGAGGATTTGGAAAAATTACCAGGTGTTGGACATAAAACTGCTAGTGTTGTCATGTCACAAGGATTTGGTTTTCCTACATTTCCCGTAGATACTCATATTCACAGATTAGCACAAAGATGGGGGCTTACTAATGGAAAAAATGTGGTACAAACAGAAAAAGACCTGAAAAAATTATTCCCTAAAAAATATTGGAACAAATTACATCTTCAAATAATTTATTACGGTCGTGAGTACTGCAAAGCAAGAGAATGTTATGGAATTACTTGTAAAATTTGTGCTACTTGTTATCCTGGCAGAAAAAAACCTCTTATAACAAAGAAAGCATAAAATGAAAATATTAGGAATAGGTAATGCAATTGTAGACGTTATTTGCAAAGTAGAAGATGATTTTATCAAAAATAATAGTTTAATAAAAAGTACAATGAAATTAATTTTTGATAGGAGTGAGTTTCAAAGTTTGTTAAAAAATCTTAAAATAGAAAAAACAGTTTCAGGTGGATCCGTAGCTAATTCTATTGTTGGTTTATCACAACTTGGCAATGAGGTTGGATTTATTGGAAAAGTAAGTGATGATGAATTAGGTGGAAAATATGAAGAAGGTTTGAAGCAAGAAAATGTAAAATATTTTTATAATAAAAAAAAAGAAGAGTTACCCACGGGGACATGTTTAATATTAGTAACACCTGACTCTGAAAGGACAATGTGTACATATTTAGGTACAGCAGGAAAAATTAATGAGGACGATGTAAGTTCAGATGATATTAAAAAAAGTGAAATTATTCTCCTTGAGGGTTATCTTTGGGATGAGGGAGATCCAAAAAAAGCATTTGAAAAAGCAATTCATAGCGCAAATAAAGTAGCAATGTCATTATCTGATCAATTTTGTGTGGACAGACACAAACCACACTTTTTAGAATTAGTTAAAAACAAGCTGGATATTACATTTGCAAATGAACAAGAAATTACATCACTTATCAACGCAAAAAATTTTGATGAAGTAGTTACTTTTTCTAAATCTTTGAAAAAAATAATTGTTGTAACTAGGGGCGAGAACGGTGCTGTGGCAATTAATGGAGATGAAGTTGTTGAGTGCGGTGTCAAACAAGGTCTAAAAATTGTAGATTTAACAGGCGCTGGAGATCTTTTTGCAGGAGGTTTTCTGCATGGATACGTTAATAATATGTCTTTAAAAAATAGTTTAGAAAAAGGTACTGAAATGTCATCTCAAGTTATCCAACAAATTGGAGCGAGACTTTAAATTTTATTTTTTTTTTCTTTTGAAACTACCTTTGCCTTTTTTAGGTTTAATAACTCTTTGTTTATATTTTTTGGAAAAAAGTTCTTTTGTTAAACTATTTTTTTTCTTCATTTAATAAGTAACCGTTTTTATTACTTTTAATGAATTCGTTGTCAAAGAATTTATCACCTATTTTTTTTCTAAGACGATATATGTGTGTTTCGACTGTGTGTGTTTCAAGTTCAGAATTATATCCCCAAACCTTTTTTTGAAGTTGATCGATTTTTACAAAATCTTTTGACTTTTTTAAAAAAACCAATATAGAACTTTCTTTTTCCGTAAGCTCAAGTTCTTTTTCATCTTTTTTTAACATTCTCGAATTAAGATCTAAATTATATTTTCCTAAATTTATTTTTGATTGTTCTGTAAATTTTGACTTTAAAAAATTAATATTTAAAATTTGATTTAATTCATCAATAATAATTGGAAATTTATCAATTGTTACCTGATTTTTTAAATTTGGTATTTTTTTTTTGCAGATTACTAAATAATTTGATGAATTTTCTTTATCCAACCTTTCTAGTTCACTTTCTTTTCCACAGAATTCTAATTTAAATTCAAAATGTTCTTTAATTTCATTCAGGATATTGAATAATTCTTTATGTTGAAAAATTATCAATTTTTTAATCATATTATATATTGAACTTATGACAATTATCATAAAAAATAAACACACTCTTTTATATAAAGATTTTAATTTTAGGTGTTGTGTTGGAAAAAATAATTTTTCAAAAAGAAAAATTGAAGGTGATAAGAAAACTCCAATTGGTGTATTTGGAATAGGAAATCTTTTCTATAGAGCTGACAGATTCAAAAAGCCATTAACGAGCTTAAAGTCTTGTAAAATTAAAAAAAATATGGGCTGGTGCAATGAAGTAAACCATAAGAAATATAATAAATTAATCAAAGTAACAAAAAAAATAAGTCATGAGAAATTATTTCGAAATGATTACAAATATGATTTTCTCATACCAATTAAATATAACTATAAGAGAGTTTTAAACAACAGAGGCAGTGCAATCTTTATTCATTTAACAAAAAAGTACCAGCCTACTGTGGGATGTATTGCTTTATCAAAAAAGGATTTTTTAATTTTAATAAAGCTTATTAATAAAAATACTAAAATAAAAATATTAAGATAATTTTAACTAATAGTTAAATTCTTTGACCCATTTATCTAATGAGCTTTTAGAGTTCGAAAACTCTTTTTCATAATTTTTCCATCTATACATAGAATCTGAATATATTGGTTGGTTTACCTGGTTGTAGCTAGGAGTATTAATTATACCTCTTTTCTGTGCAGTTTTATAAAATTCTTTAACGTTTTCAGACCATGGAACGTTTAGAAAGCTCAAAAGAGCTTTAATTGAAACTTCAAAATTTGAAATTACATCTTCATATCTAATTATGTGATAATCGACATTAAAAACCTTAATATATTTTTTCCACAGTGACATTGTAAGATCATAAAGTTTTGACGCATCATCTAAATTTAAGAAACTAGCCATTGCGTGATTTAACATAAAATTTTGCATAAAACAGCTTAAGACACAATCATAGGGATGTCTTAAAGCTAATATAAATTTAGCATTTGGAAAGAAACGTAAAATTTCTCCAACGTGCACAATATTTAGAGGCATTTTATCTATTGTGATTTTTTTATCGTTATTTTTCTTATAACTCTCAACTTGATTAAAATAGTAATCTCTCATTTCTTTAATCAAATCGGGATTGGTGTTTTCCAAATCTTTCAAAGTAAAATTTTTATCAATATAAAGACGATCTATAAATCTATTTATTATTGGTATTTCCTCCAAAACCTCGATGGACGGGTGGCTTCTTAAAATTGTATCTAACAATGTTGTCCCAGATCTTGGAAAACCTATCAAAAAATAAGGATCTTCTTTATTATCTTCTAATTTAGGTAGGTGCCAATTATTTATATTTGGATCACTAAAAAAATCTAATCTGTCTTTTGTAGTATTTAAATATATTTTTTTATCAACCGTTGGGTCTTTGTATTGATCCATTATGTTATTTAACATTTGAAATAATTTAAATGCATTTTCATAGTCTCCTACTTTGTCATAACTCTTAGCTAAAACTTCATAGCTAGCCTGCTTTTGAATTATTTGTTCTGGTAAATATTCTGTCTTTTCTAGTAAACTTACAATTTCTTTATAATTTTTATTTTTAAATAGGAGCTTTGCCTTAAAAGTTTTAATCACTTGATCGTTTTTAAAAATTGTTTCCGCAACATTTATCAAATCGCTGAGTTTATTATTTTGATTAGATTTATCATACAAATCCATAACATTATTATAAGAGGGCAAATGATTTGGATTGATCTCTATTGCTTTAAGATAATAAATCTCTGAATTTTTATGATCACCCAATCTTTTAAGAAGGTTGGCTAAATTATAATTAGCTAGCAGATTTTCTGGATCAATTTCGATTGCCTTTAAATAACTTTCTTTGGCCTCAGGAACTTTTTTTATACTTACATAAGCCATACCAAGATTAGTATAGGCAATAACGTAAACTTTATTTAAACTAATTGCTTTTTGAAAATACATTATAGATTTCTCTACCTCGTTTAAATTTAAGTACACCAATCCTAAATTGTTGTTTAATTCAGGCAAATTAGGTTTTATAGCGATTGCTGCTTCCATGTAATTTTTAGCATCACGAAATTTGTTATTCTGAGCTTTGATTGAAGCCAAATAATAATTTGCATCAAAATTGGCAGGAAATTTTTTAAGTATCTTTTTGTACAATTTTTCTGCTTTTTCGAAATTTTCATTTTTGAAAAATTTGTTAGCAAAATTTAAATTTTTCTCTAAATCATTGCTTATATTCATGATTTAACTTTCTTTGTCCTTTCACCAAATATTTTAGAACCTACTCTAATATATGTAGCATTGTTCTCTATCGCAGAAATATAATCAGCCGACATACCCATACTAAGTTCATTTAAACCTAGATCTTTATTTAAATAATTCATCCTCATAAAATATTTTTCTGGATCTGCTGATATAGGTGGTAAGCACATGGTTCCAATTACATTTAAATCTTTATCTAGACAATATTTATAAAATGACTTTAAATTATGAGGATCGATCCCACTTTTTTGGTCTTCGTTTCCAATATTTACTTGAATAAACAACTTAGGTTTTTTATCTATTTTTTTTTGCTCGTCAGAAATTTTATTAGCAAGTTTTTCACTATCAAGTGAATGAATATAGTCAAATATTTTTAAAGCTAGTTTAGTTTTATTTGATTGTAATTTTCCAACTAAATGAAGAGATAAATTATTTTTTTTTATCTTAATATTTGTCCACTTTTCAATAGCCTCTTGAACTTTGTTTTCTCCAAAATCTGTGTGACCATGCTCAATTAAAGGATTTATATGACTTATTTCAAAAGTTTTTGAAACAGCAATAATTTTGATATTATTTTTGTTGTTTGTTTTTTCTTGATTTGCCTTTATTAAGCTTTGAATATTGTTAAAATTTATAACTGTCTGATGCATAGATTACCAAAAAAATACTACTTTATTAAAAACTTTAATACTACAGAACTCCAAAAATTAAACTCAAATACAGCAATAATATTTAGAAACTATGAAAAAAACCCTAAAATTAGTGAACTTTTAGAAATAAAAAAGTTCTGCAAAAAGAGAAATATAAAGATTTATTTATCAAATCACTTTGAGCTTGCTGTAAGACTAGACTTTGATGGTGCTTATATACCTTCATTTAATAAAAATTTTAGACATTTAAATTACGAATTTAAAAAAGACTTTAAAATATTAGGATCAGCACACAATATAAAAGAAATAAGATGTAAAGAAACCCAAAATGTTAATCTAATATTTATATCTTCAATTTTCAAAAAAAATAAAAATTATCTAGGACTTCATAAATTTATAAATTTAAAAAAACTAACCAACAAAAAGGTAATTGCTCTTGGTGGTGTTAGTAGAAAAAATATTAAAATATTATTCTTAACAAATTGTTTTGGTTTCGCTGGAATAAGTTATTTTGATTTAAATACGGACAAAAAAAAGGCCCCTTAAAAGGGGCCTTTAATTTAATTATATCAAACAATTAGAATGCAAAAGTTAAGTTAACTTCTGTTACATCTCTATCGTCAGTTGCTGCACCTGCTGTGTTTTGAATGTCATGACGTGAAGCTGATATTGACATTGAACCATTTGTCCAAGAAATACCAATAGCATCTGCTTCTTGGTCTGATTTACTTGCACCTGTTTCAAATTCAACAGTTGAAGAACCGTATGAAATTGAAATGTCTTCGCTTACTGCATAAGAAACACCCCAAGCTTCAAACTCTGTATCTGAATTAGCTGTTTGGCTATCAGATTCGTTTGCTTGAATACCAACTGAGAATGCATCCATTGTATATGTTGCATAGAAAACAGTGTTTTCTACAGTAGCATCTGCAGTAGTGTTGTTATCTTCTTGTGCTGCACCAATGTTTAAACCATCAATACCAGTAAATGCAATACCATAACCTGTTGTACTGTCATGTGTTACTTCAGCTGGTTTGTAGTTTAACATTACTGTTACACCATCTATTGAACTGTTTGTGTAGATGAACGAATCGTCACCAGTTTGTTGGCTGATAGGTCCAGTTTCTCCACCGCCACCTTTGATGTCCCAAGACTCTTCGTTAGCAGATGGAGTTTTATCATCCCAAGATCCTACTGCACCATTTCCAGATACACCATTACTTGCGAATCTAATTTTACCCATATCTCCCATATCAACATCGAAGTGAGCGTTACCATTAGTCATTGCTCTACCAACAACGTTGTTATAATAGCTAACTGTAAAACCGTTATCTAAATCAGCAGAACCTGTGAAAGAGATAGTAGTTTTTTGAGCTAGTTTAGAACCACCGTTGTCAGCACCAGAATTTCCTACATAAGTAATACCAGCTGTACCAGTAACATCTAATGATCCAGCAAAAGCTGATGATGATACAAGAGCAGTACCTAATGCAGTCAATCCTATTTTTTTAAGATTGTTCATATTAATTACTCCTTTATTAATTGTTAATATTAATATTAAACAAAAGCCTTTTATCAGTTATAGTGTCTTTAAATCTTGAATTTTTATTGATTTATGTGTTATTTTAATAACTGTTGCATTTTTGCATCATTTTAGGAATTCTCAGTAAAAATTGACTATTTATGATTAATAATAAATAAAACATAAAAAAAAAAATGAACAAAAATCTCAAAAAAATTCTTATTTTAAGCTCATTATTCGCATTTCTAAATGCGTGTGGAACAGGTGTAGACGCTAGGCAATTTCCCCCAGATGCAGAGTCTCGGGTAAAAAAAAATATTGAGGAAGGACGAGGGTTTAGGCTTTTTGATGATAATAAAAAAGGTGGTTCTGGAAATTTTGATTTTGCAAGTTCAAACAGTCTTTGGAGAGCTTCTTTAGATACCATTGATTTTATGCCATTAGCGTCCGCAAATTATAGTGGTGGAATAATAATAACAGATTGGTACTCTAGTAACACAGATACCTCAGAAGCAATTAAAATATCAATAAGGTTTCTTACTAATGAAATAGTATCTAACGCACTAGATATAAAAGTATTTTACAAAAAATGTGGGTCTGGTGAAAGTTGCAAAATAATTGAGAAATCAGAGAATATAAAAAAAGAATTAGCAAAAAAAATATTAACTAAAGCTGCTGTATACGAAAAAGAAGCTAAAGTTAAAAATTTTAAGCCTTATAAAGGTAAAGCAACTACCAACTAAATAATAAAATTATTAGTGGAACAAAATAATCGATATAATTTTAAGATTGTAGAAGATAAGTGGCAAAATTTTTGGGAGATAAATAAATCTTTCAAGACCTCACTAGATAAACAAAAAAAGAAATTTTACTGTCTTGAAATGTTTCCTTACCCATCTGGCAAAATTCACATGGGTCATGTTAGGAATTACACAATTGGAGATGTTCTCTCAAGATATAAATCACTTCAGGGTTATAACGTCTTACATCCGATGGGATGGGATTCATTTGGTTTACCAGCAGAAAACGCTGCTAAGCAAAATAATTTAAATCCAAAAGATTGGACTGAAAAAAATATATCAATCATGAAATCTCAGTTAAAAAGGCTAGGTCTCTCAATAGATTGGGATAGGGAAATTTCAACATGCAGTGAAGATTATTACAAACACCAGCAAATGTTTTTTTTAGAGATGTACAAAAAAGGTTTAGTATACAGAAAAGAAAATTTTGTAAATTGGGACCCTGTAGATGAAACTGTTTTAGCAAATGAACAAGTTATTGACGGTAAAGGCTGGAGATCAGGAGCTATTGTACAAAGAAAAAAGCTAAGTCAATGGTTTTTTAATATTTCAAAATTTTCAGAAGATTTATTAGCTGATCTTGATGAACTCAAAAATTGGCCTAACAAAGTAAAAATTATGCAGCGAAATTGGATTGGAAAATCATTTGGCTGTGAATTAAATTTTAAAATGGAAGGTAATTTACCAATTAAAAATATAAAGTGTTTTACAACAAGGCCTGATACATTATTTGGATTTTCTTTTTTAGCTATTTCGCCAGACCATCCAATATCTAAATATTATGAAAATGATCCTGAATTTATAAAGTTTAAAGAAGAATGTTCTAAGACTGGTACTACAGAGGAGTCTTTAGCCCTAGCTGAAAAGATAGGTTTTAAAACCAATATAAAGGCAATAAATCCTTTCAATGAGAATGAAAAAGTCCCAGTTTACTTCGCAAATTTTGTGCTAATGGACTATGGCTTTGGTGCAGTTTTTGGTTGTCCTGGACATGATCAAAGAGATTTTGATTTCGCTAAAAAATACAATCTCTCCATAAAAACAGTTGTTAGGCCAAAAAATGATGAAAATTTTGTGGTTACAAATGAGGCATTTGCAGATGAAGGTGTGATCATTAATTCGGAATTTTTAGATGGATTAATAGCACCAGATCAATCTGTATTAGAAGCAATAAAAATTTTAGAAGAAAAAAAAATTGGAAAAAGAAAGATTAATTTTAGGTTGAAAGATTGGGGTGTTTCTAGGCAAAGATACTGGGGATGCCCTATACCTATCGCATATGACGCCAAAGGTAATATAAAACCAATACCAAAAGATCATCTACCTGTTAAGCTTCCAACAAAAATAAATCTAAAATGTAAGGGCAATCCACTAGATGCTGACGAAGACTGGAAAAATGTTGAAATAGATGGAAAATCTTATTTAAGAGAAACTGATACTTTAGATACATTTGTTGACTCTTCTTGGTATTTTTTAAGATTTTGCTCTCCTAAACATGAAGATTATGGTTTTGATTTGGATGAAATAAATTATTGGATGCCTGTTGATCAATACATTGGAGGAGTTGAGCATGCCATCCTTCATTTATTGTATTCACGATTTTTCATGAGATCTATTGCATTTAATAATGATAAATTTAAATTTAAAGAACCATTTGAAGGACTTTTTACTCAAGGAATGGTTTGTCATGAAACTTATAAAGATGAAAACAATAATTGGCTAAGTCCTGATGAGGTAGAATCAGATAATAAGAATTTTTTCATTAAAAGTAATTCATCATCAAAAGTAACAGTAGGACCGCCCGAATCAATGTCAAAATCAAAAAGGAATGTCATTGATCCGGAGAGTATAATTCACAGTTACGGAGCTGATGCAGTAAGATTCTTTATATTATCAGATAGTCCCCCAGAAAAAGATGTGCAATGGTCAGACCAAGGGATGTTATCCGCATATAAATTTGTTCAAAAATTTTGGGTATTACATCAAAAAATTAAAAATTGCATAAATAAAAAAAAAATTGGAAAAGAAGATATTGTTTTAAAAAAGTTTACTAATCAGTTGATAAACAAAATAACTCAAAATTTAAATAACTTTAGTTACAATGTTATAGTCGCGAACATGCATGAAACATATAATTTTCTGTCAAAACACATTGATAAAGATTTGAATTCTGATGATTTTGATCAATGTTACGAAAAAATTTTGATTATATTTTTTCCAGTCTTACCGCATCTAATCAGCGAATGTTTAGAAGATATGAATTACGATAATAAAAATTTATGGCCAAAAGTAGAAAAAAAATACCTAGAGGACTCTAAAATTGACTATGTAATTCAAATAAACGGAAAGAAAAGATTGTTAATTAATGCTGAAAGAGACCTTAAAGAAGAATTGTTATTTGAACTTGTTAAAAAAGATAAACTAATAGATAAATATTTAAAAGATTTATCTGTAAAAAAAATAATATTTATTAAAAATAGATTAATGAACATATTAATATGATAAAAAAAAATATATATATTATCTCTATCTTTTTACTGATATTTTTAAACGGTTGTGGATATAAGCCTTTATTGAAAAAATCCAGTTATGACTTTTCATTTGTAGTAATAGATAAATCTGGGAATGAAAAAATAAACTCAATAATTGAAAAAAAGCTTAATACGATCAATGGTAATAAGAGATCTTTCAAAGTTATTTTAATTTCAAAAGAAAGTAAAAATGTTATTTCAAAGGATTCTAAAGGGGACCCAACAATTTTAGAGGCAGTTATAAATTTAAATTATAAACTATATGAAAATAGTAAAATTCTTGTAAATAGGACTTTAACTCAGAGGAGCACATATAACAATATTTCAGATAAGTTTGAGTTGAGAAAATCTGAGGAAATTTTAACTGATAATCTAGTAGATGATTTGGTTTCAGATATAATTAATTCTACATCAAACTTTATTCTAAACCCAATGATAAATGATAATTAAATCATTTGACATTACAAAAGCTAAATTTTCAAATTTCAAATCCATTCTTCTTTACGGAGTAAACAAAGGTTACAAGGAAGAGGTAATTAAGTCTTACATACTCGAAGGTTTTCAAGGAGAAATATCTCGCTATGAAGAAAATGAAGTTTTAGATCATGAACACAAAATAATTGAAAGTTTAATGAATGGTTCACTATTTGAAGATAAAAAAATTATAATTATTTCAAGATCATCTAATAAAATATGTGATTTTATTGAAAAGTATTTAGAGAAAGGTATATCTGGTATTCAGATAGTTTTAAATGCTGAAAATTTAGATAAAAAATCAAAGTTGAGATCTCTCTTCGAGAAGAATAAAAAACTTGCCTGTATCCCATTTTATGAAGACAACAGTCAAAGTCTCAATAATTTAGCAATTAAATTTATAAAGGAAAAAAATATAAAAATTTCACAAGAGGCTTTAAATTTAATAATCGAGAGATCGCGTGGGGATAGAAGCAATTTAAATAATGAGCTTCAAAAGTTAGAAGCTCTGTCTTTAACAAGAAAAAAAATCACACAGGAAGATATATATAATTTAACCAATCTTGCAGAAGATTATGGAATATTTGAACTCGTAGACAATTATTTAGCAAAAAATAAGGTAAAGGTTTCAAAAATTCTAAATGAAAATAATTTTGTAAATGATGATAGTATTTTGATACTTAGGACCTTGCTAAATAGGTCAAAAAGGCTTTTAAAATTAAAGAATTTTCAAAAAGAAAAAAATAATATTGATGAAGTAGTTTCATCTTATAAACCTCTAATATTTTGGAAAGAGAAAGATTTGGTAAAACAACAAATTAACAATTGGTCTGAAAAGGAAATTAGAGAAAAAATTTATCAAATATCGAATTTAGAAATTTTGATCAAAAAAAATACTTCTTCTGCGAAACTTGTATCGGACTTGATTAGCAATTATTAATAGTTTTCCTTGATTATCTTGATTAATCTATCAAGCTGATCAACACCTTTATACTCAAAAATTAATGTACCAGTATTATTTTTTTTATTATTTAAAAATACCTTCATTCCAATTTTAGAACTTAGTTGATTTTCAATATCTATTGAATTTGGATCTTTCGATATATTTAAACTTTTATTGCTCTTTACCAATCTAGCAAGAGCTTCTGCTTGTCTAACTGACAATTTTTTTTTTATTATTTTCTCAGCTAATAACTCAGAGTTGTCTAGGCCAACTAAGATCTTGGCATGGCCTGGAGATATTTTTTCATTTATAATGTACTCAATCACCTTAGCTGGAAGACTTAATAATCTTATGCAATTAGAAATATGAGCTCTACTCTTCCCAATAAATTTTGCAACTTTGTCTTGATCATAATTAAATTCATTAATTAATCTTTGATATCCTTCAGCTTCTTCGATAGGGTTAAGATCTTTTCTTTGAACATTTTCGACAATTGCAAATTCAAGAGACTTAAGATTGTCTACATTGAGAATTACTGCTGGAACTTCGTGCAAGCCAGCATTTTGGGCTGCTTGCCATCTTCTTTCTCCTGCTATCAATTCATATTTGTCATTGTTATCTTCTGATGATCTTACAATTATTGGCTGAATAATTCCTCTTTCACGAATTGATGCTGTGAGTTCTTCTAAGCTATTTTTATCAAAATTTTTTCTTGGTTGATATTTATTTGGAATAATTGAACTAATCGATATTTTATTGTTTGTAATTTTTACATCACTATCTCCAATCAAGGATGATAAACCTCTTCCTAATCCTTTTTTATTTTTAAACGGATTTATCATGCAGC
>MDTB01192080.1_pt1 | contig 21994 bp, 21 predicted proteins | sample 811161 | NCBI WGS metagenome assembly MDTB01 (sample SAMN05326650, study PRJNA326480) | marine metagenome | isolation source: seawater | place: Mediterranean Sea | collected 2009 | reverse complement strand
GTGGTGTTCAGTAACGGTTTGTAAAGCCCTGCACGTACCGGTCAAGTTGAAGACCACTGTGACGATACTCACTGTGACCGAAGACAAACCGAAACAGGAGCGCGCATGCCGGCCGAGCACGCAATAGTCAGTGAAATTGGTGAGATCATCGAGGCCATCCGGGCCGACGAACTGGTTTTGCCAAGCATGCCTGAGGTATCACTGAGGGTGCGGGAAGCGGCCGAAGATGACGATGTATCAGTCGCGTCAATCTGTGACGTGATTGCCTCTGATGCGGCCATTGCCGCCCGCATCATCAAAGTGGCCGATTCACCGCTATTTCGCGCAGCGAAAGAGGTGGACAATCTTAAGGTGGCTATCAGCCGTATGGGAATACCCTACGCCTGTAACCTCGCGATTGGCGTAACACTATCAGCCGACGTCGGAAGACATGGACCGCCATCTCAGGGAATCGTGGACGCATTCGACCGAGGTCGCTTCACTGTCCTATACCCACTGTCGGCATTTTTCCCGTTTGAAGCCTGATCAGGCCGCTCTTGCGGGTCTCGTCCACGAAATCGGCAGACTGCCCTTGCTGGTCTGGGTCGACGAGAACGAGGTAGAAGGCGCAATGCTGTCTCTTCTGTTGCAGGAAGCGCATGCAGAGGTCGGTGTCGAGATCCTGACTAACTGGGACTTCCCAGCTGTACTCAGAAGTTTTCCGATAGGAAGGTTGATTTCGACAGATAGGTTCCTGATGCGGACTACGTTGACCTGGTCACGGTGGCGAGTCTTCACAGCCTTGCTGGTACCAGCCACCATCTTGCGACCCAGGACTGGCATGCCGTGACCGCGTTTGATCGCCTGGGTGTTGCTGTCGATGAGGTCATGTCGGATGAGTCCGAGTTTGCGGGTGATCTCGCAGGTGCTTGGTTAGGAGCGCGCTCGGGCGACACGCAGACAGACATTAACATGGTAGTCTCACGTCTCCCTTGAAACGGAGAACAGCGTGGGCGAACGACTGAAAGACAAGGTAGCCATCATTACTGGCGGTGCCTCAGGAATGGGGCTGGGAACGGTGCGTCGTTTCGTGGAGGAAGGCGCATGTGTGGTGATCGCCGACGTCCAGGATGAAGGTGGTGATGCCATTGTCACCGAGTTGGGTGACCAGGTTCGGTATCAGCGAACTGATGTTTCAAAAGAGCAGGATGTCTCGGATGTCGTGGACTTTGCGGTCAGCGAATTCGGACGCCTCGACTGCATGTTCAACAACGCAGGTTTCGGAGGCGTCAGTGGTGAACTGGAAACGCTGGATCTCGGTGACTTCTATCGCTATACGATTGATGTCCTGTTTACCGGCGTCCTGTCAGGGATCAAACACGCGGGCCGTGTGATGAAGGCCCATGGTGATGGCGGCAGTATCATCAATACGGCGTCAGTCGCGGGGCTTCGAGGTGGCTGGGGTCCACACGTGTACAGTGCCATGAAATCCGCGGTGATCAGTGTAAGCCAGTCCACGTCCCTGGAGCTTGGTCCGGACAAGATCCGCGTCAACGCAATTTGCCCTGGTTTTATTGCCACGGCCATCTTTGCCGGTCAGAACAACATGAACTGGGAACAGCGGATGAAGTTTATCTCGGCGCTGGAAGAATCTGATACGGCATCCACCCCGATTGCACGACCAGGCAAGGGCGTCGACATTGCGAATATGGCGTTGTTTCTGGCGAGTGATGAATCCACGTTTGTTACGGGACAGCGATTTGTCGTCGATGGCGGCTTAACTGCGGGTACGAGACCGACGGGCCAGGGAGGGGCTGGCTGGCGACGTTTTGGGGAAATCGTCAACAAGATCCAGAGCGGTGAGAGCTGAACGCTCGTATCAGTCAGCCTGGTAACAATCAGTCATCGTTCTCAGCACGCCCTGGATGAACTCATGTTTGGATGCAGTATATGCTTTTCGATCAAGACTGAACCTGGTCGCACTCGCTTGCTTCAGTTTCGGGTAGTCGCGTTTCACTATCTTTTTGGCCTTTAGTAGATCCCGGAAACAGACGTATTCATTCCAGTCGGTTGATGGATACGGAACCCCGTGGGCGCGGATAGTGCGCACGCCTGGCGCCGATTCCCGAACAAACAGATGTCCAATACCACCGTGCTGAAAGCCCCGATAGATATAGTGTGCAGAAACCAGTGTTGAGCGCAGGTTGTCGAATCTGCAGACGTCCTCGAGCCCGACAACAAGATCGAGTATCCGCTTGGCATCAAGGTCCGCAACAGATGTGCTACCCGCATGCTCAACGTGAAGTGCCGGTTGCCCACACAGCGCAATCAGTTTGGCTACGGCCTGCTCACCGAGTGCTCGCCATTTGGTACTGTGACGTGAAAGTTTGACCTGATGACGGTGTAGGCCCAGGTAAGACATCAGAGAAGACCTCAACCAGCGAGCTTGCGATGTCGCGAGCCACCTGTAACCCACTACTCGGCTACTTTACGAACAGACGGATGTGGGTCCTTGCAATATGCGGTCATGATGGCAGTCGCTGCTTCTTCGCTGCGTAATACGCTAAGACTAAGAAGACCCGCCGTCTGTTGGCGTCCACTCCGGTTTTCATCGTGCAGCAGGGCGTGGATCACAAGCGGGATCACATCCTCTTCACCGGGCCGACACGCCCCCTCTTTGCAGCGATCGCAGGCAAGTGCATGTATCGCCCAGGATCGAACGCCGGTGTTGGAGTGATCGATGTTGGCTTTTAATTCGGGGAGCGCCGCCTCATCCGTGAAGTGGTCAAGGACACGACAACAGGCAATCCGCACTGCTGGGTCTGGATGTTTCAGCCCGAGGCGGACGGCGGTTGTTCCCGTCTTCCCCAGTGACAGGAGATGCCTGATCGCGGCAGGCCGTTGATGGTCCGACGTCAGCAATTGGACGACCTCGAAAGGGGTCATCCCGGAAAAGTCGTAGATACCTCCGGGCCCGTCCATTGGGCTCTGGTGTGTGCCGAGTTTCATGACTGTGATGATCGACGGGTAGACCAGAGATTTTCCGCGCTTTCTCTTGCTTTCTCGCGGATGTACAGGTCAATCCTGGATAACACGCGCATGGGCTTCAACGGAAGGTGGGGCGAGGAGCCGCTTCTGCTGTTCCGTGGCGTTCGGATAGTCGTCCAGATTGTAGGGGGTCTTCGCCCAGGTGGAGTGCGGTGGAGAATACTTGAACAGCAGAGTCCGTCGTTCGTGTTCAGCGTCCCAGGGCATGGTGCCGTGAATCAGCGCTTCTGTGAAGATGAGAACATCCCCGGCTTCCATGGGCGGTTGATAGAGATAATCGGGTCTTCGTTCGAAACGTCTGACTTCCATAGGAACGTTACGCATGAAATTTGTTTTGTGGCTGCCGGGGATGCATGCGAACCCCCCTGCACCTGCGGGGGCGGGTGTCAGGTTCCACGTCGCAACGGTCAGTCCGTTGCGCATGACACCATCCTGATAATAATACCAGTGGTCTGTTTCAAAGAGGCGAGGACCACCGTGGAGCGGGTTTGGTGGTGCACCGCGCTTCATGAACAGACAGTAGTCGTGGTCCAGGCGGACGCGACTTCCTATCAGTTGTACCAGATAGGGCAGGATTGTCTCCTGGTCAATCAGGTCCAGGAAGTCCGGGCCCCATTGGCTGACGTGAGAGGTACGGCGTCCTGGACCATCCTCATCGGTGCGTGGCCAGACTTCGTCAGCCAGTTGAATCAGCTCCTGACAGCGGGATTCGCTGAGGACACTCTTGATGACTACAAAACCCTGAAGATCAAACAGGAATTTTTCTTCGTCCGTGAGCACAGAAGCGGCCACGACAGCTATTTCTCCTTGTTTTGTGGAAGATTGTCTTGAGGAAGACTGTTTTTCTGGGGAGCGTGTTGTTGGTTCTGGGCGGCTTGCTCCCTAGCCCGTCGGGCGTTGAACATCGACATCATCAGCTCCGACAGGATCATAATGTCGCGTTCAGCAAACGCTTCCGTGATGGCCCCGTACATGGGATTGTTGGCCTGGAACCATCGTTTGGCGGGACAGTTTTGCTCGTAGTGCTCCTTAACGACCGTGATATCGGGGTTGAAGGCACGGACCGAAAGCGCGACACGTTCAGTATCGTTATCCTGGGTTCTATGGAACATGTCACCGCGTAACAGCAGCGCATCACCGGCGACCAGTTCTGGCGTTTCGCAGAGTTCTTCCAGCTCAAAGTCCAGTTCCGCATGTAGTCCGCCAGCATGGTCATTGGAGATGGTCGTTTGCCCGCCTTCGGTCTTGGCCGTTGCCGCTCCGCCCCATTCGAGGACAGACCAGGCATCTGGTGAGCGTTCCTTGAATCGATCGATGGGTATGACGCAGAGATTGGTGTGTTCTCGTTCTGGCTTGATGACGGGTATATAGATATTCAGATAGTGCTGGTGTGTCTGGTTGATGAAGTAGCTTTCATGGTCCTGGTGCCAGCCGAAGTTGATGCCTTTCTCGGTTGCAAAGTAGGCACCTCCACCAAAGCGCGATGGTTTGAACTGTGGAACATCTTCAAATTGCGTCAGCAACGCACGAATTTTATCTCCGATCAGTTCAATCGCTTCAGGGGTTGCATGTCCCAGCGTATAGACAGTGCGATGGAACTGACCCTGGCGGTAGTCCTGGGCGAGGGCCTCGGTTTCTTCAGGATCGAGAAACCCGGGAACGTGTACAAACCCCCGTTCAAACAACTGATCGACGATGTGACTCATAGTGAATTCCGCAGTCATGAGATCGTGGCGGACTTTAACATGCCAACATTTCACGCGACATGTCTCTTACCCAAACGCCCGGGTGACGCCTGATGTCAGGGAACTGTCAACGCCGTGAGCAGGCGTGCCTTTTTTGGGTGAATACGGCATGATCGCTTGATTGTGCCTGCTGGCAAACGAATCGGCAGGTGATTGGGAGTGTCGCCGGAAGGTACCTCCTCACATTTTCGGGGGATTAGATGAAAGACGCGGTAGTCAATGCGCGAGCGCATGCACTGCCCTTCATTTCAGAGGGGGAGATTCCAGAGGAACGCAATCGATCGGTCGCGGATGACGAACATACTTTTCGCGCGATTCTTCAGCTTTTCCTAAGGTCCTGGCCGTTTATTCGTCCTGAAGTGATGGGACGCTGGTGGAGCCCGAGAGGAGGTCTTGCCGTCGAGATTGCAGAAGATATCGCCGGGTCGGACTATCACTTCTACTATGCGCCTATCCTGGTTGCCCTCATTGCAATCGGGGTCCCCTGGATCGGGTGGATGCCCTGGCAGGACGCCGCGGTCCAGTTCTATGTACTCTATGGTGTCATCGCTACCGTCGTCGTTGGCTTTTCATATCTCGCGATCGCCCCTGGGAAACTCCAGTTTCAAGCTGCGATACTGACCGTGTTCATGGCGTTTCTCGGGAACTTCATGGCGACGGTTGTGATAGATGGTCCCGCTGACAGCCTCTACATGGCGGCCATTACGGCGGCCTGTCTGCTGGGTTGGATGGTGCAGATCCGAAAACCGGGACGGGACGCGGTGGAGGCGTTCAGGGTCCGATTGAGCGCGCATCTCGTCTACCTCTATTCGATTGACTTTGCCCGAAGCTTTGTGGCGGTCGTGATCGGTCTGTTGATGGCGGATATGATCAACATTTCCATTCTTCAGAACCAGCCGCTGTCACCGAAGTTTGCTGAGTTGATTGGCTTGCCCCAGGTTGGATCAAACGTGACGGATGAACTCAGTAAGGAACTGCGTTACGAAGTCCAGTGGAAATATTTCCTGATTGTCATCTCTCTGGCGGTGATACAGCTGCCATTTAATCTGGTGCATCCCTGGTACCGCATGTGGATTCTCCAGCGCATCAACCAGAACCTCAGGCTGGGCCTGCAGGAACGCTGGCTGAAACTATCGTTGCAATATCACAGTGATCATCGTGTGGGTGATTCCATTTTTCGCATTTACCAGGATTCCTCCCAGGTGACCGGCGTGATCGAGCGGCTGATAGACGTGAGTCGCACGTTGTTCAGTTACTTCGTGGCGGTCGTTTTTGTTTCCCTGCTGGATCCCTGGCTGGGACTGATTGCCAGCTCCATTGTGATTCCAGGACTCTTGTGGGCGGCCTGGGCGATGCCGCGAATGCGTACCGCATCGCTCGTCTATCGTGAAGCCACTTCGGATCTAACATCCCGGGTTCAGGAGACGTTCTCGGCAATTAGGCTAATCAAAGCGTATGGGAAGGAAGACAAGTCGCAGTTCAATTTCGAGGGTGACGCCATTGTTGCGTTTAATGCGGCGTATCGGGTAAGGCGTCTGGTTGCGCTGGTGACAATTGTCATGTTCACCATCACCTCTGCATTCCTGTTGGGTGCAGAGTTCCTCATTGCCTGGTGGGCCAACCAGGGACGTGAAACGTTCGCCAGTGGCCTGATTGGCCTGATTGGCCTCAGTTTTGTTGTCTGGAATCTGACCGCATTCAACTGGACTAAAGGTGAATTGCTCGCGTCCACCAATACGTTGCGCGGTTTGATGCGCCAGTGGCTGACTGCGCAGGACATGGCGATGGGGCTTCAACGAGTGTTCGACATTCTCGATATCGAGCCGGATGTGAAAGACATCGAGAATGCGATTCCGTTTGAACAACTAAAATCCGAAATCAGGTACAACGACGTGCACTTTTCTTACGAGGAAAGTCGCAAGATTCTTGATGGCGTGAGCTTCTCTGCAAACCCGGGAACCATCACTGCCATTGTCGGGCCTACCGGGTCAGGGAAGACAACCGTGCTGAGTATGTTATTGCGCCTGTTTGACCCCGATGAGGGGGACATATCTATCGATGGTGTTGATCTGCGCGAATACGAAGTGGGCTCGTTGCGGAAGAACATCGCCATCGCGCTTCAGGAAAACGTCCTGTTTGCACTGTCCGTGAAAGAGAACATCCGGTACGTGGCCCCGGAGGCATCGGACACGGAGATCCGAGAAGCGATCAGAATCTGCTGTATGACCGATTACGTCGACGCACTGCCACAGGGAATGGATACGGAACTGGGTGACCGGGGTGGCCGTCTGTCGACCGGGCAGCGTCAGCGCTTGTCGATCGCACGGGCGGTTGTGAGGGACACGGCGATATTAGTGCTGGATGAACCGACCGCGGCACTGGATGCAGCCACCGAGCACGAGGTGATGTCCAACCTGGCTGAGTGGGGACGTGGGCGTGCCATCTTCCTGATCACGCATCGGATCTCCACGATCCGTCAGGCTGACAACATACTTTACCTGGAACGGGGCAGGATTCATGAGAAAGGGAGTCATGAAGAGCTGATGGCATTGGAAGGTGGCAAGTATCGTTCATTTGTCGAAACAGAATCAGGCCTCGCCAACAATCAGCAGGGTGATCCGGAGGTAACGTCATGACAGACGCGACCGTCGAAAATCCGCAACAGGGCAAGAAACAACAGTCAGATGACCGTATCAATCAACGGGCGAGCCTGATTGATACTGAAACCACGATGACGACCTGGCAGTCACTGGTCATTGTCGGTCGAACGATGCAGATCCTGCGTTACTTCTGGGGCCGTTTTACCATCAAGTTTGTGGTGATGGGTGGCGCGCTACTGTTCCCGGTGACGATCCTGCCGTGGCCAATCAAAATGATCGTTGATCATGTGGTACTCGATGCACCGATTGCAGACGCCAAGAACTATCCGTTCTTCATTGATCCTTTGATCAACTACATGATTGCACAGCAGATGACCGCCTGGGACATTTTGGTGTTCCTGACCATCTGTTTTGTGTTCATGGTGGTCCTCGTAGGGGCATTTGCCCCGGAGGCCAACGATACCACTGAGGCGGGGATGTTCGAGGGGTTCGACGAGGCCACCCGTCAGGAAAACCGTGTGCATGGTGGCCACAGCTTCGCTGGTGGTTTCTATGGGTACTTCGAATTCCTGATGAATATGCGCCTCACTCAGTCCGTGGTCCACACGATGCGCAGCAACCTGTTTGAGAAGATCAAAGCGCTGCCGGTGACCACGCTTGAAGACCAGCGGATTGGTGACGCCGTGTATCGCGTGATGTATGACGTGCCGTCGGTCAACTACATCTTCTACGAGGTGATCAATCGCCCTCTGATGTCGACGATTGTATTTGTGCTTGCTGCAGGAACGATGTTTAGCGCTTATCCGGAGCAGCCGGCTATCATCTGGATGACGCTGGCACTGATTCCACTGTATCTTGCGTCCACGGTGTTCTTTTCAGGGGCGATGCGTCGACGCGGCCAGATGACGCGTGCATCGGGTACGATCACCACCAGTACGATCGAAGAGGGCATGGACAATGTCCTGGCGGTCCAGTCCCTGGGCGGCAATGAGAAAGAGCGCGCTCGATTCGATGAAGACAGCAAAGAGTCCTTCAAGCGCCACCGCGCGGTGATTATCCTTTACATCGCCATGGGACAACTTCGGCACTTCTCGTTCCTGGCGATTCAGATGACGGTGTTTTTCTTCATTTCGTCACTGGTCATCGAAGGTGATCTGACGGTGGGAGATTATGGTTCACTCTGGTTCTATTTCTACTGGATGAGAGGGCCGGTAGATAGCGTTTCGTGGCTCTGGATCAATCTGCAGGAACACGCGGCGGGGATGCGCCGGGTCTATGCGCTGATGGATCTGCCCAAGGAAGAGGATATGGGAACCCGTGAGCTGCCACCGATCACTCAGGGTGTCACTTTTGAAAATGTGGGCCTGACGTTCCCGGATGGACGTCGAGCGTTGACGGACGTGAGTCTGACGGCCGATGTGGGTCAAATTGTTGCGTTTGTTGGGCCGACCGGTGCAGGTAAGACCTCGCTGGCGTACATGATTCCACGGTTTCGCGTTGCCACCGATGGATCGGTCAGCATTGACGGTATCAACGTGAATGATGTGACCATGACCAGTCTGCGCCAGCAAGTGACCTATGTATTCCAGGAGACGCAGCTATTCTCAGACTCGATCATCGACAATATTCGGTTCGGTCAGCCGGATGCCAGTGAGGAAGAGGTCGAGCGGGTAGCACGGATCGCCGGTATCCACGACTTTATTCATGAGCTGCCGGAAGGGTATGGCACACTTCTAGGCACTACGATGAGCAAACTGTCCGTAGGACAGAAACAACGAATCGCAATCGCGCGTGGGCTATTGCGGGAGTCACGTATTCTGATCCTGGACGAACCCACATCCGCACTGGACCCGGAAACTGAGCAATACCTCGTTCAGTCCCTACACGAGGCTGCGCGAAACCGGCTGGTGATCATCATTGCACACAGGCTTTCAACCATTGCGCATGCTGACAAGATTGTGTTCCTTGAGGAAGGACAGTTTCGTGAAGCGGGCAGCCATGAGGAACTCATGGCAATCGATGATGGTTACTACCGACGTTTTGTCGACCTGCAGACAGTTCACGCAGATTGATGCAGGTGGGATGGCCACTCTCTCTGGGAGTGGCTGATCCTTCTCAGGTTTGTTCCTTAATCGCTCTCGGTTGACTGGTCGCTCAGATCTGTTGTGTCAGACAAGCGTGGCGAGAGCGCCTCACCGACCATCATCGAGATTTCCGCAAGTTCGGGCGCTTCTTGTATCCCGGTTTGGCGACCTTGCCCAGAACGTTACCGTCTGTGGCCACGAGAATGACACCAGGATGAGGTACGCCATAGGCGAACGACCCCCGACGCATCTCTTTGTTACGGATACCGAATATGTTCGCGACCTTTCCATTCGGGTCGCCAAGAATCGGGTACTCGATACTGTTTTTGCCTACAAATTTACGAAGTTTGGCGGGCGAATCGATTGTGAATGCCATGACCTTCAGACCATCGGATTCAAAGGCGGTCTGGTACTTTGACAGCTGCACGAGCTGTCGTTGACAGAACGGTCACCAGTCTGCGGAACGATTTAAGAAGATCAGCAGGGCATTTTCCCCGGCCAGTGACGACAGAGATCGCGATGTTGCCGTGTGGTCTTTCCCGGCAATGTCGTCCACTGACAGCTTCGTACCGATTCCCGGCTCCCGGGCGTGGTCATCGGCCCAGGCCGTCTGTACCTGGAACACAAGGACCACGAGTGCCATCTGAAACAGGTGTTTCAGCGCCCGGATTGGAAGCAATCTGAGATATAGAATGTCTGACCTTTGGGTTCGTTCGCGATGTATCAGACCTCACCGATCTCAAATATGTTACAAGAACGACCAGATTTTGTTGAGAAGGCGTCTGTTTTGTCGACCAGAACCAGCGGTCATCCACATATTGAGACTATCCTGCGGTACTACGAGGGCTGTAACACCGCCGACATACCGTTGATGAAGTCGACGTTCACCGACGATGTTGTGCACTATTTCACGGACCATGGCGCTGTCCGGGGGGCGGAGTCGCTGGCGATGTACTGGTCCAAGGTGGGACCCAGGACCGAGGCGAACTGGGTGCTAGATCACGCGATGGTGCAGGACGAAGAGGCAGTGATCGAGTGGTCGATGCGCTGGCGAACGCCGGAGGGCCGGCTTGAGCTTCTGCGAGGATCGGAGTGGTACATCTTCCGCGATGGAGTCATCTCAGAGATCAGGTCGTACCACAGTAACTACTTTTTGCACGATCGGCAGAACCGGGCCCTTTGGGACTTCGACTATGAGGGTCGCGGGTACCGCCAGGAGGCAGACTGAAGGTGTGTGCGCTAGCCTGGATTACGAAAGTCGGGAGCTCGCTTTTCGATAAATGCCTGCACCGCTTCTTTGTGTTCAGCGCTGGCGTAACACTCTTCTAGGGCTTCGCCTTCCCGTTTCATGACGGCATTGAGATCGGTTTCTGACCCGTTTCGAGTGAGTAGCGACTTGGTCATGCGAAGCTGACGACTCGGATTTCCCGCGATTTCCTTTGCTAGCGCCGTGGCGCGGTCGAGTAACTGGGAGGCGGGGACAACATGGTTTGCGAGACCAAACTCATGGGCTTCGTCCGCGGAGTATAGTCGACCCGTCAGACACATCTCGCTGGCGGCGCCAAAACCAAGCCGGGCGACCAGAAAATGAGAGGACGCCAGCTCTGGGACAACGCCCATTTTCACAAAGGCGAGTCCGAACCGGGCTTGTTCTGATGCCATGATGATGTCGAAAGGCAACATCATGGTCACGCCAACACCGACGGCGGCACCGTTAACAGCTGCGATAATCGGTTTGCTCTGCCGAATAAAATCGATGTAGTTGACGCTGGTACCGCCGCCCTCGTCGCGTCCGCTTTCAATTCGTGCTTTGAAGTTGTCCTTGATGTCTGCGCCGGCGCAGAAACCGCGTCCAGCACCGGTAACGATGATGGCGCCTATCGCGGGGTCGTCGTTGCAGTCGCCGATAGCATCGATGATCTCCCGGTTCATCTCAGTGGTCCACGCGTTCAGTCGTTCCGGCCGGTTCAAGGTCAGTATACCGACGGTGACCTGCTTCTCGAGGGTAATGCTCTCATAGCCCATGTGGGATCTCGCCTGTGGAAGTGTTTCGAGCATACATCGGGCAATCACCAAGTTCGAGTCGTGTGCCAGTGGCTCAGTGAAAATTGACCTGTGGCCAGCCGGAGGATGACAATGAGGGCGAGACTTCATTGGCAAGAGCCAACATCATGTCCCATCAACTCAGCGCCGAGCAGATTGATACCTATCAAAGGGATGGGTTTCTTTCTCCACTGCCTGTATTTACGCAGGATGAGGTGCGTCAGCTCAGGAAACAGTTCGAGGACTTTGAGCAACGTTTTGGTGGTGTCGAACGAGCGGTTTCCCGCCGGACGGATCTGCATCTGCTGACGGGTTGGGGATATGACGTTGTCACCGATGCACGTATCGTGGAACCTGTTACGAGCTTGCTTGGACCGGATGTGCTGTTGTGGTCGATGAACTGGTTCATCAAAGAACCGGACAACACCAAGTTTGTTTCTTTCCACCAGGATGCCAACTATTGGGGGCTCGAACCGCATGATGTTGCGACCGCCTGGATTGCATTGTCGGATGCGGGTGCTAGGACAGGCCCCATGGAGTTCATTCCCGGGTCCCATCGAGGTGAGTTGTACGAACAGCACAACACGTTCGAAAAGGATAATCTGCTTAGTCGTGGGCAGACCATAGAAGCGGCGTTGCCGACGGAGGACTGTTTCATGACGCCTTTGGCAGCAGGTGAGATGTCGCTGCATCATGTGCGCACAATCCATCGAAGTGGTCCGAATACATCATCGGACCGCCGGATCGGGATGGTCCTCCGGTATTGTGCGACGCACGTCCGACAGACCAAAGGGGCCGATACTGCAACCCTGGTTGCTGGAGAAGATCAATTCGGCCATTTCCGCCTGATGCAGCGTCCGAATGTTGAGTTTGGTGAAGATGAGATGGCCATTCATGCGGATGCGGTGGCGAATCAGGGCAAGATGATCATGCGTGACTAGCGAGTCAGTGGCGCGGGACGGGACTATAGACAGGAGTAATCCATGCGATATGACGACATTCTGCAAACCGTGGGTGGTACCCCGGTTGTCAAAATCAACAAACTTTGCGACCAATCCGTCCAACTGTTCGCCAAGATTGAATCCTTCAATCCCATGGGCTCGGTGAAGGACCGGCTTGCACTAGGAGTCATTGAGGATGCTGAACGCAGCGGAGCACTGAAACCAGGTCAGACTGTGATTGAAGCCACCAGTGGAAACACTGGGATTGGTCTGGCTATGGTGTGTGCCGTCAAAGGTTATCCGCTGGTGGTGACCATGGCTGAGAACTTCTCGCTGGAGCGACGCAAGATGCTGCGTTTTCTCGGTGCGAGAGTGGTACTCACGCCGGCGTCGGAGAAAGGTAGCGGCATGCTGGCCAAAGCGGTGGAGTTGTCAGAGAAATACGGTTGGTTCCTTGCCCGTCAGTTTGAGAATGAAGCCAACGCGGATGTTCATTCACGCACCACAGCGCAGGAGATACTGTCCGATTTCGACGATGGACTGGACTATTTCGTGACGGGTTACGGTACGGGGGGCACGCTGAAAGGTGTCGCCCGTGTGCTCAAGGAAAAAAGCCCCGAGACACGGGTGATCGTCTGTGAACCTGACAATGCGCCATTGCTGGGTACTGGGATCGCACAGGGAGATGGCAGTCACCCGATGTTTCGGCCACATCTGATGCAGGGCTGGACGCCCGATTTCATCTCCAAACTCACGGGTGATGCATCGTCATTGGTGGATGGCGTTATCGCTGTGAATGGTCAGCATGCCCTCGAATGTGCAAAACGACTGGCGATAGAAGAAGGCATTTTTGTAGGTATCTCCGCGGGTGCCACCTTGTCAGCGGCGCTCACGGTGGCAGAGAACGCGCCTGCCGGTAGTCGAATCGTCTGCATGCTGCCTGATACAGGTGAACGCTACCTGTCCACACCGCTGTTTGACGGTATCGAAACAGACATGAATGCGGAAGAGATGGACATCTCCCGGTCCACACCGCTGGCACGATTCGATGCGCCACCGCCAGCCGCCGACGATGTGGCTGAGGATGACGATGTGGCCAAACCCGTGGTTTCCCCCGTCGCGGTTACGGAGAACGGACGCGAGTTTGTCGATGAGGTGGTGAGCAGTGCGGATGAGCCAGTGGTGATGTTTGCACTGGAATGGTGTGAGTTCTGCTGGGCGGTACGTAAGCTGTTCGCGGACAGACAAATTCCATACCGGTCTATTGATCTTGATTCCGTGGCATACCAGGAGGACAACCTGGGCGGTGATATTCGTGCCGCACTGACGGAACGAACGGGGATGCCGACAATCCCACAGGTCTTTGTGGGGGGACAGTTTATCGGTGGCTGTACGGAGGTGTTTGACTCCTATCGGGAAAGAGGACTACAAGATCTGTTATCGGATGCCCAGGTCAGTTACGACAGGGACGATGGTGTCGACCCCTACCAGTTCATGCCGGGGTGGCTGCACTCTCGCTGAAGGTATGACAGAGACCTCCTGAATAGCCCTCAACTGGTTGAGGGCCCGCTCAACGCGTTTTAACGACCATCGTCGAGGTGGTCTGGGCGCACTGCCGGCACCTACTGAAATACCTGCAGAAGGATTCTTCGCGGTGGACTCACCGTGATCGTTGCGCACCCGAATCAAACGACCGGTCAGCATCAACGCTTCCATCGGTCGATCCGGTGACACGGAAACCAGTAGATTGTTGCTCCGTGACTCCACTATTGCCAGCGGCGTCCGTATGGTGAGACTGGCGCGACCGAGCAGCATGGTGGGGCTTGAACGGAATTGCAGCGAACCCCGGTTTAGAGTCAGCAGTGCGGTGGGCGCCCGGCGCTTTTTCGACAGAGAGTACTGGTGCAACACTAGGTGACTGCCTGGTCCCACGGTCATCGTGCTGCGATCGACAAATCTCATCACTATCGCTGTGTTCTCGTCCGTACGAAGGATGTCACCGCGATAGAGTTGCGAGGCACGACCCAGGAGATAGGCGCGCTGGTCTCGAGATACATTGGGCATGCCGTTGACGGATTCCACATGCGCAATAGACACAAGTGGGGCTGGTGTTCTGTTTGACTTACAGGCAGTGATGGATGTGAGCAGGGTCGGTATGACCATGCCGATCATGATTCGCGCACAAGCTGAAGAGCGGGTGCACGGAATGTTCATCATGTCGCCATCAGTGACGAGAGCGTGAAGTCTGGCCAGCTGCCTGGGGTGCGGGGTTCAGCAGGTGTTGCGCAGGCTGTTCGTAGTTGACGCTGGTGCCCAGCAGGGCCTCGATATCCGGCATCATGAACGAGTCGTCCTCACACACAAGACTGATCGCCGTTCCCGCCGAACCAGCACGGCCGGTACGACCAATGCGGTGCACATAATCCTCCGGGTCTTCCGGCAGGTTGTAGTTCACTACATGGGAGATGTCGTCCACATGGATACCGCGTCCCGCGACATCCGTCGCTACCAGCACCTGGATTCTGCCTTCCTTGAAATCGTCGAGTGTTTTGATGCGCTTCCTTTGCGGGACCTCTCCTGTGAGCATACCGCAACGAATGTTGTGCTTGCGCATCCGTTCAAAGAGGCGGCGGGTCTGGTCGCGCCGATTGACGAATACGATGACGCGGCTCACAGATTCTTCATTGAACAGGTTGTACAGGACGTCAAACTTCGCATCACTGGCCGTCAGGTAAAAACGTTGGTCAACGGTCTCTACTGCGACCTGTTCAGGTTCAATCTCTATGCGGACTGGCTCGCGGGTCCAGCTTTCCGCGAGCCTTTTGATGTCTTCACTAAAGGTGGCGCTGAACAGCTGCGTCTGTCTGACATCCTTGTAGGGCGTGCGTCGAATGATTGCTTTGACATCTGGAATGAATCCCATGCTGAGCATGCGGTCCGCTTCATCGATAACTAGCGAATCGACACTTCCCAGGTCGATTGTTCGGGAACGACAGAAGTCGAGAAGACGGCCAGGTGTAGCCACCACGATGTCGACCTGCTTTTGTAGTTGCTGGCGTTGTAGGTCGTAATCAATACCCCCGACGACGGACAGCACATTGATATCAATATACTCGGATAGTGATTCAGCATCTGCGGTGATCTGAAGCACCAGCTCTCTTGTTGGTGCGATAACGAGGGCGAAAGGTGTGCCTTTTGACCGTGCTGATTCCTCGGGGTTTTCCAGGTGGTAGGTCAATATGGAGATCAGAAAGGCCGCTGTCTTTCCTGTCCCGGTCTGTGCTTGGGCAATGACGTCTTCACCGGCCAGCGAGTGAGGTAGCACGTCGTGCTGTACCGGGGTGGCATCTGTGAACCCCAGATCCGCAATTGCGCTGGTCAGTTCACCCGGAAGGTCCAATTCACCAAAAAAGCCGATGGTTTCGGGATTAGGTGGTTTCGGCTTGGGGGGGGTTTGTTTTCGCCCCTTGGGGTTGGACCGGCTTCGGTTGTCCTTGCTCTTCTGGCCTTTATCCCTAGCGCCGCCCTTGTTTTTTTGCTGACTTTGTCGCTTGCCTTTCTCCTGGCTACCAGCCTTTTGTCCAGACGTCCTGGAAGCCCCACCCGATTGACCCTGGTGCTGATCGGGCCGGTTGTCTGCCCGGTCCTCCACTCGCGAGTTGGTGTTGTCCGGTCTAGATCCAGAACCAAACAGGTTTTTAAGAAGACTCAATCGATGATTCCTGTGAACATACGTGCTACGCCTTTATAAGGTGGTCAGCTGAACATAGTTGGATGCAGAGGACAAGCACGGACATGGCTTTGTCCAGTTGTTCAACGGGCGGGAAGGTTGGGGCGATCCGGATGTTACGATCATCCGGGTCCTGACCGTGCGGAAAGGTGGCGCCAGCGGGTGTCAGTTTCACCCCTGCATCCGACGCCATCCTGATGACGTCGCTGGCGATCCCGGGCATGGTATCCAGGGAGACAAAGTACCCACCCTCGGGTTGGGTCCAGGTCGCGATACCGGCGTTTCCCAGTTCTGACTCAAGGATTGAGAGCACGCGGTTGAACTTTGGCGCTAGGATCTGACGGTGCTTTTCCATATGTTCCGCGAGTCCCGTCTGATCCTTGAGAAACCGGACATGACGTAGCTGGTTCACTTTGTCGAAACCAATCATGGCGATACCCAGGTAACGTTCGAAAAGCGACAGCTGTTCCGGCGCTGTGGCCAGGAACGAGATGCCAGCACCTGCGAACGTGATTTTTGAGGTTGATGCCAGAATCACAAGACTGTCGGTTGTTTGGGCCGCCCGACAGCAATCCATGATCGAATGGAGTGGCTCCGGTGTCTCGGTGAGATGGTGGGCGATGTATGCGTTGTCCCACATAATCACAAAGTTCTCACCAGCGATCTCTGGCAGTTGTGCCATGCGTTTGACAGTGTCATTACTGTACGTACAGCCTGTGGGGTTGGAGTATTTCGGTACACACCAGATGCCCTTGATGTATGGGTCTTCACCAACGAGACGCTCGACGGTGTCCATGTCCGGGCCCGAGGCTGTCATGGGAACCGGCGTCATTTCGATGTCGAATTCTTCACAGATGGCGAAATGTCGATCGTACCCGGGTACAGGGCAGAGGAATCGTGGCGGATGATCCTCTGTCTGCCACTGCTCCATCATCATGTTAAGGTAGAGATACATCAGAGTCAGACTGCTGTTGCCTCCGACCATGACTTCATCGGTTTGTACCTGAAGCAGTTCGGCACCAAATTCTCGCGCTTCCGGAATCCCCAGGATGCCACCGTAATTTCTGACGTCCGTTCCATCCTGCAGTAGATAGAAGCCGTTCAGTATGCCGTCGAGCTCGTTCGACAGGTCCAGCTGGTCTGCGCCAGGCTTGCCCCGCGTCAGGTCGAGCGAAAGTTTCTCGGCTTTAACCGCGTCAAGACGCTCACTGAGCGATGCGTGTAGCGCTTCGAGTTCCGCTTTGCTGAGGTCCTGGTACGTCATGTGGAGACACCGGAGATAGTCAGCCCCGACATTTCATCCAGACCGAGCATGATGTTGATGTTTTGTACGGCTGCGCCGGAAGCCCCCTTGCCCAGGTTATCGAGGCGCGCTGTTACCAATATCTGTTCGTCGTTTCCGAAGACAAACAGATCAATACGGTTGGTGCCATTGTTGGCCTGGGGATCGAGGAACCCGTCTTCCAGAACGCTATTTTCGTTGGGGGAATGGACGCGAACGCATGGTTCCTCTGCATAACGCTCCGACAGTAGTGCCTGGATAGCAAGGGCATCCGCCGGTTGATTCAGGAAACTGGCATCGATCGGGATGTTGACCAGCATACCCTGGGCGAAGTGACCGACGGACGGCATGAAAAGAGGTGGTCTGGAAAGAGCACATTCTTTCTGCATTTCCGGGAGATGTTTGTGCCCGAACCCCAGCCGATACGGCCGTGAGTACCAGAGATCGTTCGGGTGATCAGCAGTTCTTGTCTCGTATCGCTCGATCATCTGACGTCCGCCGCCCGAGTAGCCAGATACACCGTTGACCGACAACGTCTGCCCAGCGTCCAGCAACTCGGCATCGACCAGTGGTCGTATTGCAAGGAGAAAACCAGTTGGCCAGCAACCGGGGTTCGACACCCTAGTGGCGCCGGCAATGGTCTGTCGCCTGTCCGCGGTGAGTTCCGGTAACCCATAGGTCCACTCGGGGTCTACCCGGTGTGCGGTGCTGGCATCAAGTATCCTTGTGTCGGCATGGCACATGGCTGCTGATTCTTGTGCCGCATCGTCAGGCAGGCACAATACGACGATATCGGCCGCATCGAGAAACGACTGTTTCTTATCCGGGTTCTTCCTGTCCGCCTCAGGAATACGAAGTATCTCGATCTGCTCATGGCAACCAAGCAGGCGGTCAATCTGAAGCCCGGTGGTACCGGCCTGGCCATCGATAAAGACCTTTGCGGCAGTCCGGGTTTCGTGTCTGGGTGTGTTCATGTGAGTCTGCCCCGTTTGGTGGGCATGTCGTGGCTGTTTGTGTGATTCGAGTTGGTTATCTGTGGGCTGATCGTGAGGGTATATCCGGGGGACGTACGCCTTTGGGTCGCGGATTCTATCATGTTCCGTGCAAATGCATCGCACGGCAGTCCATGTGTTGGGCAGGGAGGTAGAATCACCCGTGAGTGGTATGCAGGTAGTGTTGAAGTCTCTTGGAGAATTCCATCGGTGACTCTGTTGCGGGCTCGGTGATGCCAGCCCGCCCCTCATCAGGAAGTCGCACTTTATCAGAGAACAGGGGAAGTAATATCAACCGGGAAAACGGCAATGATTCATATGAATCGTCCCTTAGGCCATGAATCAGGCGCAGTGTTCGCAGGCCGTCGAACCAGTCGTGGAATGCCTTGATTCTGCGCACAGGATCGGACGATTGGCGGCAACTGCGGACCATGGCTTCTCCCACACCAAGCTGTTGCGACACCTGGCTGAGCGCGGTGTCAGATGGGGCGGGCAGCCAGTCCGACTCACAGGGTGCTGGCTCATGAAGACGGCTGGTTGCCTCGGACAGCAGAAGTTTCAGCTGAGCGAAGGTCTCAGGATCGTAGAACAGGAACTGATTGATTGGGTCCGACATTGCGGTGATATCGCGGACCGCCGTTCCGGTTCCTATAGGCACCCGGCTGCTTAGTCGCGAAGAGACCTGTATTGCAGTGGTTGAAGGCAGAGGCATTGACCGGACGCGTCCCGTTTTGCGCAGTTTGTTGAGAATGTGGAAGTCCTCGCCCGTATTCCTTTTTGGGAATCCCCGGACCTGTGCGTAGTGGCCAGGCGACAGTGCGAGAGCGCTGCCGACAGTGGTGTAACCATAGGGGGAATCTGCCCAGCGCAGACCGGCCGCGTAGTAGTGAATGGAGGCCTCGTACAGTGCCATCGCGACTCGATCAGGATGATCTTCGCTGAGTTGGGTAAGGTGGTCGAACGGGTAGATCCATGCAGCAGTCTCTATTGCGTTGTCGCTGGTGGCGTCGGACCGCACGGCATCGACGCGTTGGAAATAGTCCGAAGGCAGGTGAGTGTCCGCATCCGTGATGAAGATCACCGGTGAATCTGCAAGATGCTGATCAATCAGCGCGAGCGCGATATCTGCGCCGATTTTACGCGCCAGACCGACCCCCTGCTTCTTTGGAATAAAACGTGTATGGCTGGCGCGATCGACAACAAGGAGGTCGTGTTCGGGACCGGTTACCAGGGTCAGGTTGCCAGCGCGCGTTGCCGCTCCACCGGCAGTCAGCGTCTGGTGCAAACGTGCGGTCATCTCGTCTGGACCGGTGCTGTTGCAGACGACAATCAGAAGAAAATGCTCATCGATGCGACCGACCGCGGTGAGAATATCGTTTTGTTCTTCCTGGAATGCGGGAATGACCATCACGTGGGTGTAGCTTCTTCCGAACGTGAGGTCAGGCAGGAAGCGGACTTCTGCTTCAGCGTGCCTCGACAGGTATTGCTCGACTGCCTTGTGGGTTGTCATGAGTTCTCATCGGAAGATGTTTAGAAAAGCGTGGCCCGGCGACCTGGATCGTGAGTGATCTATTTCAGTGGAGTCGCGGGAGTATGGGGAGCTTTGAAAATAATTCGGCTTCCTGGTCGAGCCAGAATGACCAGCGATCGGTGACTTCATCAGGTGTAAAATACTCCGTGGCCAGGTCAAGGAACAGCTGAGTGTGAGTCGCCTCTGATCTTGCGAGTGTGTCGTAAAACCTTGCAAGTTCCGGATCACTGATGGCGGTCGCGAGACAGCCGAATCGCTCGGTACCGCGTGCTTCGATGACTGCTGCGGAGAGTAGCCGGTCCAAGAAGTAATCCCGCTTTCCACGACGATGGCATCGACGCAGGGCACCGACGTACGGGTCCTTTTGATCAGCTGCTAGCTGGAGACCCCGTTTTTCGATCAGATGGACGACTCGTCGGAAATGGTTGAGTTCCTCCAGTGCCAGGTCGGTCATTTCGAGCACGAGCCGCGTCCGGTCGGGATAGTGGGCAACCATCGACATGGCGACTGCAGATGCCTTCCGCTCATTGGCGGCATGGTCGAGCAGGAAGTCATCAAAGTGATCGAGAACACAGGTCAACCAGGACTGCTTGGTTTTCGAAAGGAGCGGGTGACCGTCCACCTTTGATGATTCCGGGTTGTTCACTAGGCGACTACCTTATCAGGGGACCATAGGACTAGAAGACTACAGGACCAGGAGACTACAGAAGTTCCTGGATGAATCGGGAGATCTCCTCGATCTCGGGCACGCAAACCTGATGTTCCATGTCATAGTCGTACCAGCGAACGTCGTATCCCATTCTGATCAGATTTTCGCGGGAGGTGGCAGCACGCATGATGGGAATCATCGGATCGAATTTCCCATGTGCCATCAGAATGGGCAGAGCGAGATTCGCATCGTTCATATCCTGTTCGCTGGCCGCGGCGTCGTACAGGTATGTCGACAGGGCAATGACACCACAGAGTCGGACGTCTTGGCGCAGCGCGGTGTGCAACGCGATCACGCCTCCCTGGGAAAAACCGGCCAGGATGATGCGATGCGGCGGGATCCCTCGTTCCTCTTCCCGAGCGATCAGCTCACAGATCTGCTGTCTTGATGTCTCGATATCACCTTGACCCTCTGTTTCGGAATGGGGGATAAAGTCGTACCAGGCTCGCATGCGTTCACCGTTGTTGATGGTGACTTCACGCTCGGGTGCATGAGGAAGTACAAAACGGACAGGTAGTGCGTCAGGAAGCTCAAGCATGGGGACAACCTGCTCGAAATCATGACCATCAGCACCCAGCCCATGTAGCCAGATGACGGATGCGGTAGCCGCAATTCCGGGTTCAACTTCTATGGCGTCTAGCATCTGTGTTACCGGTTCGTTCTGAGGGGTGCATCTATACCTCTGCTCATCGTTTTGATCAAGCGCGGTGTGTCGGGTGGGCTGGTTGCGATATGAAGTTTGCGATGGATCACATGAATGTGCCTAAAATGGGCGACCGCATCAACGACTCGGGAAGTACACCATGGGACCTCTATCAGGCTTCAGGATTATTGAATTGGCCGGGATTGGTCCTGGACCGTTTTGCGGCATGATGTTGTCGGATATGGGCGCCGAGGTGATTCGTGTGGACAGACCCGCGGCGCCTGGCGGACGTCGTAACGTTGACGTACTGGCGAGGGGGCGCAGATCCATCGCGGTCGACCTGAAGTCTGAAGCTGGTGTGGAAACGGTTCTACGTTTGTGTGAATCCGCGGATGCGCTCTTCGAAGGTTTCAGACCAGGCGTGACTGAACGGCTGGGGTTGGGCCCGGACGTGTGTATGGCCCGTAACCCGAAACTGGTCTATGGCCGGATGACCGGCTGGGGGCAGGAAGGCCCGATGGCTCAGGCCGCGGGTCATGACATCAACTATATTTCCCTTGCAGGCGCTCTGCATGCCATCGGCAACGAGGGCGGCAACCCCGTCCCGCCACTCAATCTGGTGGGTGACTTCGGAGGTGGTGGGATGCTCCTGGCATTTGGGCTCGTG